>Ga0136644_10000749_pt1 | contig 26063 bp, 22 predicted proteins | sample C_130820_EF_Meta_FD_94780 | JGI IMG/M metagenome (GOLD analysis project Ga0136644, IMG submission 94780) | Freshwater microbial communities from Lake Croche, Canada to study carbon cycling - C_130820_EF_MetaG (v2) (version 2) | ecosystem: Environmental > Aquatic > Freshwater > Lake | place...
CCGTGCCGGTCCTGCTAGGCGTCCTAGTAGCCGTGCCAGTACCCGTTGGAGTCTGTGTCGGTGTTCTAGTCTTCGTAGGAGTCTGAGTGGGCGTTTGCGTGCCCGTACCAGTTCTAGAAGGCGTTCTAGTGGCCGTGCCAGTGGCTGTAGGAGTCTGTGTGGGTGTTCTTGTTTTCGTAGGAGTCTGAGTGGGCGTTTGCGTGCCCGTGCCGGTCCTGCTAGGCGTCCTAGTAGCCGTGCCAGTACCCGTTGGAGTCTGTGTCGGTGTTCTAGTCTTCGTAGGAGTCTGAGTGGGCGTTTGCGTGCCCGTGCCGGTCCTGCTAGGCGTTCTAGTGGCCGTGCCAGTGGCTGTAGGAGTTTGTGAAGGTGTTCTAGTCTTCGTAGGAGTCTGAGTGGGCGTTTGCGTGCCCGTGCCGGTCCTGCTAGGTGTCCTAGTGGCCGTGCCAGTGGCTGTAGGAGTCTGTGTGGGTGTTCTAGTCTTCGTAGGAGTCTGAGTGGGCGTTTGCGTGCTTGTACCGGTTCTAGAAGGTGTCCTAGTAGCCGTGCCAGTGGCTGTAGGAGTCTGTGAAGGTGTCCTAGTCTTCGTAGGAGTCTGAGTGGGCGTTTGACTTGCCGTTGCAGTCCTGCTAGGTGTTCTTGATCCAGTTCCTGTAGATGTTCCTGTATTTGAAGGTGTTCTCGTCTTCGTAGCAGTGCCAGTAGGTGTTTGCGTGCCCGTACCAGTTCTAGAAGGCGTCCTAGTGGCTGTCCCAGTACTTGTTGGAGTTTGTGTGGGTGTCCTAGTCTTCGTAGGAGTCTGAGTGGGCGTTTGACTTGCCGTTGCAGTCCTGCTAGGCGTCCTAGTGGCTGTCCCAGTTCTCGTTGGAGTCTGTGAAGGCGTCCTAGTATTCGTAGCAGTGCCAGTAGGTGTTTGAGTGCCCGTGCCGGTCCTGCTAGGCGTCCTAGTAGCCGTGCCAGTGGCTGTAGGAGTCTGTGTCGGTGTTCTCGTCTTCGTAGCAGTGCCAGTAGGTGTTTGAGTGCCTGTGCCGGTCCTGCTAGGTGTCCTAGTAGCCGTGCCAGTACCCGTTGGAGTCTGTGTGGGTGTCCTAGTCTTCGTAGCAGTGCCAGTAGGCGTTTGACTTGCCGTTGCAGTCCTGCTAGGTGTCCTAGTAGCCGTGCCAGTACCCGTTGGAGTCTGTGTGGGTGTCCTAGTCTTCGTAGCAGTGCCAGTAGGTGTTTGAGTGCCCGTGCCGGTCCTGCTAGGCGTTCTAGTGGCTGTCCCAGTAGTGGTAGGAGTTTGTGAAGGTGTTCTCGTCTTCGTAGCAGTGCCAGTAGGCGTTTGACTTGCCGTTGCAGTCCTGCTAGGTGTCCTAGTAGCCGTGCCAGTAGCAGTAGGAGTCTGGGTCGGTGTTCTCGTCTTCGTAGCAGTGCCAGTAGGCGTTTGACTTGCCGTTGCAGTCCTGCTAGGTGTCCTAGTAGCCGTGCCAGTGGCTGTAGGAGTCTGTGAAGGTGTTCTCGTTTTCGTAGCAGTGCCAGTAGGTGTTTGAGTGCCTGTACCGGTCCTGCTAGGTGTCCTAGTAGCCGTGCCAGTACCCGTTGGAGTTTGGGTCGGGGTTCTTGTTTTTGTAGCAGTGCCAGTAGGCGTTTGACTTGCCGTTGCGGTCCTGCTAGGTGTTCTAGTGGCCGTGCCAGTAGCGGTAGGAGTCTGGGTCGGTGTTCTCGTCTTCGTAGCAGTGCCAGTAGGTGTTTGACTTGCCGTTGCGGTCCTGCTAGGCGTTCTTGATCCAGTCCCTGTAGAAGAAGGTGTCCTTGTTTTGGTCGGTGTCTGAGTGGGGGTTTGACTTGCCGTTGCGGTCCTGCTAGGCGTTCTTGTTTTGGTAGGTGTCTGCGTGGGTGTCAGCGTTTGAGTAGGCGTCGCTGTAGCCGCCAGCATTCGGGGACCATACGATACCACTGGCGAATAAGCCACCGGCGAATAAGCCACCGGCGAATAAGCCACCGACTCCGTCACCGATCCCGTAAAGATATTCAACGCTCCCATGATCAGAAAGGGTAAGAACCCCCATCTCATCTTAGTCTGGTCTTTGAATATCCCTTAGTCCTTAAACAGCGGAACTGCCATTCCCTTCGTGAAACGTAGCCAATTAACGCCGATCCCAAACACATGCACCTGCCAGCCACTGACATAGGTATTTCCTTGAACAGGCAAGGGAGCCAACATGGTGAGATCCAGCCGCATCTCAGCACGCGATGCATTTACGGTCCCCATCGGCTGCAGATCCTCTGGTTCCCAGCCTTCGGCCGCTCCAAATCGATAGCCATAGACCATACCCCCAAAGAGCCGCACACCCCCTCTATGATGCAGCGCATAGTCGGACCGCCACCACTGTTCGCTCTCATCGCGCCACGTCGCATTTCCCACCATGAGCCGCGCCGACTGCAGAATCGGCCGCTGGGTCGGCTCCACATCCAGAACCGCGACAAACGGCGGATAGAAGTCGTTCTCCAACAGAGCACCATAGTTCGTCCATTCATTGAACTGCCAGACACCCTTCCGCCGCAAAAAGAACACGATTTCCCGAATCGGGCCATTGAAATCGCGCAGAGGAAAATTCACTGTAAAGGGAATCGCCGAGGCCTGCGTGGTCGCCTCGGGTAGATCAAAGCACATATACTTGACCGGATCGTACAGAAGCTCCAGAGGAGACCGCAAGTAAGAGGACCGCAGCGGATCCTCCGTCTGGACGACCCCCACGAGCACGGTGGCGTCCTCAAAGGGCGGCACCGTCGTCGGCAGCGTGTAGGACCAGGGCACCGGCGTCGGCCCCGACTTGTCGAGCACCGTGATCGTGGCCCCCAGAGGCACTTCACAGGCCGAAGTCCGAGCGATACAGCGCCGCCGCACGACATCCGCAAACGGTCGCAGCGTAATATGCACGCGCACCTCCTGTTCGCCCATCGCGACCAGAGGGAAGGCTGTCTGAGGCCGACGCAAAAGGGCCAGCGGCAGCCAACAATAGATGTAGCCGTCCTCCGTGGGCTGCACCGTGGTCCATGGATCTCTGGTGGCGTCGCGCACGGTCGCCGCCGGCATCTGCGCGTAAATATCTGCATCCCACACCGGCGCCCGACCGCCATCCATCCAGGTTCGCGACCAGATGTCCATCCATTCCCCTGGCCACGATTCTACAACGGAGTCACCGATTTCGAATTCGACCAGCTGGATCGCCGCGGTGCCCAGCGACGTTGCCCACATCCACGTGGGATCGAGAGTAGGATCATCCACGGCATAGTCCCAGAGGCCGCTCTTGATTTTCGCCTCCAGATCGGCGCCCAACCAGGATCGCGGCTTCAGCCGCAGACACAGCCACTGTAGCAGATCACCCGAATCCTTCCGTGTCAGTGTCACGGTGATGCGGGACCCCCATGCCGCGTTGCCCTGGAAGCCGATTTCCGCGATTTCCGGTACCACGTTGTGATAATGCGGCCACTCCCGTCGGAAGATCGTATTGCCCGATGTGCCTGGATAAAACAAATCATCTTCGGGCCCGCGATCGACTAGATCGACGAGCCGTTTGATATGTGGAATGGTTTTATTGGTTTGATTGGTTTTATTGGTGGTTGCCATGAGCCCTCTGTTGGTTCCGACAGAAATCCTTTAGCCCTACGGCACAAAAAACGTTTTCTTCGTCGGTGTTATTGTTCCATTGTATTGGTCGATGCTGCTCACGGCCACGGTATTATCACCCGCCAGAAGTATATAGGGGCTTATATCGACATTGAATATGAAGGGCACGGAAGGAGGCGGATTCGTGACCGATTTTATAAAGATCGGCACGCCATTTAAATATATACCGTAATATCCAAACACGTTGCCCGTACCGGGCAGCGCACTAGAGGGCGCGGTCAGACCCGTTGTACTCGGATGGGCCGTCACGGTAATCGTCAGAGTATGGAAAAGGGCATCGAGCGAAATACTATAGGTCGGCGACAGCAGCGCCTTGTCATTGTTTAAATACGCACGTAGGCCCGTGAAACTGTAGCCGCTGATAAATCCATTGATGGCGTACGGCACGTACTGACTGGCGTATGCAAATGTCGGCGGAATGATGAGCGGCTGGTTCGCAGGCGGACCAAAGGCCATTGATGGAGGTGCCGGCGACGATGCCGACAGAAACCCGAGGTGGTTGAGAAATCGTGTGGCCTCTCCCACGCGACTGATATCCAGAAAGACCGCAAACCAGCCGGGCTCTTTAACTGTAATCCGCACGGTAGCCGAGGATTGTAGATATTGAATTAGCATATGATCGCTCAGTTTGGTCCCCTGGTTATTAATCGTGTTCTGCATATTCACACATAGATTGTTCAAACTATACTGCTTGACACCACTGTTCGCATTCGCATAATAGATAAAATCCCCGATACCTGGAATGGGCTGGCCGGTAACATCGATGAATCGGATAATCATGCCGCATATCGAATTAAAACACACCGTATAAATCGGAACATTGGCAATGTTGCCGCTGCTCCCGCCGCCCGGTTGTTCGCCTGATATGCCAATAAACATCTGCCGCGAATTGAAAATTCGAAGGAGATTATTGAGTGTGGAAATAACACTTGGCAGATCCGTGGGCAGCGTGATCGCCTGCGAACTGATATCGACATATTGATTGAGCACGGCCTGCGATATATTCTGATTGATCGTTAAATTGTCGTTCTGCCAGAGTAAGTTGCCGGCGTTGGCAAACAGATATGTATCCTGATCATTGGCCGATAGATCAAGAAGATCGACATAGGTGGTGGAGATGTAGCCCGTCAGATTCTGGTCCCCCGACATCAGAATATTGGCGTTGGTGACGGTGATATCGCCCGCTGACGTGATCGCATTCGCGGAGGAGTCGAGTGTAATAGTCTTCGCCGTGATATTGCCGAATGAATCGATTGTCAGATTATTGTTTTTGATGACAATTTCGTCGAGGTACAGCGATCGTGTAGGCGCCATGTGACCCCGGCTATCGTCAGCGGCCAAGACGGAACCGATGGGAGGAAAGGTATTGTCGGCGTTTTGGATGACGACCGACCGGGTTTTGATGCTGTGAAAGTCCTCTGTCCGTTTCACGCCTGACATCCTTCTGCTGTTCCCCTATTTTTTCGGGTCGGTGGTGAAACCAAGCTGAAGCGCGAGGCCGCTGGCCACTATGATGGCCGCGCCGAGCACCGAGACCCAGCCGGGTGTCTCTCCAAGAAAGACTACGCCGAACACGTAGCTGGCCAAGAGACCGGCATAGCTGAGAATGGCATAGGTGACCGTGGAAAGGCGCGGCACGGCAAAGAATCGCAACCAGTAGCCGCCAAAGAGCGTGACGGAGTGAAAGAGCGTGAGCCAGATCGCGTCCCACCAGGTGCCCGACTTGAGAATCCTGAAAGAGGAGAGAGACGCAGGTGGCTGGAACACCTCTTTGATGAGCGTGAAGCCGCCGAGCCAAACAGAGGCACTGGCATTGACAACAAGCACGGACTTGGCAGGATCGCGCCAGCCGAGAAGTTTGAGAAGAACAAACACCGCCGATTCTGAGACCGCCATGAGAACGGCCATGAACAGGCCCCAGGGAGAATTGACGGCCTTGCCGGTGGCGGGCGGAGACGTAATACCGGGATCGCTACTGAGTAAAAAGGAGCCGACCGTAGCGAGCCCCATGAGGCCGACCTGACTGGCCTGGATGGGTTCGTTACCGAAGAGACCCATGAAAAGGAGGTTCCATAGCGGATAGGTGTAGAGAATGCTGGTGGCCTGGCCGGCGGGCAGATGACGGAAGGATTCATAACTGGAGGCCACGTGAATCAGATTCATGGCGCCGAGAGCGATTGAGCTGGTGACCTCTGTAGATGCAATGGAGGGATCTGTGGCCAAAAAGTAACCGAGAACACTGGAGGACAGAACACGCGACCAGACCGCCGCGGTAGGATCTAGCGCGGATTGTTTGATGACGATAGGTGTAAGAGCCAACATGGATTCGGCACTGATCAACGCGGCTGCAGCGACTGACATCCCTACCTTCAGCAGCAGATAAACCATGGTTTGGCCACGGGTCTCGATAAAAGGGACCATTCCTGGATGGAGTACTGAGAGCCCATGGAGAGGTTGCACCGGCTGCAAATGGGCTTGAGATTGGCGATCTCCGTGGCACCGCCTTTCGACTCTGGAATATCATGACCGACATGAAAGTCATTTACGGTCATATTATTCTTGCACCAGGGGATGACACATTTGTGATCATATACGCGGCCGACGTGGGTGATCCAGACCTGTTCGCGCAGGGCCTTGGGGATCGTCGCTTTTTCGGTTTTTACCGCAGACACATTGGTTATTGTCTCACTCTTGACCATGTTACTTCTACGGGGGGGTCTCTTGAGTCCTGTCATCTTTATAATCCAGGGATCATCATGAGCGCAAACATGGCCAGAAAGAAGACGCCGGTGTGTAGCAGCATACCGGCGGGTGTCGCGGCGCCCATGGGGTGCGCCACCTCAAAGAGGGAGCCAAAGATCATCTGGGTGAATTTGTAGGTCTCGGGGTTGGCCACAATAAAGAAGACGAGGGCCGAAATGAAGGAGTATTTGGCCTTCAACAGATAATTGAGCATCTCTATTCGGGTAACAGGTTTAGCCAACAGTGCTGGTTCCTCAGTCAATAGAGCTGGTTCCTCAGTCAATAGAGCCTGCATAATAGGGGCGCAGCTGTGCCCATTTTCCCCGCGTCTCATCCATACGTCGCTTAAGATCGACTTCAGAGTAGATAGTGTCGGGAAGAAAGACTTTGTTGTAGAACGCGCGCCAGTAGTGGCCGGGTAGAATATAGCGCAGAAAGAGCCATGTAGTGGCAGCGGAATCGGCTGTGGAAAAGAGACCGACGCCTGGCTCATACAATATGAACGCAAGAGGACTGATGTAGTATTTCTTCTTCTCAGGTCGATGGACAGCTAGACCGAGCGTTTCAAGAAATTGCAGTTCCCTCATAGGTGTAGAACCATCCTCCTCAAGTTCAGCAAAAGTACGTTTGATTGGCTCATATGGATTAGCGCTAAATCCACTAGTAAAGAGCGTGTCTTCCTTCAGCTCCTCAAAGGCGCGGATCGCATAATAGGCAATGTCGTCTGGCAAAACATCGATGGTGGTCTTGTAGTCGGCTTCTTTGAGTTCTATGAGCGGGCCGCTGACAATCGGTGTGTCTGGTAGCAGACTATTGTTCATTACTTACTAGTATCAAAGAATTGGGGGGATAGCACCGAGACGACCGCCGCCACGGAGAGTGGCGGTCGGGGGGGCCCATGCACCGCCGCGGAGAGATGCGCGGATGATGGGAATTAGTGGTGGCAGAACCTTGGGATTTGATGGTGGAGGAGAAGGAGGTTTTGGTCCTGCTTCTGGAGGTCCTGCTCCTGGAGGTTCTACTGGAGGTGTTGGTCCTGCTACTGGAGGTTCTACTGGAGGTGTTGGTCCTGCTACTGCTCCTGCTACTGCTGCTCCTGCTCCTGCTCCTACCTTTTTAGCCCTATCAATCACAGCCGCAGCCGCTGTCACCGGCACAGTTCCAAGCATCTTATACAAATATTCCATATAGCCCGTCACCAGCGGCCACACATTATCATGAATCACCTGTTTGGCATGCTCCGATGACTTATTTTGCAGTTGCGCCGCCTTGTACTCACGCAGCTGCGCCAGAAACCGACTAGGAAAGCACTGCGGCGAATTGCTAACAGTATGATCATTCCCGCAAAACCACAGACTTTCGAGAATCGATATGACCAGCTTCTTGTCACCCAACAGCTGCGTTGGGATAGTCCGCCGAATGATCGCCGCATTCGCCTTTCCTATATTGGTGGTCGCAGGCGCGCTAAAGTTGGTGACCCCCTCACGTTCTTTGAGTGCCGCATAAGGATTTACAATGGGCAGTTCATATGTTTCTTTCGATCCGAGTTTTTGAAATGTCAAGAGCTTATCTTGAAAGTATTTTGCATATTTTACCAGGGCGTCTTTATCACCGGCCATTGCTTTGGCCATCAGTTCGGTATGATATGGCACATTGGAATCATTGGACTTCATGAGGCGCGCATACTTGGAAAACCGCTCGGCGGAGATGGCGTCTTGCAGTAGCGGCTTGGCGATGCATTCGTCGGTAATATATTCGGCGCCGGTGCATGCGGCGGGCACATCGACGAGGCCGGTGATCCATTTGGGCGGGTGCTCCTTCACCTTAATGTTCAATCGCCGTGTCAGTTCATAGATATTGTGTTCGAGTATTTCATCTTCGTGTTCTGGTTCTTCATGCATCCAATCGAAATAGGTTAGTAGATCAACCCATACGTAGTCGCCCTGTGTGACACTGTTTGCCAGAGGATCGGCTTTTATAAGAGCAGGGGTTGCTGCTGCTTTTGGATCTGCTGTGGCTTTTGGATCTGTGGCTTTTGGATCTGCTGTGGCTTTTGGACCTGCTGCTGTGGCCTTTGGATCTGCTGCTTTTGGATCAGGAGCTACCCCCTTGATCGTCGGCTGCTTGTTCAATACTACATAAAAGTAATTATACTTCTTTTTATCAATTGACATAGAATGCAGTAGTATGACATTCTGAATGGGCGGAACAGAGTTATATGTTTCCTTCGCCAAGGCAATAACATCGTTCATTTTATCCTTTGTGGTCATGTCCTTTATGGGGACTGTAGCCTTGAACGTTTTATCGCGAGCGGTCTTGGTGGGCACAAGCAGTTTATTATTCCAAACTAGCATTATTCCGATCATTTCTGGCAATGGGATTACAGGGGGTAATGGGATTCCAGCGGCTTTGGGACGCCCCATGACATTTCCAGGAGTAACACCGCCTACAGCCGGCTTCAGCAGATTGCCTAGGGGGGTGCGTCCAGAGCCACCAGAGCCACCAGAGCCAGGTCCAGAGCCACCAGGTCCAGAGCCACCAGGTCCAGAGCCACCAGGTCCAGAGCCACTAGGACCAGAGCCACTAGGACCAGGTCCAGAGCCACCAGGTCCAGAGCCACCCAGGTCTCCTACAATACTCGTAATGAGGCTCGTTGCCTTTCCCTTGGTGTTTGCATCTGCTGTGCTTATTCCGAGCACTGCTGCCGCAAAAAGTGCGATGGCTGCAGCGGATTTATTCAGTTCTCCGCCTTCTGCTGCCGCTAATGCCGCAGCTTTTTCTTCTGCTAACTGTTTTGCCTTTCCTAAGGCAGCTGCTGCTTTCGCTGCAGCTGCTTCTAATGCAGTTTTGTTAGCTGCATCTGCTGCTGCTACTGCTGCTGCTGTCGCTGCTGCTGCTGCTTGTGCCGCTGCTAACGCCGCGGCTGCCGCGTCTGCTTCTTTTCTTGCTGCTTCTATTGCTGCTGCCTTTTCTGCTGCTGCCTTTTCTGCTGCTACCCTTTTACGTTCTGCTTCTGCTGCTGCTGCTGCTGCTACCCTTTTACGTTCTGCTTCTGCTGCTTCTACTGCTGCTAACCTTATACGTTCTGCTTCTGCTGCTTCTACTGCTGCTAACCTTATACGTTCTGCTTCTGCTGCTGCTGCTGCCTTTTCTGCTAACCTTTTACCTTCTGCGTCTGCTGCTGCCTTTAAAGCAGCTGCTGCTGCTTCAGCCGCTTCCTTTGCTGCTGCTGCTGCTGCTTTTTGTTCTGCTGTCGCTGTCGCTGCTGCTGCTGCTGCTGCTGCTGCTGCTGCTGCTGCTGTCCTTTCTACTTCTGCTTGTAGCAGTGCTTGTTCTGCTGCTGCTACTGCTGCTGCAGCATCCGATTTTGCTTTTGCTGATGCTGCTGCAGCCGTAGCAGCAGCCTCCGCCTTACCCGCAGCCGCCCCTGCAGCGGCTGTATTTTCAGCGGTTTTAGGATTATTATTTGTCTTTCCTGTCGTGGCACCTGCCGCGCTTCGTGCGCGATTTGATGCTTGTACTGCTCGTGCTGCTGCTAAATCTGCATCGACAGCGTTGGTACCATCGGCAGCCGCTATTGCTGCTTGTGCTTCTGCTATTGCTGCTTGTGCTACTGCGTCAGCTTTTTCTTTTACATATAATTCAGAGTCTGTTCCTGGTGGTCCAGACGGTGATTCTGCAACAGGAGGTCCAGCCTCGGCACCAGAAGCTACAGTCCCACCCGCCTGTGTCCATACTCCTTTTTCGCCATCGACGCCTGCAATTTTTCGATAAATCTTATTATAGAAGCGTTGATCTTTTGAGGTTGGTAAAGTATGAGTTAGTAACAGAAATTCTACTGATATCTTCTGCGACGATCTGTGCCCTTTTTCAGTATAATAAAATGCATCAGAAAGGGCTACATCTACAAATCCAAGTGCAGGTCCATTACTATCGACACAATCTAAAAGCACACAGCCGTGTCCATCTGCTGTAGTAGATGCTGGATTACCCATGCAGTCCTTATATAAATCGGGAGAGCTATTCATTATTTCGTCAAAATGATTGTCACGATTTTTTGTTTGACAATGACCAACAACAATCATTTTAAATCCCGTATTTCTTACATCTATGCATCTGCTTGGGTAATTTGCATTAGATTGCTCGGAATAAACTCTTGATAATAATGCTCCTCCTCCGCCATCTATGTTACTCTCAGGGTTAATGTCGGACACATATAGGGTTTGTTCAACAAGTTTATTTTGAAGTTCGTTTATAGGCGTACTATTAACTTCTCCTTGAACTTTTAATATCCCATCTTTAAGTTCCTTATTAGTAAATTTATTATGTAATCCAGCATGAACAAGGGCAATTTCTTTCATAGAATCATGTTGCAAAATTAAAATAAAATAGGGAGAATGTAAATAGAACGGTCTTAGAGCAATACACCTATTAAGATACGGATGGACTAAAGGATTAGTAGGATTATTATTACTCGCATCTTTAAATCCATCTTCAGCATTAAAATATTTTTTTGAAGCAGTATGGACATACTGTTTATTATACGCACCAAATGAGCCATTTTCATTTACCATTAAATTTGTATTAAAAACAGAGTACAGGTCATGATTCCCTAATGTAAAAAGTACTTCTGAATCGGCTTTCTTCGCTCCAACCCTAAAATTATATAACAATACAAATAGCAATAGTTCAAAGCAACCTTTTGGATCATTAACATGAACTTCGTCGTCCGTACCTCCATACCTAGCCCCATCCACTAAATCACCCACAAGAACAAGCAGTACATTCTTTTTTGCAGGGTTCCATGTAATATTATCAATTACACCAGGGGCGTATAAATAATTAGTGTAAGATATACGATCATTAGTAACGCTACGTGATTGCATCTCAGTTTGCAACGCGGAACTACATACTATTAAACCTTCTACTAGCAGCATTTGCAGAAATTTACGAACATCCGCATGAATGTCGCTGGTAACATATACGGTCGTGTATTTGGTTGCATCGATTACGTGATTGATGCCCCAAACAGCGGCAGCATCTGCTATTTTTTTAGTGACGGGTGCAGCTGCGTCTGGATTATATTTGCCATATGTGACTATAGTGCCATTGGTTGCTCTATCTGCCCCAGACAGAGCTATCCACTCGCTCCCTGTGATCAAATCAACCTGCAACGCAGCCTTTACCTGAGACAGAGTACTAGTAGGACCAATGCCCGGCGTTGGGTGTAAGGGACTATCCTCTGTGCGAAGTGAATTATAATGTGGATAAACTAATTCGCCATAATACATAAGATTAATTGGGGCTGCAGTAGAAAAAGTTCCCCCATACACAATAGGATTTTTAACATAGTTGGTACCATTAAACTGCCAAATATTAATAGGCCGCTTTAGCACATTGGCTAACGCCATAAGTTCGGCTTCGCCGCCATATACACCTGAAATGCTATGAGCAGCTATGTAAGAGTTAGTATTCATAACATCACCTGAACCTATGGGAATTAAAAAATTTGAATAGATTTTTGCAGCTGGTGCTTTGCTGTTATCTGTACGTATTTCAGTCATCGCAGTTGCACGAAGTGATTCTGCTGTTTGACCAGGTGCCTGATCCGCAATAGCCGCAAACAAACAGTTGCCATCACCTGGGATAGCATTAAGAGTAAATCCTGGCGGCGCACCAGTTTGTCCTTTAATATAAGTTTTTCTTTCGCCTTCATTTAATATTTCTTTAGGTGTATCGGTTGATACTTTAAAAGTCTTTATTAATGCCACATACTCCTCTTCAGTTAGCTCTCTCTGGTTTCGTATAATTGTGGGTTCAGATTTGTTAGACGTGGATACTTGTTTATATTCCCACAATATATACGTTGGGGAAGTTTCTACTATTTTAAACCATGTTTTATTTGCAGCATCAGTTTTATAATATGCGTTAATATCTAATGAAGAAGCAGTGGCTGCAGCACCCTTACCAGTAGAAGCAGTTACAATAGCAGGAGGAGGAGAAACAATACCAAGTCCGGCTTCTACGGCTTTCTTTGCATCAGCCGCCTGTGGATATTTAGAAGTATAATTTCTAGTTAAAAAAAAATAGTCATAGTTTGTGCCATTGAATATTGCAAGAAATCCACTTGGGTTCTCATCGGCTTGTTCCACTACATAAAATTTGGTTAATTTAGAAAGGTCGTTTTGTTTAAATGTTATAATTGTCGAGACTATTCTACTAACTGAAATGTGGCGAATACCACTCTTGTCAAGCACAAATAGATTGCCTTCTTTATCAATTGTAATGAATGTTGGCTTATTAAATGTAGCCGTATCGGCATCTCCATCGAGCGAAGATGCAGCACCAGAACCAACGGTCGGTCCTTTACTTTTATTTTTATAGGTTGAAGTTATTGTATTCTCAGCTATGCTAAATGTAGTGCCCGATACAGAATCTGTAGCAGTGGTGCTACCTGGTGAATCTGGGGCTAACGCTGTTGGAGCTTTTAAATAGTTATTTTGGTCCCATTCAATCAACTTCCTCTTGGAGTCTGCCATGTCCTCTATTGTACGCCTATGAAATACCCTATCTAAACCCAACGATCTAGAGTCAGCCAGACATGGACCCTCAGAACCAACAAAACCAAAACCAGCGACAGACCCAGAAGAATCGCGTGCAGGGCAAACAGGACTTCATCGTCCGCTGGCTCCAGGACTTCTACAACCAGCCGGGACGCCTAGCCGAGGTCCTTCCCATTCTGACCGGTCAATCTCCCGTAAGCCTACGGCTGATTGACTGGTTCGTCACCAATTATTCCAAGAAGTTTAACATCAGCTATCCCATTAACGATGAGACGGGCACGCGCCAGTTCATGGTGCATTTCCACTACAAGCGCGAGCTCAAGGCCTATTCGAAGCGGCTGTTTGATCCGTTTTGCAGGCGGGAGCGCATCAGCTTCCAGATCCGCGGCCAGGCGCCCATTGAGGAGACCACTGTGGGGCAACTCAATTTCTTCCGGTGGGCGATCGAGAAGGGCGTGATCAACTACATTCTGGAGAACGTGGCGGATGTGGAGAAGGACATGAATGTCAGCTTCCGGGAGCATTACAGCAAGGAGCCGGAGGTTAAGACGGCGACGGGACGGCGCAAGCGCAAGGAGATGAGCCAGTCGGCCATGAAGGCGGTCAATCACCACGATGTGCCGATTATGGTGAGTTTCGACTAAATGCTCTGCATTTAGTCTTAACGAAGTATTGCGCAGCAATACTGAGTTTCGATTAGCGAAGCGGACAGACTAAATGCTCTGCATTTAGTCTTAACGAAGTATTGCGCAGCAATACTGAGTTTCGATTAGCGAAGCGGACAGACTAAATGCTACGCATTTAGTCTTAACGAGTGTTGCAGGCTAACACGAGTTTCGATTAGCGAAGCGGTTACGTGGAGTGGAGCTACCCGATCGCTTGGGGCTCTTTCGTTTGCTCCTGGATCGGCTGCGCGATCGGCGACGGTATCCACCTGTTGTCACTGGACCACTATCCAAAGTTCTAACTATAGTACTGGCCTCGATATATTTATCAGCAAGCGTTGATTTTGACAAATTACTTAATAATGTTGTCATACTTGTAACCGCAGTTTTTTCATGAGGCAATATAGTTGATGTAGTAGGATATATTTTTGTTAGTAATGGTTCAAATGTGGCATTTAACTCTGATTCGTTAGCTTTGATTGATTTTGAAGCAATTGCTGCACTTGGATTTTGTGCTATTGTACTTAAAACACCTGTAGCCAGATCAATGTTAATATTTGTCGTGGTATAATTATTAGATAATTGACCATTTAAATTTAATAGCAATGCCTGTTCCATATATTTTACTATATGAAATAGTAATGGTCTAACTGGTGGTGGATTAATAGTGGATGTGTTTAATAAAACCGCTTCTATTGTTTGAAGTGTTCCTCCTGCTCCTGGTTTTGCTGCTCCTGGTTTTGCTGCTCCTGGTTTTGCTCCTCCTGCTCCTGGTCCTTTACCCCCTACTTGTGCCCATACAGGGATAGGTAGGGACCCTGCAGGCTTTCTCTCAATAAGCCCATAATAACGAGCCCCCGCTACTTCTCCTTTCGTAAATTTTAAAAATTCGGCATTCCGATCTTTATTGGCGCCAGGTCTCCACATTTCAGAAGGGCCCACATCAACAAAGGCAAGATAGGGTCCATGGCCGGCAAGATCGCAATCAGCGACAACACAGCCTTTATTAGTGCTGCTATAATTACTTGCACAACCTTCATATGTCTTCCCCCCTGCTGTCTTTACAGCATCAATCCTTTTTGATGTAGTCTCTGTTGTAGGACAATGTCCTACAACAATCATATCAATATTAGTTGCTTGTATTGCCTTACATATAGGATCACTAAATTCTGTGGATGTTTTGGGATCAATAAGTCTATCATCATTTGCATACATTCGAGTCCATAGAGGGCCTGCTAATAGATACTTATCATCATGTATGTCCTCTTGCCTTCCCCCACCTAATAACTTATGGATAGGATTTTCTGTTTTTTTACCACCATCAGGATAATAGATAGATGATGCGGTTTTGCTTTCATCAATAACACCTTGAATAGCCTCAAGCTGTATTATATCTGATAAAACTGGACCGCCAACACTTTCTATTTTATGAAATCCCGCATGAACACAGGCTATTTCTGTTTTATCACCATTGTTGAGGCGTAACAATAAATAGGGCGAGTGATCATAAAATGGGCGCAGAGCTTCGCTTCTTCGCGTAAAATATTCACCACTATCTGGAAACTTAGATCTAAAAAAAGTCTGAGCATTCGCATGAATATGTTTTTTCATACTTTCTCCACTTGAACGCATAACAGTAGCATAGTCATGATTACCAATTGTAAAAAGTACATCAGAGTTTTTACGTCTAGCACTCACTCGCAAGTTAAAAAGAAGAACATGAAGAAGTAAATCAAAAACGCCTTTTGGATCATTTACATCCATAATTACACCATTAACAACACCCCTAGAACCATCTACAATATCACCCACCAGAACTAAGAGGGTATTATCCTTTATCCAAGTAATATTATTAATAACTTCTGGTTTATAAATATTATCTTGATTGACATCATAGGGGGCAGCACCACCACCATAGGGATCAAAATCAGCAGTGCTATTAATTGTAATAAATCCTTCCTTTAGTAGTAGTTGTAAGAATTTACGAACATCCGAATGAATGTCGCTGGTAATATACAAGGTGCTGTACTTAGCCTCATTCAAATTAATGATGTGATTAACAGGCCAGTTCCCTTTTGTAGCTTTTGTAGCATCAATCTTTGCCTTAATAGGAGCCATGCCATCAGGGATATATTCATATTTCATAACAACGGCAATCTTTAAGTTTGCTGCAACTGCTCGTATGGCATCATCCGTTACTGCAGCCTTAACTTCTGCTTGTCGTGTTTCCTTTAAAGATACATCTTGCATTTGACTTACATTATTATTTAACCTAAATAACATTAATTCTTTATCTACACCATAACTAATAAGACCATTAAATTCTTCTGCTGTAATCGGCAGAACCGTTGCTGGCGCGCCCCCTTCTGCTGTAACTATTGCTGCTGCTGGCGGTGTTCCGCCTGCTCCTCCTGCTGGAAGGCTTAAAGGTTTTGTAGTCATCTCTACATCTCACATAGTATTATTAAAACTAATCACAACCGTCGGGAGCAACAAAAGTGACGCCACCCAGCCGCTAAAGACACAACAGTACAATGGAGATCATTACAGAGGACATGCGACACCGTTTCACGCTGAAGAAGGAGGAGTGCGTGCCCCTGGAACTGAAGTTGAACGTCAGTTCCAAGGGCAAGGTATGGAGTCACATTGGCGCCATCTTATTTGAATTTGGCACGGGCCAGCCCACCGCTATGACCAAGATCGTTGTCACGAACGATCAGTATGAATTCCTTCTGCAGCTCATGGCAAAGAGAGATTGGAGCGACTGTAGGGGCCTTTAGAGCCTGTAAAGGTCTCTGACCGAACCTGCCGGTAAAGGTCTTTAATGCCCGTGTTTTCGGTAATGCCTACTAGCCCGGGACGTCTTTTGGCGACGGCGATGACGCCGCGTCCTGCGCCTCTCACTACTAGATCGCCTTCTACCAACATTCGGACCCCCGATTACTGGCAGTAAAGGCGGGCCAAACCCATAATTATAAGTCGCCGCATTGGCTTTAGAGGCAAGCATTTCAAATATCTCTTTCTCACTGGCCCTCGAAGTATGGACCGGCGTCCCCTGCATATATATATCATCAACAGAGGCCTCGCCAACACCTCTCTTAATTTTAATTGGAATCCACGTTCCATTTACATCATCAAACCATGTAACTATGCCATCGTGTATAATAATGTTTGAACCGTCCGGTATATTCACTAGCTTATTATACACTTCCCTTAGAGTATCGCTCTCTGCTGACATATTATGTAACACACTCATCTACTATATCCACCTAAAATGATCGCTAGCCCTGCTTTGCCGTGCCCAAATAGGTCTGCCTGAAATCGTCCTGGGCTGGCCTCAGCAGAAGCGACGCATCAATTTTGCGTTCTGCGATCGCCTTGGTCGCCGCCGCCGGTACCCACTGGTGTTCAAAGGTGCGCCCCATGATCCGCTGCGACGAATCCTCCGTCAAGAACCGATTCGACTCCTTCACGGCACCCGCGAGTTCCCTGATAACGCCCCCGCCCTCGATATCGTGGCCCTCTGACCAAGGATTGTGAAAGAGATTTTTGGGCGGCAGCACGGGCCTCTCCGTCGGAACGGTCGCATTCGGGAAGTACGACACCGCCTGTGCATAAGGCCGCTTATCCTTGCGCGATGCCGCCGGCTGGGACGTCTCCGCCCCGTGTGACGGATGCGCCGCCAAGGCCGCCGCCGTCACCTGTCGGGCCGACGATTCCATCGTATCGGCCCACAGACGGTTGTTGAGCGTATCACGTGTCTCCCACTCGAGTCGCTGGCGCGGGAGCCAATTGGCCGACAGTCCATCCGACACCAAGGCCGTTTCGCCCCCCTGGTACGGCGTCCGAGGCAGCACACACACATCGGGCAGCGGCGGCGCCCAGGCTCGCGTCTGCTCCTCACGTGATCGAAGACGCCCATCGTGCTGGGCGTTGGATCGGGTCGCATGCATCTGTCTGTCCTCGCGATTTAAACTGTCCGGCCAGAACCAGCCTAGATGCCTCCTAAGACAGCGACAGTGAAGCCCGTGAGCAAAGGCGCGGGCATGACAGCGGGTCTCGAGATCGTTTCGATCATCCAGGGGACCACGACAAAGTTCGTGCTGGTCGATAAAACAGAGGGCCGGTTCGCGACGGATGTGGCGACGTGGAATGATGCTGCAGGTCTAAACGCAGCCGCCCTAAAGAAGCTTAAGGATGCAACGAAATAAGACACAGCGCCGCCGCGGACCCAGTACGCCCACTCCCGACGTTGCCGGTCCCTTCCAAGGCGATAACGTGGCCAAGGCCACGGAAGACAGTCTGGACGCGCTGTTTGCCGCCGAGAACACCAACAACTTCCAGCAGACGTGGCAGAAGCTCGACAAGGGCAGCCGCCTGGATCGCCTCCGCAAGTTCGTGCAGACCTACACGTCGCCATCGACCGTAGCCTTGACTCCGGCCGAACGCGCCTCTCTGCTGACGGCCATTCTGCAGGCCTATGAGTTGCGCCAGCTCAACACAAAACTTGCCGTCGAATACGACCCCGTCACCACGACCATACTCAGCATTAGAGGACTTCGAGAACGCACTACTCCCTCCGGTCTTCGCGCATTCAAAATCGACGCGACGACAAGTCGCACAACGACGCAAAAGCAGGTTCGCAGCAAGGCGACAACTCCTTCAGGACCGGTGCTAAACGAAGCGATCCCTATAGAGAGCAAGGAATGAACGAAACAGACATAGAGACCTGGTGCGATGAAACGCTCCCAGATCTGTATGAGGAGGGCATGTTCGACAATGAGGATATCTCCGATGATGTGTGGGCCGGCGTCGCGGCAGCGCTAGAGCCTCTGGGCGAGGAACTGTCCGAGAGTGATAACGATGCGATCAAGGACGCCGCCGCCGATTGGTTCCGCGCCTATCGCGACCTGATCGTGGAGGCGATTGAACCGTTGGCTCCGGCTCAGATCACGGCTCTAACAAGTAAGCCCCAGGTGGCCCAACACACGGCCGACTGGTATGCCCAGCGCCGCAATCGCCTGACCGCCTCCGAATTTGCCCACATTCTGGATGGCCGGCGGGGGTCGCTGCTGCGATCCAAGCTGGCCACGGATGCCCAGGACCGGCCAATGGCACCGCCGATTGGGATCGCCCAGGCCGACGGTGAAATGAATGCGACGATCTGGGGCCACCGGTTCGAGCCCGTCACCCGGCGCATCTTTGAACTAGAGGTCGCAGGACCAGGCACTGTCTGTGACACGCTGGGCCGCTTCACACACGCCAAAATCCCGTGGCTCTCCGCGAGCCCCGACGGGCTGATTACCAAGGGATCTCTGGCCGGTCGCCTGGTGGAGATCAAGTCGCCCAAGACGCGCCAGCCCGGTACCTTTGTTCCGCTGGAATACTGGATCCAGATGCAGATCCAGATGGAGGTGTGCGACCTGGATACGGTAGAGTTTGTGGAGGCGCAGTTTGCGCAGCGACCTCTGGCTGTCTTTCATGAATCAGCTGAAGACCAAGCGGCCTGCGCTGCAGCTAGGTGGAAGGGCCGGCTCGAGGTGCGGGGCTCTCTGGAGGACTCCTCTACGTGGCGCTACCGCTATTCGGCCCCAGTGGAAGACCTGGAGGATGCCACCTTTCCGCCGGAGCATGCGGAGTTGCCGATTCTAGAATCGACCGTATGGTGGCTGACGGGCTTTTATCCGCGTACGGTGAGCCGATCTGCCACCTGGTGGGCCTCTATAGGCTGGCCAAATGCGGAGCTCTTCTGGGCGGAAGTGGAGTCGCTGCGCCTGACACCGGACCGCGTTCCGCTCTCTCCGAAGGCCCGCAGAGGCGCGATTGATGGAGACATCATTGAGCATGTTGGATGGAGAGGTTCTGACGCATAAGTAGAGGACCATGACACTTTTGATTTTAACACTGGTGATCGTCTGGTGGATCGCCGTATGGGGCCTGTTTGACATGGTTATTCTCCATCTGACACGCGGTCAAAAGATCCTGCTCTACTGTTCGATCATAGCCAGTTTGGTTGTATTCCTGGAACTCAATCCGACCATGTTGGACTATTTTACGGGCTAATAGGTAGAATGGCACCGCCGGCGACCTCCTTTTTTAAAGCCATCGGTCTCGGGGACCGAGGCGCAGCCTTAGCCTGTAAGATCACTAAGCCAATCCTCTCTGTCCTCAATCTGGTCCTTCCTCTGACAATCATCGCGGTTCTCTATGTTCTTCTGCAGGATACAGAGTACCGTCCGTTAATTCTTAAGACACTGATTGGTGCCAACATCGTGGCCTATCTGCCGTTTTTAATAAATGGAGGCGGTCGCCCGATGTCGTTTTTGTTGGCGGTTATTGCCAACCCGGCGCTCTACCTGGCCGCGGTTCTGTACCTCGACCAGAGCAATCTCCCAAACAAGGCAGCGCTCTCCAACTTCCTTCTGGGCTTCTCTGCATCGCTGTGCATCGGCCTGGTGATCCCTCGTATCATCGCCTATAATATATTTGACCTGTTCCAGTGCGGTCGCGGGGGTCTTTCAGGTCTTTAACCAACCCATGCAGCCCCAGCGCGCCTTGCCCTTGCGTGTCTGCTCCTTAATCTCCTGATTAAAGATGTCATCGATCTGCATGTACTTACAGCGTTTCGCCATAATCTGCTCAATGAAGGCGTTCTGTTCGCCCTCCTTGGCCAAAATCTCATCCGAATCGGCCCCGGCCGTATTCAGCGTCACGAGCGTATTGATGACGCCCTTGAGCTTGTTCGTGAGCATCATCTCCTCGTTCTGAATGGCCTTGACATGAGAAAAGATGTTCGTCGTGTAGAGTTTCTCATAGCTGAATCGCACGGACTCCGGCAGCACGAACTGGTTCGTCTCCTTGATCTCCTTAACATTCGTCTCAATTTCCTTGATGATCGTCGCCACATTATTGGCAGGATCATCCACGAAGAGAATGGAGCCCGATTTGAACTCACAGAACGCCTGGAGCTTGTCGTACTTGTAGGCGGAGGTCTTGTGGGCCTCCGCCTTGGCGTCGAGTTTGAGGTAGGAGATCAGAGCCAGCAGAAAGGAGTTGAAGCCGTTGAGGGAGGCCACTACAATGCCGCCATACGAATAGTCCTTCAAGAAGAGGGACAACACAGTACAGAGCGCGGTCACCAGAATGGCGGGCAGCATGAGGGTGTGGAGCCGCTGTTCGCACAGTGTCTTGGCCTCGGTATATAGGATCTTTTGGCCCTTGATATACGTCGCCAGAATATCGAGGGCGGTGGATTGGGTCATGTCGGCGTCCGTGTAGATCTTCTTGACCATCGCATCAACGGTCTTGAAGGAGAGCTTCTCTGGATTAGTCGCTTTGACGGTCGCTAGCTCACTGCTTACGCGAAGCAGCTCATTTTGGAGAGCTGCAATTTCTTTTTGTTCGGGAGATAGACTACTGCGTTTTGATATAGGAGATCCAGACACATCCTGAATCTCTAATGTTACAGCGTCTGGACTTCCTTCTTCTACGGGAGGAGCCACTACTTCTACAATGGAAGCCATTTACAGTGGCATCAGAGATATTGTGAGCAACAAGTAATGGGCTGCGGTAAATCGAAGATAGTCAGTATGATGGCAAGGGCAGAGCCTGACAGCCCTTCTATGACGCCTAAAAGGCGTGTAGGGGGATCCTCTTCTGCTGCGGGTATGGGACACCACGCAGCAGAACAGGGAAAATGGACATTTAAAGAGGATTTGTCAGAGGTATCGGTTGATACTCCAAATGTGCAGCGGATCATTAAGATCTGCGGTATCTAATGATTGCTAGTGCCGGAGGATGGAGCCAAAGCCAAATGAGGTCGAAGACGGAGGGGCTGTCGAGGAAGAGCCGCCAGTCGAAGTCGAACCGGAAGACGATGTAGGAGACGAGGAAGAGCCAGAAGAAGAACCAGACGAAGAGCCAGAAGAAGAACCAGACGAAGAACCAGAAGAAGAGCCAGACGAAGAGCCAGAAGAAGAGCCAGAAGAAGAGCCAGAAGAAGACGATGTAGGAGGAGCCGCGATCACAAGAGACGTGTTAAACGACGAAGCAAACGCCACGGCCACAAGAGTCAAAATAGCTAGCAGACGCATCTTATACTATGTCTGCCGACTATTTCCTTAAACGTCGAGTCTTCCTGGCTTTCCTGGCCTTCCTGGTTTTCCTGGAGCCGCCCGAATGCACCCGCTTTAGTTCTCCCGCCGGCCCCACATGAATCTGTTGATTATGATCCTCTACCGCAATCGTATGATGATGCGGTACGCGCCCCACAAGCGTCACGGTTGTATGAGCATGCTCACCATTCAAAATTGCATAACGTTGTACAGACCCCGTCGGGGTGTCGTACCGCAACCGCAGACCACTGTGATCGCGATATGCAGCCGATGGTTCTTGAGCATGATTTAAGATAGAAGTGCTCGTAGGGCCATGTACAATCATCTTAAACACCTGGTCTGTTTCATCTGGGATATGAAGGGCCATTTACTGAATGGAGAGATATTAGTAGGATTACGAGCCTTGCAGGGTCAGCAGGATTACAAGCCTAGCAGGATCCGTTGCAAGGCACCACAGAGCCCACCGCGCCCTGCTTCGGCTCATAGAACGCGCCCACAAACTCCGACAGCGGCGACGAACAGTTGTCGGGATACTTCCGCCGGTAATTGTTGGTCCGCTGCACATACTGTCCGCCCAGCTCCGTCTGCCGCTCCGAGTCCTCCTCAGCACAGCCCCTAGCCGTCGTCTTGGTAACACCCTTTGACGGCTTGAGCATATCGGCCAACAGAAGTCCCTGGGTCGCATCCGCGAGGTCCGGGCCCGTCGCCACCGGTTCAAACATGACCACCTCCTTTTCGTAGTTGGCGTACCCTTCAGGAAATCCATAGTCCCGTCCGCTCATCTGCAGCACGTAGGCCGTTGTGATAACCAAGATGGTCAGCGTAACTAACAGCAGTGCGTCCATATCTCTACTGTGTATGCCTAAAAATGTGACGCGACCGCGCTTAAACCAGTCAGCCAATACGATGAATACGACAATGCAGGTTGTGAAACGCGATGGCTCCCGAGAACCAGTGAGCTTCGACAAGGTGCTGACACGGATCCGCAAGGCGGCCACCGGTCTCTCCGTAAATTACACGCGGCTGGCGCAGCTGGTGCTGGCCGAAATCCACGACGGCGTCCGCACCACGGAACTCGACGAGCTGGCCGCGCGCCTAGCGACCTCTTATATGACGGTCCATCCCGACTGGGCCACGCTGGCGGCGCAGATCATCATCAGCAACTGTCAGCGCTCCGCTCCGCCGACCTTTAGCGAGGCCATGGCCATCCTGGCGGGTCTGGTGGATGTCCGTGGGCGGCCGGCCCCTGCGATTGCGACCGACATCTCGGTCTTCATTGCCACTAACGCTGAAGCGTTAAACGCCATGATCCAATGGGACAATGACTTTCTGTTGGACTACTTCGGGTTCAAGACGCTGGAGAAGGGCTATCTGCTGCGTGATGCTTCTAAACGCGTGATCGAGACGCCCCAGTACATGTGGCTGCGCGTGGCCGTCGGCATCTGGGGTACATCGGCTGGAGGCCCCCTGACACTCGAGACCCGCCTCATGCGGATTCAAGAAACATACGAGCTGATGGCCACCAAGGCCTTTACGCACGCCACGCCCACGCTCTTCAACGCCGGCACGCCCCGGCCCCAACTCTCCTCCTGCTTTCTCGTGGCGATGAAGGACGACAGCATCGACGGCATCTTCGATACGCTCAAGGAGTGCGCCCAGATCTCCAAGTACGCGGGCGGCATCGGCCTTCACGTCCATAACATCCGCGCCCAGGGCACCTCGATCGCCGGTACGCAGGGCACCTCCAACGGTCTGGTGCCGATGCTCCGTGTCTTTAATAACACGGCCCGCTATGTGGATCAGGGAGGCGGAAAGCGCAATGGCTCCTTCGCCATCTACCTCGAGCCGTGGCACGCGGACGTCCAGGCCTTTCTCAAGATGAAGTCGAACACGGGCTCGGAGGAGGACAAGGCCCGCGACCTCTTCTACGCGCTCTGGATCCCCGATCTCTTCATGCAGCGCGTCAAGGCTGCTTCTTCCTGGTCCCTGTTCTGCCCCCACGAGGCACCGGGTCTCGCCGACGTGGTGGGTGAGGAGTTTGTGGCGCTGTACGAACGCTACGAAGCCGAAGGCAAGGCGAAGAAGACGATCCCGGCCCAGAAGCTGTGGTCGGAGATTCTTGTCAGTCAGATCGAGACAGGCACACCGTATCTCCTCTACAAGGACGCGGCCAACCAGAAGAGCAACCAGAAGAACCTCGGCGTCATCAAGTCATCTAACCTCTGCGTGGCACCAGAGACGCGAGTTCTAACACGGTTCGGCGAGGTTCCGATCAAGGTGCTCTGCGGCCAGGAGGTGGAGGTGTGGAACGGCGACGAGTGGTCCAGCGTCATCGTACAAAAGACAAACGATGATGCCGAACTCTGGACGGTAGTGGTCTCGGACCTAGAGATCAATATGGACAGCGGTGTCAGTTGGCGCACCGTCAAGGAGATTAACTGTACGCCGTATCATAAGTTCCTGGTGCCCGATCGAGAGGTGGATCGGATTCCTGCCAGTGATCTGCAGCCGGGCAACAAGCTCCGTACCTGGATCGGCCCGAACGGCTTCGAACACGTTCCGGAGGTAATAGCGATCCACAAGTTCGAGCGCCGGGACGTGACCTACTGCTTTAGTGAGCCGATCAACCATGCGGGCGTCTTTAATGGAGTCCTGACGGGCAACTGCACGGAGATCATCGAGTACTCGAGCCCGGAGGAGACGGCTGTCTGCAACTTAGCATCGATTGCTTTACCGTACTTCTTGGAGGTCGCCTCAAAGCCGACACCGAGTTTCAATTTCGATAAGCTCAGAGCAGTGACCTCTGTGATTGTCCGCAATCTCAATCGGGTCATCGACATCAACTACTATCCGACGCCCGAGGCACGACGTTCTAACATGCGGCATCGACCGGTGGGCCTCGGCGTCCAGGGGCTGGCGGATGTGTTTGCTCTCTTGGGTCTTCCCTGGGAATCACCTGAGGCCGCGACGCTGAATCAGGAGATCTTTGAGAACATCTACTATGCGGCTCTGGAGGAATCGGCCGTGCAGGCAGCGAAGGAGGGACCGTATGAGACGTTTGCGGGTTCGCCGGCGTCGCAGGGCCTCTTGCAGCCGGACCTATGGATAAGATATAGTGCCCAGGCATCGCCGGCAACTATATCGACTGGGCCTCCTGGTTCTCCTTCTTCTCCTGGATCCCCTGGATCTCCAGGTCCGCGATCCGTGACCTACAAGGCCGACTATCTGGACTGGACCTCTCTGAAGGCACGGATCCAACGCGATGGCCTCCGCAACAGCCTCCTGGTCGCGCCGATGCCGACGGCCTCCACGAGCCAGATCCTCGGTTACACCGAGTGCATCGAACCGGTGACGACCAACATCTACGTGCGTCGTACTTTAGCAGGCGAATTCACCGTCATCAACCGCTATCTCATGGCCGACCTTCTGGCCGCGGGCCTCTGGAGCACGGAACTCAAGGATCAGATGATTGCGGCCAACGGCTCCATCCAGGCGATCGCCGGTATTCCCGAGGAGTTGAAGGCGCGGTACAAGACGGTCTGGGAAATCAAGCAGAAGACGCTGATCGATATGGCGGCCGATCGCGGCGCCTTCATCTGTCAGTCGCAGAGCCTGAATCTGTTTGTCAGTGAGCCGACGATCGCCAAGCTGTCGTCCATGCACTTTTATGCCTGGTCGCAGGGTCTCAAGACGGGCCAGTACTATCTGCGTACGAAAGCGGCGGTCCAGGCGATCAAGGTTACGGTTGATGCGTCTGCTGCTCCTGCAGCAAAGGCGCCAGAAGAGTGTCTGCTGTGTTCGTCTTAGAGCAGCAAACGTGACGCCATTATACTTTTGGCATGATAATAGTACATGACAAGCAAACCGACACCCCTCTTCACATTCGCCGATGGATCCAGTCTCTACAAACTCTCCGCCAAGGGATTTGTGAGCCGCTTTCCCGTATGGGAGGCAAATCGGATCATGGACGAAGCCCATGTGGCGAGCATCGAAGCCACCATCAAGACCGCCACAGAACTTCAAGGCCCCTTCAGCGTTATAAGCTATACCGATGAAGACGCTAAACTCCAGAATCGTGTAATCGATGGCCAACATCGCCAAGAGGTGCTCCGCCGCTACTTTGATAGGGCTCCCGACGCCGAGGACTTTGAAATCCTGGTCCGTCGATATCCTGACACGAGCCACGAAGCGGCCATCAAACTCTTTCAGCAGATCAACCACGCCAAGCCGATGGTGTATCGCGGCTCGACCGTTGAGCGCCTGCACGCCTTCGTGGCGGCTCTGAAACGGCATTTCTTGTCTGAACGGTCCG
>Ga0136644_10000751_pt1 | contig 26037 bp, 33 predicted proteins | sample C_130820_EF_Meta_FD_94780 | JGI IMG/M metagenome (GOLD analysis project Ga0136644, IMG submission 94780) | Freshwater microbial communities from Lake Croche, Canada to study carbon cycling - C_130820_EF_MetaG (v2) (version 2) | ecosystem: Environmental > Aquatic > Freshwater > Lake | place...
AGAACGTGTGACAGTGCCTGTGACCGATGGGCTCACGGTTGGTGTGCCCGATTTGCTAGGCGTCATTGTCACGCTTGGCGTTACAGTCGGTGACGGTGATACAGAGGCCGTTATTGAACCAGATTTCGACGGTGTCGCGGTTCCAGTCACCGTACGCGATGGCGTGCCAGTCGGTGTTGTAGATGCCGTTGATGATGCAGAGGTGCTGCCTGAACTAGACTGGAGTACGCTTGAACTGGCGATCTGGCTCGGGCTATAGAGAGTCGAAGGCGAATTGGCCTGTGTATTTGTTGCATTCGAGCTAATAGAGGCGGTCAAGCTGCCTGATGATGTTGTCGAGGCGCTGATTGACGTAGTGAGCGTAGGGCTCGTCGTTATAGAGATCGTATTGCTTCCATAGAGAGAGCCGCTTCCAGATACCAACGGACTCGTGCTGCTCGATACCGCGACCGAGTCGCTGATCCGCGTGGAGAATGAGACCGTATTGCTCTGAACGACTGAGCCGCTTCCAGGTGCTGACGGACTCGTGCTGCTCGATACCGTGACCGAGTCGCTGATCCGCGTGGAGGCAGTAGGTGCCATTGATGCCGTGACCGAGCCGCTTCCAGGTGCCGACGGACTCGTGCTACTTGACGCAGCAACTGAATCGCTGATCCGCGTGGAGGCAGTAGGTGCCATTGATGCCGTGACCGAGCCGCTTCCAGATACTGAGTTGCTCTGAGAGCTTGACACACTTCCCGACATGGAAACGCTCGATGTGCTTGAGGCCGTTGTCGAATCGCTGATCCATGTAGAGGCTGTGGGACTCGCCATCAGAGTTGGTGTCACACTTTGAGATCCAGAACCACTTCCCGATACTGATATCGAGGCACTGCTTGATACTGTTACAAAGGCGCTCGCAGATCCTAATACGCTATTTGTGCTAGAGGTCGTTGGCCACGATGTGAACGACGCCGAAACGCATGTCGACACAGAGGCACTGCTGGATCCAGAGGAGCTTGGAGCACTCGTGGTTGAACCGACTTCCGTAGATGAATGGCTCGCAGATGCTGTAACGCTTGCAACCGACGCAGTCATTGTCTGACTTGAAGACCCCGAGACTGATCTTGTTATATCACCGGTTCTAGATCCAGATACACTCTGGCTACTCGTGGCGACTCCAGAGGATGTCTTCGAGGCCTTCAGAGTTGGCGTAATCGTTACGGATCCAGTCTGTGTGACGGATACTCGTGGAGAAGCGCTAATCGAGCCGGATCCGCTGGGAGTCTTAGATATCTTGGGAGACGCAGTGATCGAGATAGAACCCGTCGTCGTTTTCGATGGTCTGGGTGAAACGGATACGCTAGGGCTCGTAGTCGGTGAGCCCGATGCGCTCGCAATAGAGGCCGAGGCCGTGCTCGAATCTGACTGTATAGTGGAGGCCGATTGTATTGTCGACGTTGAAACCGAGGCCGACGGTGATATCGTAGCAGCGGAGGCCGTGTAGGAGGCACTGCCCGAATCCGTGCTCGTTCCTTGGGACACGGAAGGCGCCGCCGTGTCCGATCGGGCATTCGTGACCGTCGGCGACAAGGTTGCAGACACACTGGGCGACCAGGTATCTGATGTACTGACCGACTGCGTGAGCGAATAGAAGACCCGCGAGTAGGTGGAAGAAGATGTTGCGGATTTCGAGAGTGAGACCGAGCGCGTCGGTGAGGCGGAGGTAGTGCCAGTCTTTGTAACAGAGGGTGACCGGGTCAGAGTTGCCGTATTCGGGCCACTGAGAGATATACGAGGGGAGCCTGAGATTGTCGTCGAAGCCGTAGAAGTCTTTGACACAAGGGCCGATTTCGAGCCAGTTGCGGATACGAAGGCCGTGCGAGACAGCTGTGGGCTGAGAGTGGCTGATTTAGAGATTTGCGACGTAACCGTGCCAAATGATCCCGTTGCCTTAGGAGAGCTCGATGCTGTTGCTGATACCGTCGTGGTAAATGAGTTCGTGCTCGCCGTAGCACTTGGTGTAGGAGTTAAAAGGGAAGATAATGAGAGGGATATCGAGACCGTCTCCGAAATGGCCGCCGTCCCTGTAATAGACCTGGATCCAAGAGGTGTCTTCGTCATCGAGACCGTGGCCGTTGAACATCGTGATACAGGCCCAGACACAGACTCTGTCGGTGACCCGGTGCTTGTGCGACTTTGGGGCCCTGTTCGGCTGCCCGTAGGCGTCGACGTAGGCGACGCCGTGAGCCGCAAACTGGTCGTGGGCGCCGCCGTTGCCGTAGTAGTCTTTGATGTTGTAACAGATGCCGTGGTCGTTTTCGTTACCATTGAGGTCGCGGAATCCGTTGGACTGGCCGATTCGGACTTCGATGGTCTTATAGTCGCGGTGGCTGTTCCGCTGACTGAACTCGTCTTTGTAGGTGGCGCGGTGGCCGTTTGACTGACGGATCTCAGCCCTGTGCGACTCGGCGGTGGTGAAGCACTGATTGTCGGCGTCGCTGTTTCCGTTTTCGAGGCCCGAATGCTCTGGGTTCCTGTGGGGGAACTTGTAGCAGTCCTCGATTCGCGGGTGCTCGCCGTGAATGTCGGGCTGGCCGTTGATGTCTTCGTCCTCAAGGCAGACGATGTAATAGTCCTGGTCAAAACGCTGGTCCGTGACGCCGCAGGAGATCCTGTTATCGTCTTTGAACTGGTCGATGAGTCCGTGATTCCTGGGGAGCTCGAGCTCGATTTCGACTGAGGCGCGGTCTTTGTCGCATACTTTGATGCGAGGCTCGTGTATGTTGTTACCGAGCTTCTCGAGGGGGGCTGTGAGGCCACGGCAGTGTAGGTCCATACGCCACTTCGAGTCGAGGTCTTCGAAGGGGGCGCTGATTGCGTGGGTGCGACTGCTGGAACTACAGATATAACTCGTGTTAAACATAATATAGCGAGTGTGGCTCGAAGAAACATAGCCACATATACTACCCTATATAGGGTTAAATCTTAGGCGGCCTTTAACAAAATTTACGACCCGATTATGACAATAGCCAGTATCACAATGTATATCCTATATCTTGTCGAGGAGTGTCCCGAGGTGTCTAAGTACGAGACCACGTGCCCGAGCCCCGAGAATGCCGGTGTTGATCTGGTGACCGTGGAAGATTGGCATTCTGCCCCGAGCGAGGTTCATCTTCTGAATCTGGGCGTGAAGGCCATGCTGGTCAAGGCCGCCACGATGGAGCCGGTGCACTTCTGGCTAGTTCCCCGGTCATCCATCTATAAGACAGGCTACATGATGGCTAACTCGGTCGGAGTCATCGATTCCAGCTATCGCGGAACTCTGAAGGCTCCCGTCGTTTCCGTGGCGTTCGGCGCCGCCGGATTCAAGGCGGGTGCGCGCCATTTCCAGATCGTATCTCCCGATATGGGCTGGATTCAGGAAGTGCGGCTAGTTAAGGAGCTTCCTTCGAGTAGCCGCGGCACGGGCGGCTTCGGGAGCACCGGTTAAATCGGCGCCTTATAATAGAAATGTCGCGTAAACTACTAGGATGCGTAGCCCTATCAGTCGCAGTTCTTGTCACCACTCTTTTTATTGATTCATCTCGCGTGCTCAAGCCATACATGAGAGAGCGGTTCGAGTGCGTAAAGGTCTTGTCAAAGGATGGCCTGTCGTCTACGACGACATGTTAGAAAGGCGATTCCAAAATTGCGTTGGCACACTGTAAGTCGATCGGGCATGAGCCTCAAGCTGTATGTTGGCCCCATGTTTGCGGGGAAGTCTACGGTGATTCTGGGCCTCATTCGGCGGAATAACTTTATCGGTAAGAAAACCATGTGTATCACAAGCAGCCTGGATAGCCGTTCAAAAAACGAGATTAAGAGTCATGATAATGACTCTTATCCTGCGACGGCTACCGCCGAGTTGTTAACCATGCTCAAGATGGCCGAGTTCCATTCCGCGAATACCGTAGTTATCGAGGAGGCGCAGTTCTTTCCGGACTTGAAGGCCTTCGTTCTGACCGCGGTAGAGGACTATCAGAAAGAGGTTGTTGTGGTCGGGCTGGACGGCGACTCGAGCCGGAAACCATTCGGGCAGATTCTAGACCTAATCCCATACTGTGATTCGGTTCAGAAACTGACGGCGCTTTGTATCCGGTGCGGCGATGGGACGCCGGCCATCTTTACTTCGAGGCGCGCAGGAAACCCGGGCCAACAGGTTCTCGTAGGCGCCTCTGATCTATATGAGCCGCTGTGCCGTAAGCACTTTATGGCTTGTAATACGGGTACCAGCTAATGCTTCCATCCGGTAGAACATACCAGGTATCATCCCCTTCGGTTCGCTTGTAAGTCTTAGGCCGCACTCTCGAGTTGTTTTTATTCTCGAAGTGCGTCATGGTATTGTAGACCTCGCCCTTCGGACCTTCAAACATGTTCTTTCCGTTTTTAGAGACCCGGTGCCAGCCCTTCGGAAGTACCCGATTATTTTTATTATACACTGATTTCTTGCGCGTGTTATTGGATGAGTTTGGCTTAGACTTCGAGTGCTGATTGCTACTATTAAGAAGCCTCTTATCTACATAAATGTATTCATTACCTTTCTTAGTCGTCCACAGATTTTCAGTGTCGAGATGATGTAAGATTGCCTTGATATCCTTGTCATCATATATCTTATATTCTATCTTAAAATCTAGTTTTGACCAATCTGGGTAATATGGCTTCCGATTCTTATTGAACGCAAACTTGTTTTCACGATATACTCCCTCCCTAAGAGTATAAAGTATAGGATCTTCTGCGATTGTATATATATCTACAAAATTCGGTTTTTTATATACAAGTCGTAAGATATCCTTGAAGCCTAGCTTATACATTTAGTATAGGGTGATAAAATTGCTGCGAGCCGTTGATATAACAGGCAGCATCCCGCATGGCACATCTTACGCAGTCCGGCATCTTTCAGCAGTTTCTTGATGATCCGCGCACGGAGAGGCTCCGTGATCGCCACTACGCACATCTCCATATGGCCGTCATTGTGAAGCGTGGGCAGATTCTGGCGGAGGCCACGAATAACTACGGCTCGAGAAGCCGTGGTTCCGGCTATTCTAAGAGTAGTATTCACGCCGAGCGGAACGTCGTCAAGCAGCTGGGAGATATCTCTAAGCTGCGCGACGCCGACATGTATGTGATGCGTTTCACTAGGGATCTTACGAAGCATCGAGAGGGTGTCTTGCTCGGATCGGAGCCCTGTTCGGCCTGTGTGGTCTTTCTCGAAAAGTGCATGCGCGAATACGGGCTCAAGAATGTTTATTATACCGCCTAATAGTAAGATGGCTGCGATAGGACAGGCCCCAGTTGGGGTTGCACCGACTATAGATACTTCGGTTTATCTACAGGCTATACGAACAAATGTAGAAACTATTCTTCGAAGTGTGGTCCCAATGTTCAATGGATTTAGTGGGGTCACACAAAATGATTATATATATAATATTGATGATAATTTGAAAACAATCTTAACTAAAAAGGCATTGGGAGCTATTTCTGTTACTAGAAAACCTGATGAAGAGATTGATATAAATACTATTCAGATAATCGAATCAAATCTACAGACACTTGCAAGAAGCTATGGTATTAATCCGCTTAAGAGTATGCAGAGCGAAGATGCGGCTATCCCTCTACAGGGTATTGATAGTAATATGAAAAATATAATGCAAGTAGCTAATCTTAACTATACTAGCCCGAGTAGTTTTACTCCATTACCTTCCGTATTGCAAAAGCAATCAGACGTCACTTCAAAGCAAAAGCAATCAGACGTCGCTTCAAAGAAATCAGCCAATGCTTCAGGCCAACCCACAGATATGACCCCTTTTTTAAAGTCTATACAAGCAAACGTAAACTTACTTCTCAAACCTCTTTCTGCGTCCGCTATGCCAGAGACGTCAGGAAGCATCCAGCAAAACGATTATGTGAAAAATATATATTTGAACGTGGTCATGCTTTTGACTTCGAAACAACTGGTGCCAAAAATCCGGATGCCAGAAGCACTCCCCCCAGGCGCCATTGATCTGCCTCTCCTTCAGGCCATCCAGCAAAATATTGAAGCCTTTACAAAAAAGTTCTATAGTCTTACTTCGGGGCCGGATCTTACTGTTCTAATGGGAGCTGAAGCAGGAGCAATAGAATATCTAACAAATATCGATACGAATTTGAAAAATATTATGAAGTTTGCTAATCTCGAATACTTGGGTCCGGAAAGTTTTGTTAAGAAACCCGCTTCTCCGATATCATGGAAGCGCTTTAAAGATCTTGAAGCTCGTGTAGACGAGCTCGAACAGGGTTCTGTAGGCGAGAAGGAAGAGGAAAATGGAGAGAATAATGAAAGTTCTAATAATAATGCCAATTACGGTGGCTACAGAAAACTTCATAAGAAACGCAAAACGAAGCGCAAGGCACGGAAATCCAAGCGCAAGGCGCGGAAATCAAAGCGCAAGGTGCGGAAATGAGCGCGGTATATTATAACGTGTTGTGCTAAAGTTAAGAGTGCCTAACAGACATTCTTAACTTTAGTAAAATACAATAGATTTAACTCTCCGTATAATAAAACCTTGTGCCGCGGGCGTTGGTTGGGTGCGGTATAAGAAACTTTTGTTGAGCATATGGTAACTTATCATATTCCTCCTGTGAATATTGTCTCTTACCTGATACGGTAGTTGGCGCAACAGAGTGAAGAGGGTTCTGTTGAACAACCGCATATGCCACCTGAGGCGCCGCCCGCTGTAGCTCCTTGGGCACGGTTCCTGTAGCCTGAGCCTGCTTCACGTCATCAAAGATTGCACGCTTGATTGCTACTAGCACATTAAATGCAAATATTCCAACATTTACACCGATTACAAGAGCAAGATAAAAGGCCATTATAAACAATACAAAAATTAAAATAGGATTTGGTTCCCCACTAAATAAATCCCCACCTACTATAAGATTAATTGAAAGCATATTTGCACTTAAAGCAGTCCAGGCCGTACCCGACATATATACGTTTTTACCTTTGTTATACTGTTCAGGATTACCCCCACTCATTCCATTAGATCTACGCGTATTGGTATTATTAGCGCGAGACTTCGTAGTATCGACGAACGCAGCGAGCCTGTTGTAAGCCGGATCCCCAGGATTATACTTAAATTTCTTAAATATCTTACTCATATAAGGAGCCGCCATCAAAAAGAGGGGGAGCATAAAAACAAGGATCTTTTTAATAAGAGGATCCGACGTCGGATTCATATCGCCTTCGGCAATAATCTTTATTAGCGCGGCCTTTAGCTTTTCTACGGTATTAGTATCCGTATGTTTTGAGAACTCGCGCGCCTGCTTCTCAATATCTTCTATGTAATCGTCGACGATCTTCTTTGTCGCCGCGTCGAACTGATCACGCAAATCCTTAACCTTTTCATTAAGCTCGTTCGTAGCAATCTTATCAGCCTCATCTTCTATGGCATTTAGCGCATTCTTATAGGAGTTCTTACTACCACTCTTCCGCCGTTCAATAGCCTCATTAACACGCTTAAGCGCAGCCGATGCGCGCCCCGCAGCATTCTCTCTGCCCTTTTGAACATTGGCCGAGGCCTTATTATAGCTCGCCAACATTTTGCCATTTGCACCACTCTTGTTATTCGCCTTGCGAACCTGCTCTCTAGCCGCCACCGATCCCATACGACGTGTCTTTGCCATAGTTATAACATTTGGCCGATTCGCCGTGGTTTTACGCGTGAACCAGTTCTTGAATCCCATTCTATTTAGATACGCAGATAAAGTGAATCACATATTGCTACCCCTCGAAGAAGCTTGTGCTCCACATCACGCAGTCGATCGAGAATCTCAACATCATTGGCCAAGGCGGCAAGCGACCTCCACTCCTCCAAGACGCTGGCCAGCTTCAGAAGCGAGCGCATGAAGTTGCCCTCAAAGAACTCATATTCTGCGCACAATGTGGCGACCGACATGTCCTCCGTGAGCCAACGCCAAATCGGCTCAATCCACTTTGTGCTCAAATCCCAGTACGTGTCCGGAGATATTACACGGCAGCCGTGCTCTAGCCGATAACACTCCTTGGCGATCCCATCGATCGCATAGAGAGTGTCAATACACTCCTTCGGAACGCGTAGCTGATCAGGAGAACCCGTCTCTCCCTCCAGAAAGGCCGCGAGCACGGTCAGGATCTGGGCCGGTTCAAAAGACTTCATGGTACCGGCCGCATACAACTTCGACATCAGAATCGGATGACCCTCATTCACTTCTGTTGCCGCCGTGCCGAGTGCCGTAAGGGCGCCCGAGGCATCCAAGAGGCCCATAGCGGCGAGGGCCTTGAGAGCCGGCTCCACATCTGTTTCAGGCGCCTGTGCCGCCGCGACGGCCGCCTCATCCCTCTCAATCTCCGCAATCAGACGTTTCCGGGCCGGCCAGATTTCCTTCTGGAGCAAGTACCAGCGCTGCCCTATATGAGTCCGGTCCCAGGCGTCCCAGGCCTTCTGGGCCTCACGGCGCGCCGCATTCACGCTGCCCGTCACCGCCGTCTTGAGGCTGTCCGCCTGCTCCATGGCCGCTAACTCCTCCGGGCTGATCCCCATGGTCAAAAGGCGCGCCTTCAGTTTCTCTATATCCTTTGTGGCTGCGGCCAGCTGCACTTGATGCCGCCGCCACCAATAGGACTGCTTCATAAGGTCCAGCCACTTCAGATTCCCCGACTGGAACGTCTTGAGCAGAAAGTCGTAGTGAAAGGTCATTCGTGACTGGAAGGTCGACTTCGATCCGGTCATCATTCGCTTCACGTCATCGACGTCCTCCGGGTCCCTATCGGGTAGATACAGAACCAGGCCCTTATCGTCCTTGCCGCGACGCCCGGCGCGCCCCGCCATCTGGATATACTCGTCCGTGTTCAGAATCCGTAGCCCACCCACAGCGTCATCGAACTTCCGGTAGCCAGTAAAGACCACGGTCTTGGTTGGCATATTGATCCCGACCGCAAAGGTCTCCGTGGCAAAGAGAACCTTGATGTAGCCCTTTCCGAAGAGGATCTCCACGATTTCTTTGAGCTGGGGAAGAACACCACTATGATGAAAGGCGATGCCCCGCTCCAAGAGACTTCTGATAGTATTGTACTGGGGCATCTGTTTCAAGGTATCACCGTATCTGTGCAGATGAAAGTCAATGATGTGTCGAACCGCCGCCGTGTCCGATGAATCCAGTAGGCGGTGCTCGACCTTACCGGCATAGCGCTCGCAGTCCTTCCGGCTGAAGACAAAGAAGAGGGCCGGAAGCAGAGTCTTGGCATCGAGGCGGCCGATGAGTTCATTGAGCTGATGGGTGAAGCTTTTCTGGCTGGCGCCGCGGGCCACCGGGCCGTCCTCGTAGGCGCCGCGGCGCCGATCAGCGACCCGGGCCTTGTGCTTATCCGCCGCCTCCGCTGCCGACTCCCGAGAATGAAGCCACATGCGGTAAATCCCGGAGTCGAACTTGTCCTTTGCATCCATCAGCGTAAGAAGTTCCTCGCCCCGGTATAGTGCATGCTGCAATGGCACGATACGATATTGGGTTGAAATAAGATGAATGGGTTTCTGTTTCAGATTGCCGAGCCACTCTGCGAAATACTCCGGCTTATCGATCGTCGCCGACAGCAGCACCAGATTGACCTCCGGTGGAAGCAGAATCATCGTCTCCTCCCATACCGCCCCCCGGTCCCGGTCGTTGATGTAATGACACTCGTCAAAGACCACCGCATCCAGGCCGGCAAGGCTCAGATCAGCCGTGACTCCCAGATTCTTCGTCGTAGAGTTCTGCTTGAATAGGAGGTTGCGCAGAATCTCCGTGGTCATGATCACGATATTCGCATCCGGGCTGAATTTGATATCTCCCGTCATGATGCCGACCTGGCCTGGAAACATCCGCTTCAAATCATAAAACTTCTGATTTGAAAGGGACTTAATGGGAGTCGTATAGAAGACACGGCGACCCTTGGACAGACTATGATAAATCTGGGCTTCGCCGACTAGAGTCTTGCCGGAGCCCGTTTTTGCGGTGACCAGGACATTTTCGTGTCTGCGAATCGCGGCGACAGCGTGTTGCTGAAAAGGGTCAAGCGGATAAGGGAACTCGGGTGTATCGACGCTGCAGCCCTTGGATGTGTCGACGACGTTTAGAAACATGCCGGCCCTTGTTTAAGGCCTTGCGCCTAATTTTGCCACCTCCTACGAACCCCATTCCTAACCGTATATCAACCATGATCTGTCTAGCCTCATCCTCTGTGATGCCGCCAACCATGATCCCGGCCTTAAATGTCTCAAAGTCGTCATTGACTGCGGCTTGACGCATCTTTGTTCCGGACATTGGATTCTGGGCACGGTCACCAGCTGAGATTACGTCGACCCCTAGCTTTGAAAAGGCTGCCACACGATCTCCACCGACGACCATATGTATGTTCTCTTTGGCGTATCCGGCTTCTTCTAGTTTTGCAACGGCCTTATACGGATCCCTACATTCTAGGCGCGTTGTATTGATAATAGGTACACCTGGATACATCCGTTCTAGAATCGTAACCTTTTGCTCGATCGATAGGGGGTTTTCATTGAGCTTAAATGTTTTATATGCATTCTTGCTTGTTATGGATCCAAAGTTTTTGCGCTTACTGAGAGCCGTTAGATCATTCTGACTACTCGATGAAAAGACGTACATGTCTGCATCTTTGGCCAGTTCCTGAATCTTATTGATGACTAGCTGATGCCCCGTCGTCGGAGGCTGAAAGCGCCCGAAGGTGAAGTAGACATGTTCGTTTTGTTTTACAATCTCGGCCCCTGCCATCAGTTATTATTACGAGACATTTGATTCAGGCGTCTTGGAAGTGACCGGGCTCTGGATCTGGGTCTGTGCGTGGCCGCCTTATGCGGCTCCGCCTTGTTAAACACCGGGTGTAGGATTGACACATTCGCACCGATCTCGCGCAGCTCCTTTTCCGCAGACTCCTTCAACGCTTTCAGATCGGCCCGGGCCTTTTCGCGAATGCCAGTTGCAGCCGAGCGCGTCGACGATAGAATCGAAGGGGCATTCCGTTTCCGGGTATTGGCAAGAGGCCCGTTAGCAGCCGCATTCGCCTTATTGGCGGCCGGTGCCTTATTGGCGGCATTCGCCTTAACGCCTTTCCGAGTCTGCTTGGCGTTATAAATGGCACGATCCCTGGCCAAAATCTGCTTAATCTTAGCCTCCGGATCAGCTGCAGAAAGCACCGACGCCGCATTATACGCCTTCGGCTTCGGCGCCTTTTTCTTGATATTCGAGAATTCAACCGCATACCGTTCCTTCAGTTTCCGGAGCTGTTCCGCGCGGGCCGCATCGACGCGCTGCTGCTTCTCTGAACGACCTAAGAAGGCCGCCTTTACCTCTGACTGTGCAGCAAGCTCTGCCGCAGGCTTTGCCGCAGGCTTTGCCACAGGCGTCGCCTCCTTTGCCGCAGGCGTCGCCTCCTTTGCAGCCGGCGCCGATTCCCTGACTACAACGGGTTCTACTATATTTGCGGCGGCGGCCCCTTCGGAAGGCCCCTCAACTTCTTCAAATCCATCATTATCAGCCACGCTCTCAAAGGCGTCCATCTATATTGAAAGAATATTTATCGTAGTCCCCAGTTCATATCCTGATACATATCGCGCGCAGTGAGCTTATTATCCTTTGGCTCAGCTACAACCTGCTGCTTAGGCTTTTCCGTAACAACCGGCGCGACAACGGGAACAGCCCGAGGCTTCACCAACGTAATGATATAGGGCATGATATACAATAGCACAGTGATAGAAATCATACGCACTAAGACAGTCGTCTCCTTAAAGATCATGGCCGCGACGGCAATCACGATTAAAAGGAAGGCATGCCCACCGAGAGCATAACCACCGTGTTCCCGAGCATATTCCTTCAGGGAATCGATCATCTCATTCTTACCGCTCGGGAGGATGTTTAATGCGCCAAAGTAGAATATCAAATCGTGCAAGAACTGAACAACCAATAGAATACAGACAAAGACAAAGGGTGACCACGGCTTTGTTAGACCGTAGCCATTGGTATATCCGAAGCGCGAAATCTGAAGAATCAAAATGACAAGGGCAACATTGGCCAGGATTCCCTCCAAGCCGAAGGCATCGAAATAAGTATTCAAGCTAGCACCGCCGACATTTCCAAGACGGGCGGCAGCAATGGCCAGATTCAGGCCAAACACGGAGGCAATCGTCATCGGATAAAAGTCCTCGATCTCGGCAAAGTTTCCTATGTTACCGAGTCTAAAAGCCTCTACAGATCCTCCTTCCATCTTATTATAGGACGTTAAAAGATGGAGTGGCGCTGCTACCTCCTAGAAACTGTCGGCGGCTCACCAAAGACCTATGTCGGAGTGACTCCGGACTTGGACAGACGCCTCAGACAACATAATGGCGAGCTCGCGGGTGGAGCGAAGGCGACCCACGGTCGAGTCTGGAAACGCGTGTGCCATGTCCGAGGCTTTCCGGATCACAAGGCTGTCCTACAGTTCGAGTGGCGTTGGAAGCATATTTCCAGACGCCTAACGGGCACTCCCTTAGAACGCCGGGCCGCCGCTCTGCAAATACTGCTGGCCATGGATCGGCCAACCACCGCGGCCGCGCCCTATGAGGCCTGGCCCGCCCCGCCAGAGGTTGTCTGGGAAAGTGAGGAATGCCCGGCCCTTTGAAAATCCACCCATAGTGTAAAATGGGCGTCCCCGTCTATAAAGACGTGTCCTACAATGGTATTGAATACACGGTCGGATCCATCTTATACAAGGAGAACCTCGTGGAGTTTCTGATCGATCGTGCCGACCTATCGGCCGTCAGCCAATACGCCTGGCACTTCGTGGGCAATGGTCTAGCAACAACCGTGGTCGGAGAAAAGAAACGCGAGCTGTATATGCATGCGTGCATTATGGGGCCGGGTCCCAACCAGGTCGTTCAGCACATTTCCGGAAACGGCCTCGATAACCGTCGGGCGAATCTGCAGATTATCGATAAGGCAGATGCCGCTTTGAATAGGGTTAAGAAGCGGAGTATCGAGTTACCGGCACTCTGTGGGATCAAGCCAGAGGATATCCCGACCCATGTATGGTATGTGCAGGCGAACGGATATCATCGCGATCGCTTTGCAATTGAGTTTAAGACTGAGGGTATACTATGGAAGTCGACGAGTTCGAAGTCGGTTTCGTTGCAGGAGAAACTGGAGGCCGCGAAGTCCAAGTTGGCTGAGCTCTATCTACAGTATCCGCATCTGGATCCGGCTACACATGAGGCAGCCGCTATTTGGCTCAAGGAGTCATTCAACAGAGCACTGAGTGAAAATATGTGACAATACTAGTTATGGGCGCGGCCACATCATTCTTAACAGCAGGTCCAGTATACACTCCAGACTATACCTCCTCCCACTCCTCCTTTACATTCGGACAAGCCGTGCCCGGTTCACGCGGTGGCACAACGACCTCCGTTCAGTTTGGCGTAACCCCATACAAGGGATACACTGCCGCGGGTTCCAGATCAGTAATGTCACAGGGCCAACTCCAGGCCGCGGTTGAGCAATATCTACTATTTTTCTCGAGCCCCTTTATAAGCGGCTGCTTTGGAGACTGCTATGCGGAAAAGATGGACAAGCTCTTGCAGCTCGGTATAAGACCCGTATCCATGGAGGAGTTTGAAAAAAAGCAGCCGACGAACTCTGCAATCGTAAAGGTAGCGTCAGAAGTAATGAAAAAGGTAGGTGGGGGTAAGACTAAGTCTAGGCGCAAGGGTCGTGGCGCTAAACGCTCTAAGCGCACTTTAAATAAATCTGGGAAGCGCGTTTAAACAGCCGCGTATGAGGCAGCCGCTATTGGGTTCAAGGAGTTGTTTGCGGCAATAACCATATAACGTCAAGTAGGCTGGATTAATAACTCATTTATAGTTATTAATCCTGACAATTGACGGTACGGTGTTATTATTAATGCTGGCACTTTACGGTAAAACAGTTCCACCGACATGGGCGCGTTAGCCACTCGGCCTTCATCGTCTTTTTGAATTCGATAAAGTCCATATCCGAATCCGGCTCGAACTGTCCTTGGGTGGTCTCAAGATAATCAAAATAGTCGTAGTGGGTCGTATCGGTGTCCTCATACATGTAGCACTGTATAGTGATACAGGTATCCTTATTGGAATCGAGATTCTTCAGCTGATGCACCTGATTCAGAGTCGGACTGATCCATGTGATATCGTCTTTTGTAAAATCGGCGGTCGCAAACGGTGTGAGCTCGTCAAGGCTCAGAAATGGAAAGAGGCCCACCTGGATGGAGCCATTTAGAACGCGGATAATCGCGCTCGAGCCTCCGTGATTATGAACAGGCGAGAAATGTCCGACTGGCCATATCTCCATCACATAGGGAATGCCCGGTGATTCGCCGTTATTCTCCCCCAGCGTAATGCGTAGATAGGTCTCCTTCGGATTCGGCTTGTCCTTGTCGAACTCATTCGCCTTCTGTTTAAGGCGCTCATAGCACCATTTACCGGGTGTGGCAATACTATACTCGATTGCCCGAGTGAAATCTGGGAAATCTGGAGTATTGAGTGTGAATTGCTTTCCGGAAATACAGTCGTAGAGTTTCTGTGAGGTGAGTGACAGATTCGCCTTCGGCATGGCCGCGCCCGCCGCAATGGAGTCCATTGTAAGATCCTCAGTGTTCTTCACTATAAGGGGCACGTTGCCTGTTATAGGGTCTCTTAGGATTGATCTTAGTTGAGCATTTTTCGTAGATACCGTAGTCAGACTCTCTAAGAAGGGCTTGACCGCCTTCGATCCGAACTGGTGCCTATAGGTGATGCACTCGGCGCGAGCCTCGCCGACGCCGGCATACAGGCGCTGATTCTGGGAATCGAGGCTAAACCAATAGTAGGCTCCGCGCTGGTTTACGATACCCTTCACGTTATTGATATCGATTAGCGGCTCGCCGCTCGGAAACATGTTCACAAGGACTTGGCTGTCTGTAAATCGTACAATAAGGCCGGGCCCCAATGCATCTGATATTCGGAGTTCGCAGGGCCCAGATGCATCGAACAGAATGACTCCTTGTCCGTGGACAAGGAGATCTGCTTTCTGGCTATTTATGAGGGCCGCCTTGGGCTGTTTATGGGCTGCGCGCGTAAAAGTCATCTATTATAGGGGTGGTGGATTTTGACGTAACCGGATCCGCCGCTGTTTGACACTTAACGCTACAGATACTTTACCATATAAAGACGTGATACGGTCTAGGTATATGCACTCATTGAGACGTGTCCAAAGGATCAGTATAGATACAACCAATGCCTATACTGATCTTTGTCTAATAGGAAAAATCGTTAAAACTGATAAATGCCCCTATCTAGATCCTGAAGTTCCTCGTCATCGTCATCCATACACTGGCGTTTATGCAATGCTATTTGCTCCTATGAAACACTTGGAAATCGAGTTTGCTGAGATTGGAATCGCTGGGGCAAACTCTGTTGTTCTCTGGTGGAACTATTTTACAAAGGCCAACTTTTCATTCTTTGATAATCAGCAAGAGTTTATTGATCATGCTCGTAGGATTACATTTCAATCTAGAACTCCTACATTTAGCTTGATGGATGTCGGTGTCGATGGAAATATAACAAGGGTGTTATCGGATACAGGAAAACTCTTTGATGTGATTGTAGATGATAGTAGTCATAAATACGAGGATCAAATTCGCATTATTAAAGAGAGCTTTCCATTTATAAAATCTGGTGGATATATTATTATTGAGGACATTTATCGTAATGTGTCGGAACTCCAGTATGAGAAGGATCTTGTAGAGATTATATCTAAATGCTCGATTGCGTATTTTATAATTTGTAATCATGAGGAGCGCTATAGCCCTGGATGGAATAATGATAAACTTTTTGTATTAGTAAAGGAATGATCTGTGCGCTGCTTATTCTCCAGTGGGATTTTTACGTAACCGGATCCGCCGCTGTTTGAGTGCACGGATAAGCTTCTGGAGCCGTTGTATGGCGTGGGCCTTTTCCGTTTCCTTGATTTCTTCACAGAGGGTGTCGAACTCGGCCTTCGTATAGACTGTTGAAAAATATTCCAGGAAGGGCTGGGCTTCATTGCAGAGGATTGCCGAATAAAGGCCGACTGCTTTCCAGTGCTTACGAGATTCTTCAATAGAATCTTCATCAGATATATCTCCTTCTTCTTGAGGTACGTGGATTAGCAGAATGCGCTTACATTGATCCATAAGCTCCGTCAGAGACATTTCACCCTTCATAATATTACAGGATCAACAGCAGGCCCTGCAGTTATTAATCCTGGCACTTGACGGTAAGTTAAGAATGCCTTTCGGGTATTCTTAACTTTTGCACTTGAGGCTATATAAGCGCATTATTTAGTTATGAGAAGACAATAATGATGTGTCCTGGCTCACCAGCAGCACCTGTAGTTTGGCCACCGTGCCCGTATTTACCAAGAGCTTGTGAAAAAATAGGAGAACTTACCAGAGTGTTGTCTATATAAGAAGAGCCCCCGCCGCCGCCACCTTGCCCCTGTCCATCATTTTCGCTCCAACCTCCACCACCGCCAAAATAACCGCCACCGCCACCACCAGCAAATAAGCCACCACCATTACCACCCATACCGCTACTGCCTGCAGTACCAGACTCACTGCCACCGTCGGTACCAGGAATACCGCCTGATGTAGTGCCACCACCACCAGCCGAACTGTCAGTACCCCCTGGGTAACCATTTGCTACTAATGGGGAACCATACGCATTGAGGTGTCCGCCATTTCCTCCCCGCTTAGTTCTACCACCACCACCACCACCCGCAGCAATTAGACAGGGTATTGTATTTTTACTGATACTAGAATAGCCTCCACCACCACCGCCTCCATAGAAGGAGGGCGGGCCATCCCCTCCGCTGCCCCGACCACCTCCGCCTGATCCACCGAGACCACCACTATTGAACTTGCCGCCCCCACCACCACCACCGACCTGTATAGTTAAAATATCACCAGGAGCGACCGCTAAGATCCCTGTTAGATATGCACCGTTACCTCGGCGTGATGAGCTAGACCCGGTCGTATCACTTATGTACTTCCCAAGGCCGCCACCAGCACCCCAGACCTCTACAGTCGCTGTTGTATACCCCGTAGGAATCGTTATGGTGTACGCACCTGTCTCAAACTCCTGTATAGGAGAGAAGGCTGCCCCTTCTGGCAATAAAACAGGGACTGCATAGGTCTCTCCAACAATCCGATTCAAGAGAATATCATAGTCAAGAGGCCTATTACCGCCCTCAGGCTTTCCCGGGTTGTTTCTATGATATGTGGCCAATGTTCTATTCCGTATATATTCCGTTCTTTGCCACGAACTCGTTGGCATCTATTAAGTTCATGATACATTTTTATAAATTGTATCATGAACTTTCTCTGAATCTACCGGCTACGCCGCTCACATACTAAAAACACAAAAATACAAACGCCATGACGTGAATGTGACGTAATGTATATAGATTTAGTTGGAATATGCCAATCCACCCATTCCTGACATCACACGCAGCACATTATAGTTCGTCGCGAACACGTACACCGACGACGATGTATTCGTGCCAACGGCGTTGTTGGACACCGTGAGGAGGAGCGTCGTGTTATCAATGCGCGACAAGTTGCACGTGCCCGAGGGCTGGTGCTGCTCGGGCTGGAGAGCGAACGAGTAGACGTTGATGCCGACGGCGGGGACGTTCGTGTGGTGCTGGTAGGGCTGCACCAAGTTGAAGTAGTCGCCCTCGCGCGTCTGGAAGCGGTCGTGGCCGTTGAGCTGGAGGAGCGCCGTCACGACGGGGTTCTTGCCCGCCATGCCCTCGACGCGCGTGACGGAGTAGCCCGACTCGTGGACGCAGCGGTCCCACCAGTCGGAGAAGTTGAAGGGCTGCTGGCCCTTCCACTCGCCAACGACGGCATCGTCGCACGAGACGAACGAGTCGCGCTGGACAACCCACACAAGCTCCTTGCAAGGGTGGTTGAAGTTGAGCTTGAGCTTGTTGGCCGACGACGTGATGGACTCAGCTCCCGTGAACTGGAGCGTCTCGATGAGGTACTCGTGGGAGACCTGGGCGAACTTGCGGCGCTCGTCCGTGTCGAGGTAGATGTAGTCGACGTAGAGCGACGCGGCCTGGAGGTTGGCCGCCGCCACGCGCGTGCGAACGGCGTGGGGGTCCGTGGAGCCAGGCGTCGTGTCCCAGCAGAGGTTGCGGAGGTCGTTGAAGTCGAGGTTGATGCGGACCTCGTGGTACTGGAGCGCGATCAAGGGAAGCGCAAGGCCAGGGTTGCGGCAGAACCAGAACTGGAGGGGGATGTAGAGCGTGTACGCGGGCGCGCACGAGAGGCCCTCGGGCGACGAGAGGGGCTCGCCGGCGGCGCAGTCGTTCTCGCAGGGCGCGCCGCCCTGGAAGATGCAGTTCGTGAGCTGGGGAACGTTGCCAACCATCTTGGCATAGCCCGCCTGCTTGCCGGCCTCCTGCGTGAGCTCATTCCAGATGTGGAGCCAGTTGCCATAGTGCTTGTCGATGCGCTGGCCACCGATCTCGATCTCAACGGCCTTAACAAGGTTGTGGCCGACCCAGTTGAGCCAGCGGAACTGGGCGCCCGAGCCGTCCGTCGACTGGACCGAGACCGAGGGGAGCGTCGCCTGGAGGTACATGCGGTGGATCAAGTCGCCGTTGCGCTGGATCGTGCACGTCACACGCTTGCCGAAGCCAGGCGAGCCGTTGAAGGGGTTCTCGATGGCCTCCATCGCGAAGTTCGTGTGGCGGCGGTACACGACCTTGAAGAACGTGATCTGGGGGTTACCCGTGAGGTAAACGTCCTGGGCACCGTAGGCAACGAGCTGCATGAGACCACCACCTGTCATTTGTTATACCCCTTTGCTAGAAATAAATTCCGGGCTCCACGGATCGGCGGCGCGCGCGCCGGGGATAAGGTATTTCCAGAATGCTGGATCCGTAGCCTAAACGCCAGCCCGTTCCCAATCTAGAAAAATGGCAGAGGAACCCTTTTTCAAGATTCGGCCAACGAAGCGGTCGAATCCGGAATCAAGAACAACTCTGGATCGCTTACATCACGTAAAGATGCAGGGTCTTCTCGACAAGGAGGATGGTATCGACGCCTTGAAGGCCTCCCTAGCGGAGCTGAAGGGTCGGGTGGCAACCGATGAGGTCGAGTCCGAACAGATTCGAATGAAGATGAATGAGGTCCAAAAGGAGATCGACAAGCGCCACGATAAGAATGAGATCTTTGACTATTTCTTGGATACCGGTGAGATCCTGTACAACTACTACGAAACCCAGGACAGAATCTCGAGCGGCACCGGTGGGTCTCATAGACGGGTTGCGGCGAAGCCTGGATCCGTGCTGGCGGCCCTCGAGTCCGCCGCCGGTGGACCTCCAGGCGGAAGTCCCGTGCCGGGGACAAGCGGTTCTGGCGAACTTCTTCGCCGAGACAAGCTTCTGGAGGAATACCTCCTGAAGGTGGATCCAGCCCATGCTCGGGGTGCTACCGTATTTGACCAGGACCCCTACGGCGAGTGCGACGACTGCGGCACCGAAATGATATTCTCCGCCAATGAGGCCATATTCACGTGCACGAACTGCGGCGCCCAGGAGTTCGTTTTGATCGACTCGGATAAGCCCAGCTACAAGGATCCTCCTCGGGAGGTCAGTTATTACGCCTACAAGCGTATTAACCATTTCAATGAGTGGCTGGCCCAGTTCCAGGCCAAGGAGTCCACGGAGATTCCTCCGGAAGTCTATGATGCTATCGTGGCGGAGCTCAAGAAGGAGCGGATCATGGACTATAGGACATTGAAGCAATCGAAGGTTCGGGAGATTCTGAAGAAGCTCAAATACAATAAGTACTATGAGCATGTGCCTCATATTATGAATCGCTTGAACGGGCAGACGGCGCCAGTGATGAGCCGGGAGATAGAAGAAAAGTTGCGCTATATGTTCAAGGAGATTCAGCCTTCTTTCCAGAAAAACTGCCCGAAGGAGAGGAGCAACTTCCTCTCCTATTCCTATGTGCTTTATAAATTCTGTGAGCTCTTGGAGTTGGATGAATACTTGTCTTCATTCCCGCTTCTGAAAAATCGTGATAAGCTCTATGTGCAGGATAAGATATGGAAGCTTATCTGTCAAGACCTATGCTGGGAGTTTATTCGATCCATTTAGTCATTACAATGGTCATGATTTTATAAAAAGCCTCCCCGGTACTTGCTAATTTAAATGAAGGGACCCCCCCCAGAGTCAATTGCCAACGTTACACATGTGGGTGCTCTGTAAGATGTTCCTTTAGATTTTCTTCTCTTCTTTTAGCGTTTTTTAACCCGTATTTACTAGCAATCCTTGCATTCCGTGCACGGCTCTTGGCAGTTGCCTTGTTATTACTTCTTGTAGATCCTGGATCACTGGCGACAGATCCTCTATTTGAACGACTTGTTGGTTCATTTGCGTTATTAGGATCTTCACAATGCTTCTCTATCCATCCTGGTGGCGGCGTAGTATTACCATTGTAGCGAGAATAATACCCATTCTTGAATGGTGAGTTTGGCCCTCCCTTCCGCTTACACGAAAACCCGCGTGTCGATGTAAAGTTGGGCTGATTCGGGTATGGAAAGGCTGCGACAGAGCCTTCTCTAGGCTTTCTATTGGGCCTCGGGGCTTTTCTTGTGTTACCAAGAAACCACATCCTATTTATAACGTTACATATCTATCATAGGTATGTCATGCTATATTGCTAATCGATTCAGTCGCTTCGCTTCGGTCGCTTCGCTTCGGTCGCTTCGCTTCGGTCGCTTCGCTTCGGTCGCTTCGCTTAGAGCCGGCCACCGGGGAAGCCAACAAGGTTGGCGCCGATACCGAAGCCAGCGCCCTGGCGAGCCGTCGCGCCGATCGAGGGCGAGACGACGTCTAGGATAGCGAAGACGGCCGCGGCGACAACGCCGAGCGTCACGATCTCGTCCCAGGGGAGCGAACGGCGGGGAACAAAGATAGCCGCCACCGCGACGAAGAGACCCTCGACAAGATACTTAACCACGCGATTAACGATTTCAGACGCGGAGTTCATGCTGTCTATATTCCCATCGTAGATTTTTTCTTTGAAGCCGATTTAAATCTGGAGGGGGGGTTATTCGCGTATTTCTATCTAAAGCGAGACTCCTACAACCGTATAGAATAAGATGGCTGCTCGGGAGGATTTTCTAGAAGAGGACGCCGAGATACCCGGACAGAAGGTTTGCCTGCTGAGCTTTCTCAGCCCGGAGAAGGTTCTGGCCAAGAAGGATCTTTTCATGTTCGAGGCCTTTCTCCAAAACTACGAGTATTCCAGCCGGGTGACTGCCATGGAGGAGTTCCTAGTGAAGTCGGTCAGCGCCATTAACGCGAAGCTGGACGCCGAGTCCGACCGCCTCCTGGAGCTGGACCTCAGCGGCGCCTCGGAGGCCTGCCGGGCGTCTCGCTTCCGGGTGGATACGGTGGTCGATGATCTCAAGGCCTTCATCCAGAAGAACGATGCTGCCATGCGTGAGTCGAAGCTGAAGGAGGCCTTCGACACGTTCATGTACACGAACAAGGCGAAGCTCGAGGACGAGTTCTATGCGAAGAACGACTTCCAGACGACGGTCCGTGGCCTCAAGATCCGTGGTGTCTATAGCAGTCAGGCGGAGGCCGTAGCCCGCTCAAAGAAGCTGCAGCGCATGGACACGCTCCACAACATCTTCCTGGCAGATGTCGGGAAGTGGCTGCCGTGGGATCCTGAGCCGAATGATGTGAAGGAGCAGGAGTATGCCGAGGAGGAGCTCAACACGCTCATGAAGAAGTATAAGGAGAATGAGGAGGCCCGGGAGCAGTTCCAGAAGGAGAACCGGGGACGTTTGGCCAAGAAGCCAGCGGCTGTTGTTGATGTTTCTGGGGCTGCGGCGAATCCTCTTGCTGGATCCACGCTCGGCTCGGATGTGACCGGAATGTTCGGCACGGATGGCCCGGCTGACCTCGCGATCGCCCGTAAGATGGATAAGGCTGGTGGGCTCGATTAGATGCAGTGTTAGTTATGAAAATCATTATTGATCACTATTGTAGTCATCAATGTTGATGTTGCAAATGCTTTTTTAAGTCGCCCAGGATTCAAGTCGCGGAGCTTCAAGTCGCCCCTGCTTCAAGCCGAACGCGGGAAATAGTCGTTCGTGTAGGGGGGCGAGATGGCGCGGCACACATTCTCCCGGCAGAACTCACCCTCATTGCACGTGACGCCCTTGCAATCGAGGTCGCGGAAACCCTCCGGGAATGAACGCATATACTTCTTACGGAGCCATGGGAGCGCAGCTACAACTAACACAAGAACTGCAAAGAGCCCTATGAGACCATATGCACCACGAGGACTCTTCATTCTATTATCTTGGCTTATAATATAATGTCGAATACCATGGAGAAGGGCGCGAATACCATGGAGAAGGGCGCGAATACCATAGCGACAGTAGGCGTGGCGCAGCGATCTAATGCTAGCGTGGCGCAGCGATCTAATGCTAGCGTGAGCACGACGTATGAGCCTTCAAATAATCCGCCGATATCTTCATATGATCTACATAAGCTGGCTGATTGGATTGCTTCGAAATATGACAGTAAGGTAAAACAGACAAAAGAAGCGCCGCAGCAACAGAATAAGAACCCAACAGTGAAGACAACTGATGAATATAATAGTAACAAGATATATGCGCTCGGCGACCTGGTTTCGTTTATGGGTCGTGAATGGATTGTTACAAATGCTGCAGGGCAACCGGGATATAAGCCTCCAACAGAACCAAACGTGACATTTAATAATACATGGAAGCTTGTATACAGAGGTGGAAGACGCAAGACAGTGCGCCGTGGAAAGAAGCACAGCCGCCGTCGCTAAATCATGGTCAAATACCGAATCTTAAAAGCAGCCACTGGATGCATTTAAGATTTGAAATAAAGGAACACTCCGGCATTAAGGGACAACCGGAAGCACCAGCGTCTCATGCACGATCGGAACCTCCGCCGATAAACAGAATCCATTCATACATTCCAGGCCACGAGGACATCCGGGAAAGTCGACGCCACACCGCTGGATCATCGACTCCTGATTCTGGAATCGCTCCCGCTGAAAGAATAAGTTCACGCGGTAATAGCGATCCACACAGATTAAAGCGAATCCTATGGCTGCAAAAATAAGAAGGCACTTGACCTCGTCCTTCATCTATTCGGTTAAAACTTCTTCTGCACAGCAATCGTAGGACCCTTGAGCCGCTTGGCCGCATTCGGATCGTAGGCATTCATTTCCTCTTCCTCCTTATCCCTATAGTTGTTCGCCGAGTGCTGCCAGAATTCCGGAGCGCCAATCTTGAAATCCGGATGAATCTCGGCCTTGTACCAGAAGACGCAGTCCTCCAGCTTCGCAGACTGACTGGTATTGTCGACGACTAGGCACTCGTAGTTCTGCGTGCACTGGTCCATGATCTGACAGAAAAACTCGAAACTCGGAAAGGCGCTCGCGTAGTTATCAAAGATGCGCTTACGATTCGTCATATACGGTTCTCTCAGGATAAAGACAAAATCGACGTTCGTGCGCAAGGCCGGCTGGATACCCAGTGGATACTGCATGGTAATAATAAAGAACACCTTCAGCCAACGGCCGTTCATAAAAAGATAGCGAATATTCTTGTCGTGAGTCCAGCTATCGTCATACATGCAGTCGTCCAGAATCATAAAGGCCCGGGGATCAATGCGGGACTTGCCTCCGCCAGCCTGCTCCTTCTGAATCCGCCCCATGATCATCTTTTGCCGCTTCACGTAGTTGGCCAGAATCAGCGGATTGTATTCGCCGTGAATGAAAATCGGCGGAATCATCTTGCCATAGAAGGAGTTCGACTCCTCCGTGCCGCTGATTACTGTTCCCAGAGGCATGTCCTGGTGATTGAAAAGTAGGTCGCGAACGAGTGTGGACTTGCCCGTGCGGCGACGACCAATAAAGATGCATACGGCATCCTGGGGCACCTTGCGCATTTCGAATTTCCGCAACGATATATTCACTGCGCCGGCCATAGCCCTGTAACTCAGGAGACGAAAAAGACGGAGCAGTGTGGACCGCGGGTGCGGGATTAGTTCCCTTTGAATTTATGAGTTGCGGGAAGAATGGACCTCCGGGGATGTAACTTACCGAAGCCATCCTATACAGTCGGGCCCCTACCGGCAGCCCTCAAGCAAGTTCAAGGATATTCCAACCTCAGCACAGTCTTTCCAACTGTGAAGGAAATGCTCGAACTAGATGTCTCAAATGTTTGGTTGGCGCCTATTATAGATCACATCGATTGCTCGGGCGCACCAGGACCTTGCCGTATTCAGGTTGGTGGAGCACACATCCAGGCCTATATGAAAACAACGCACTTGATGAATCCGATCCAGTGGATCAAGGGATACTACGCGAAGGCTGATCGGCTGAACCGGAAGATCGCAGATCCGTGGAACCAGGCCTACATAGATGCCGTGAGCTGTTATCTCGTTGGGCGCCTTCATAGCCAGGGCGTTTCACCGCATTTTAACGCCTTCTATGGCGCCTTTACGGCTGATGCATCCACATACTCTTATAATCTAACGGACGACTTCGATAGCTATCGCCAAAACAAGTGGTTCTGGTCCGGACAGAAGTCGGGTCTGTATCGCCTTTCCGTAGTAAATGAGGACGGCTCTGGATCCGTTCCGGACGAGATTCTGAAGGACGTCTTTACTGAGTTTGATCACGAGTCGGACGATGAGTCGTCGGTGGATTCTGAGGAGGAGTCTGAGGAGGAAGAGGATTCCGAAGAAACGGAAAAAGAGGATTCCGAAGAATCGGAGGATGAGGAATCGGAGGAAGAGAGCATCGCCAGCGAGGAGCTTGACGCGATGCCCGTCGACGCAAATGTTGATGCTGACGCCGTTTCCCTGAAGTCTGAGGAAATGTCCGAAACGTCCTTTGCCTCCGATTCGAGCCTCGACGACGGAAACTACCGTATCGTATGTGATATCTCGAACTACCCTGTGATGATGATTCTGACCGAGGAGAACCGGGGCACAATGGACGCGCTCCTCGATAACTTTGCCGCAGTTGGCGCAAGCCCGGGCACAGCCGAATGGGAGCTCCGCTGGTCGGCCTGGATCTTCCAGATTCTCGCGGCACTCTCTACAGTCCAGGAGCTGCTCGGGCTCACGCACAATGACCTCCACACGAACAATATTGTCTGGTCGGCCACAGAGGACGAGTTCCTGTATTACAAGATGCGCGACGGCACCGCCTTCAAGGTGCCGACCTTTGGCAAGATCTTCCGTATCATCGACTTCGGCCGTGCCATTTTTACACTCAATGGAAAGACCTTCGTGAGCGATGACTTCCGATCGCAGAATGATGCGGGTGGCCAGTATCGCTTCAAGCCCTTATACAAGAAGGTTCAGAACGCCGTGTTGCCAAATCCGTCCTTTGATCTGTCACGCCTGTCGGTCAGCCTCTTCCAGGCACTCTTTCCGGATACCCCTGAGATTCATGAGAGTGGCGATGTATTGAGTGCGGAGGAGGGTCTCACGGTTCTCAAGACGGTCTCGCCGCTATACAATGTTTTGTGGAAGTGGCTCATTGATGATGACGGTGCGAATATTCTGATCAATGCGGACGGCTCGGAGCGGTATCCGGATTTTTACCTGTATAAGCACATCGCCGCGCATATCCATACAGCGATCCCGAAGTACCAGTTTTCAGAGCCAGCTTTTGACCGATTCCAGGTGAATCCGTCAGAAGTTGGTAAGGCGTGGTCGTTGTTTTGTTAACGGCGACGGCGAGTCGAACGACGCTTTCCGCCCTTTAAATATCTGTTCGCATTTCTTATACGTGTATTACGATTCGCATTTATTTCTGAACCGATTAAATATCCTAGAGAAACCTCGATACGCGTATTTCTGCCAACAGAGACCCTTGTAGATAGTGGG
>Ga0136644_10000753_pt1 | contig 25997 bp, 21 predicted proteins | sample C_130820_EF_Meta_FD_94780 | JGI IMG/M metagenome (GOLD analysis project Ga0136644, IMG submission 94780) | Freshwater microbial communities from Lake Croche, Canada to study carbon cycling - C_130820_EF_MetaG (v2) (version 2) | ecosystem: Environmental > Aquatic > Freshwater > Lake | place...
ATTCAACCCTACCTTGAATACTAGCAGTTTGAATTCCCTGTTCAGTAGTGGGATTGATAATACTATGTTCTAGACTATTCTTACTGCATGCAGTAGCAAATACAAGGGTTAATGCGATTAGTGCTAATTTGATGTTGTTAAACTTTTTCATGTTATTTCTTTTAGTTGTTTTGGTGTATTTTGTTGTTGTTTGTAAAGCAAAAATGCCCCGGCCAACTTAAAACTGTCTTAAAGCCATCTTAAAGCTAGATTAAATTTATATTATTGATTATCAATAACTTATCATTATGAAAAGACAGAATTTGGCGAAATGGATTTTAAGAAAGCCAATTTGTGTGGGTATTACTTTGATTTTAGCAGTCCTTTTTCAACCATTAAACACCCAAATTGCATTTGGAGATAAGTGTAATGGATTTTGGTGGGCACTATGTATTTGTGCGGAAAGCGTCCATTACTAGTTTGCAAAGCGTTAATTTCAGAAAATAAAGATCACTAACTAATCAATAGCAATATGCAGCCATTACAAATTGTCAACCAAATTGAAATTAAAGCACCCGCTTCCAAAGTTTGGGACGCTTTAACCAATCCCGATATGACCAAGCAATATATGTTTGGATGCGAAACCATTTCTGATTGGGAAATAGGTAGTGCTTTATTATGGCAAGGAGAATATGAAGGCAAAAAAATGGTCTTTGTTAAAGGCCATATAGTAGAACTGATTCCTTACGGTATATTGAGCTACACAGTCATTGACCCAAATGGAACTATCCCTGATATTCCAGAAAATTACTTAACAGTTAGTTATGGATTAGAGCAGAAGGAAGGTATTACCCTTTTAACTGTTACGCAGGGCGATTATAACAAAGTAGCTGAAGGTGCTAGAAGATTTGAAGAGTCATCCAATGGAGGTGAGGGTTGGAATCCAATTTTAAAATCTATAAAAGAATTAGTTGAAGCTTAGTTCTATGAAAAAAAACCTACTACTTTGTGCCTACTTTTCTTTACTAGTTTCTGCTACTAATGCACAACAAGAAAAAGAAACAGTAAAAATAATGAGTGCCCAATTTGAAAAATGGTTTAATGCAAAAGCATACGATTCAATTTATGCGCAATTTGCACAAAACATGAAAGCTGCATTAACCTTTACTGCAACAAAAGATTTTCTAAATGGTGTTCACGAAGAATATGGAAAAATACAAACAAGGACTTTTTATAAATATGTGAATGGTAGTTTTGCTTCTTATAAAACCAATTTTGAAAAACAGGTAATGGCCTTGAATATTTCAATAGATGGTCAATCATTGATCAATGGTTTTCAAATTACTGCATTTGTAAATGACTTGCCTAATGCCCCTGAACGCAATACCACTAAGTTAATGTTTCCAGCAAAAGGTGAGTGGACAGTAATTTGGGGAGGCGATACTCAATTGCAAAATTATCATGTAGAATCGAGGGCACAGAAAAATGCATTTGATATATTAATAAAAGATGCTTTTGGAAAATCTTTCAAGACAAATGGCAAAACCAACGAAGACTATTATGCTTTTGGAAAAGAATTACTAGCTCCCTGCGATGCTGTTGTTGTAGTGGTTGTGGATGGCGTCAAAGACAATATTCCTGGAGAGTTCAATCCTATCTATGTGCCAGGTAATACGGTTATCTTAAAAACTTTAAATGGAGAATACTTATTTTTTGCACATTTCAAATACCAATCTATTCAAGTGAAAGTGGGCCAACAAGTAGTAAAAGGACAAGTGCTAGGTCTTTGTGGAAATTCAGGGAACTCATCAGAACCACATATTCATTTTCATATTCAGAACACAGAAAATATGATGAATGCAACTGGCATAAAATGCTATTTTGATTCCATCAATATTAATGGCGAATGGAAAAAAGATTATTCGCCCATTCAAAAGGATCTGATTAAACAATGATTAATACAAAAATATCCAGTATAAGCAACCGCAAGCGATTACAGTCTATATTAGGCGGATCGGTAGGCAATCTAGTAGAATGGTATGACTGGTATGCATACGCCGCTTTCTCTATTTATTTTGCAAAACACTTTTTCCCCAATAGCAACCCAACTGCTCAACTATTGAATACTGCTGGCATTTTTGCAGTGGGATTTTTGATGCGGCCCTTGGGGGGATGGTTATTTGGAAATATTGCAGATAGAAAGGGGCGTAAAAAAGCCATGACCATCTCAGTATTACTCATGTCATTTGGTTCACTTCTCATTGCATGCTTACCTGGCTATCAACAAATTGGATTAATGGCACCCATTTTATTATTGGTTGCGCGCCTATTACAGGGTCTAAGCGTTGGTGGAGAATATGGTATATCTGCTACATATTTAAGTGAAGTGGCGCATGAACAAAAAAGAGGGTTTTATTCCAGTTTTCAATATGTGACATTAATTGGAGGCCAGTTATTGGCACTGGGTTTGCAATTATTACTTCAAAGAATTTTTTTATCCGCAGAAGATTTAGCAGCATGGGGTTGGCGTATTCCATTTGCCATTGGCGCTTTACTTTCCCTGATTGCTTTTTATTTGAGAAGTAGTTTACACGAAACAACAGCTTTTGAAAAACTAACCAAGTCAGCGCAGAAAAAAACTGGAATAGCCGAATTACTAAAACATCCAAAAGCCATTATTACAGTAGTAGGATTAACATTGGGTGGTACCATTGCTTTTTATACTTATACCACTTACATGCAAAAGTTCCTTATCAATACTGTGAAGCTGAGTAAGGACGATGCTACCCTTCTTTCATTTTGTTCCTTATTTTTATTTGCTTGCCTACAACCCTTGTATGGGTGGATATCAGACAAAATAGGCAGAAAGCCCTTATTAATAGGGTTTGGGATTCTAGGCACAATTTTTACCGTTCCACTGATGAATGGATTAAGTCAATCAACCAACTTAAGTTTTATTTTCCTATTAATGGTTTGTTCACTTTTAATAGTAAGTGGTTATACTTCCATTAATGCGGTGGTTAAGGCAGAACTTTTCCCGGCAGAAGTAAGGGCATTGGGTGTAGGCCTACCCTACTCATTAACTGTTGCCATCTTTGGAGGAACCGCCGAATGGTTGGCATTGTATGCTAAAAACTTAGGACATGAATCCTGGTTTTACTGGTATGTATCTGCCTGCATTTTTATTTCATTGTTGGTATATCTGCGGATGAAAGACAGCAAGTATCATTCTCTTATTATTGATTAAAATCCAATGAAAAGAATTCAAACCATTGATATCGCCCGTGGGCTATTTCTATTATTGAGTTTCACCCAAGGGGTCCAAAATACTGCTTCGCGATGGCTAACTGTCTATGGTAAAGTACCCTTATTCTTTTATATTATCCATTGATATATTATTCATCCCATCATGTTTGGGATGTTATTTTCCCAAGGATATCAATGGAGCAATTTACCCTTTGGCAATTTTCAATTTGGCAGACCTGCCACTGCATCAGGCTGGCCATTGGGTATTGTATACCTTGTTTGGATCTTTGTAATATTGATCATGTATCCCCTTTGCAAATGGTATGCTAACTACAAAATGAATCACCCTGAGAAAACCTTTTTAAGGTATTTATAAAAAACTAGGCCCTTTCTGTGATTTTGATGTTATCCCTGCGATTAATAGGATAGTACTTACAGCAAATGAATTTAAAAAGGACTTAATATAAATCTGATTTTGGTCATTTGTTGGGTAGGGTACAATTCGGTAGCTTTAAAAAATGCTTGACATGAAAACTTTTACCATCGAAGCCATCAACGAAGTGTTACAGGGAACCCTTGTTGGTCATACCAATACCGCCATTATTGGGCCTGAGCAATTACAAATGGCGCAAAGCAACCATATTAGTTTTATAGGCAATAAGAAGTATCTAAAACTTTGGGAAAGCTCTAAAGCCTGTGCTGCCATTGTGAACCAAGAATTTGAATTGGAACCAGGTGAGAACAGGGCTTTAATTAAAGTGATGAATGCAGACCTAGCCATGGCCAAATTGCTTGAAATGTATGTACCGGAAGCGCCAGCTTTTGATGAAGAAATACACCCTACAGCAGTAATACATCGTACAGCCATTATTGGCAAGGGGTTTAGAGCTGGTGCAGGTGTCTATGTTGGGGCTTATTGTATTATTGGAAAAGAAGTTACACTCTATCCCAATACTACTATTCTAGACCATTGTCATATTGGGGACCATACAACACTCTGGCCCGGTGCAGTGATTAGAGAAAGATGTGTGGTAGGTCATCACTGTATTATCCATGCCAATGCCAGCATAGGTTCAGACGGTTTTGGTTTCAGACCCAGTGATGATGGTAGAGGCTTGGTTAAAATTCCTCATATTGGTAATGTTGTCTTGGGCAATTATGTAGAAGTAGGATCTAGCACTTGTATTGATAGGGCTAAATTTTCTTCCACTATTATTGGCGATGGCACCAAGCTAGATAACCTTGTTCAAATAGGGCATAATAGTAAAACAGGCAGATTCTGTTTAATGGCTGGAAGCAGTGGTTTGGCAGGATCCGTAACCATTGGTGACGGCGTGATCATTGGTGGTGGTGTTTGTGTATCAGACCATGTAACAGTTGGAAATGGCGTATTGATTGGTGGCATGTCTGGTGTCATCAATGACGTAGAAGACGGTAAAAAAGTATTGGGCTATCCAGCAGTAGAAGCCCGGGATTGTTTGAGACAATGGGCCTTTTTACGCAAAGCGATAGCACCTTCAAAATAATTCTATAAAAAAAGGCCGTCCAATTTGGACTGAACCCCTAAAGTTGGACAAAATTAGAAACTATCTGCTGTGCGATAGGCTTTAATCAAAGCTAATTCTCCTTCCTTTCCGGGTTGCGCATTGCCATGCTCCATGCCATAGACGCCTTTGTAACCCTTGTTATGAATAAATTTGAAGATATTTTGATAATTCATCTCGCCAGTACCAGGTTCTTTTCTTCCAGGGTTATCTCCAATTTGGAAATACCCAATCTCATCCCAGCTCTGTTCAATATGTTTGATAATATCTCCCTCATTACGTTGCATATGGTACATATCATAGAGTATTTTACAAGATGGAGAATTGATGGCCCTACAAATGGCATAGGTTTGGTCACTTCTACGCAAGAATAATTCTGGCGTGTCACTTAAGGGCTCTAATACCATCACCAATCCATGCTTTTCAATCACTTCAGTTCCGGCCCTGAGCATGTCAATTACATTGGCCATTTGCATTTGCTCCGTTAATTTTCTTTCATAATTGCCTGGAACAACGGTCATCCATTTGGCATTGCAACGCTTGGCAACTTCAATGGCATCCTGACTATATTTTACAAACTTGTCTCTCCATTCTTTTTTACCAGCCGTCATGGAAACCTGCAAGGGCCATTTATCAAATTCATTGACAAAAACTCCCATGGTCATCCCAAGTTTGGCAAGTGTATCGCCAATTCTGGCTTGCTCTTCTGGTTTTCTACTCATCATACCATTGTCTTCAATGGCCCTGAATCCCATACTATAACCAAACTTGATTTGTTCCACAAAGTCAGGACCGGCATGATTCTTAAACATGCCATCATGAAAGGCGTAATTACACTTAAAAAGTTGGGTATCTTCTTGAGGATTAGTGGTAGTTGCGGCAAGCCCAGAAGCCGAACTAACTAAAGCACCACCCACCAATAAACTTTGTTGCATAAATTTCCTTCTTTCCATGATCTTGATTTATCACTAAATTTAACGATACAAACAATATGATGCGTTGGGCTTTTTTAATTATTTTATTGGTCTCCTTGCTGGTTCAGATTAGTCAATCTCAAGCCCAAGCCCAAAAATTTCATTTTTCATCTAATAAGATGGGCTCACCTATGAATCTAGTCTTTGTTGACCAGGATTCCTTACACGCTAAAAAAATAGCCCAAGCAGCCTTTGAATTAGTTGACTCCTTGGTTAGCCTATACAGTGATTATGATAGCACTAGTGAACTAAGTAGGCTAAGCCAACAATCTGGAATGGGACCAATCAAAGTCTCACCAGGTTTAATGTCTATTTTGCACTTGGGTCAATCTGCATATCAATATAGCCATCAAAGTTTTGACATTAGTATTGGACCATTAAGCCAATTATGGCGCAAGGCCAGAAAAACCCATCAATTTCCAGATTCATCTGCAGTTTCATTGGCAAAAAACTTAGTAGGATTGAATAAGATGGTCATTGACAAAAGAACTTCATCAGTGAATTTGTTAGTAAAAGGGATGCGGCTTGATTTGGGAGGCATTGCCAAAGGATTTGTTGCCCAAGAAGTATTGCAAAGATTAAAGGATCAGGGTATTGCATCTGCACTTGTTGATGCCGGAGGCGATATTGCCATGAGTAATCCCCCGCTTCAAGCAAAGGGCTGGTTGATTGGCGTAAATGTTCCTGAAGCAGAAGAAGCGCTATTAGACAGTAAATTATTGCTGAAGAATTGTGCAGTAGCCACTTCGGGCGATGTCTACCAATTTTTCTTACACAATGGCAGAAAATATGCACATATCACTGATCCAAGAACCGGCTATGGGGTTACATTTCAACGCAACGTAACCGTGATTGCGGCCGATGCTGCAACAGCCGATTGGCTAGCTACTGCCTGTAGTATTTTACCCATTCAGGAAGCTTTGCAATTGGCTGAAAAACAACAGGCATTTGTGTTGATCACCTTATTGGAAAACAATCGCGTCATTTCTCACAAAAGCAAGGGATTTGATAGGTTCTGGAAAAAGGATTAACTTACTGTTTCCAAAATTTTCAAGTTGAGACGAATTTATTTAACTGCTTGCTGCTCCGCCATATTGCTATTATTGCAAGCCCAGAATCCTGGTACAAAACAAACATCCCGCATTCAAGAAATACCAGGATCTTCTTTGTCATTTAGAATGCAGTCCATACCTGCTGGGGGTTTTGTAATGGGGAGCCCGATTTCTGAAAAAAATCGTGAAAAAACAGAAGTGCCTCAAAAGAAAATTCAGGTCCCCGCTTTTTGGATGGGAGCATATGAAGTAACTAGGGATGAGTTTGACGTTTTTTTAAAAGATGAACAAACCAGCCAGAATATAGACCTAGACGCCATTACAAGACCCAGTGCACAATATGTAGACCTCACTTGGGGTATGGGTAAAGAAGGAGGCTATCCAGCAAATAGTATGAGCCAATTTGGGGCACTCATGTATTGTAAATGGTTATATCAAAAAACAGGCATTTTTTTTAGACTTCCTACAGAAGCAGAATGGGAATATGCTTGTAGGGCAGGCACCCATACTACTTATTATTTTGGTGATGATCCAAAGCTAATGAACCAGTATGCTTGGTTTGTAGATAACAGTGATGAAAAGTATCAAAAAGTGGGTTTGAAAAAGCCAAATCCTTGGGGCTTATATGATATGCTGGGTAACTTGATGGAATGGACATTGGATCACTATGAGCCAGAGCGTTATAAGGATCTTGTAGAAAATACCTTAGAAAAAATCATGCCCGCAAAACCTGCAAAATATCCCAAAGCATTAAGGGGTGGTTCCTTTGAAGAATCATCACAAGAAATGCGTATAGCAGCACGTTATCATTCAGACCCTATTTGGAATAAACGAGACCCGCAAATACCCAAGAGCAAATGGTGGTTAACGGAAGCCAAGAATGTAGGCTTTCGTTTATTACAACCCGTTGAACAACCAAGTGCCGAAGTAATAAAACAGTTTTTTATCAATTATCTAGGAAAATAAAAACACGAACATGAACGATGCTTCCAACCATCCCTCCAGAAGGGATTTTGTTAAATCTGCTTCGCTGGTAGCGGGGGGATTAATGGCTAGCCCCCTAATATCCAGGGCTAATTTTTTCTCTGGTGCAAGTGATACCATCAAGATTGCCTTAGTGGGTTGTGGGGGACGCGGAACTGGCGCTGCCATGCAAGCCTTGCAAAGCAAACAGAATGTGCAACTGGTTGCTATGTGCGATGCCTTCAGAGACAATGTAGATACTTGTTATAAAAACCTCATGACCGAAGCTAGTAGCGATGGCAAGGGTTTGGAAAAAAACATACAAGTACCAGAAGAAAGAAAGTTCAGCGGATTTGATGGTTACAAACAAGCCATCGCGCTAGCTGATGTAGTAATCCTTACAACCCCTCCTGGTTTTAGACCCATTCATTTTGAAGAAGCCATTCGTCAGAACAAGCACGTGTTTATGGAAAAGCCCGTAGCTACTGACCCTGCAGGCATTCAAAAAGTATTGGCTACTGCACTGATTGCCAAGCAAAAGAAGTTGAATGTAGTAGTTGGCTTACAAAGACATTATCAGAATTCTTATAGAGAGCTCTATAGTCGCAAAGAAATGATTGGAGACATCACATCGGCGCAAGCCTGGTGGAACAATGACGGCGTATGGGTAAGACCCAGAAAAGCGGGTCAAACTGAAATGGAATATCAAATGCGCAACTGGTATTATTTTAATTGGCTTTGTGGCGATCATATTAATGAACAACATATACATAATATTGACGTGATTAACTGGTTCAAAGGAGGCTATCCAGTGAAGGCGCAAGGAATGGGTGGTAGACAAGTAAGAAAGGGTAAGGAACACGGCGAAATCTTTGACCACCATTTTGTAGAATTCCAATATGCAGATGGTTCTATTCTCAATAGTCAGTGTAGGCATATTCCCGGCACTTCTAGTAGAGTAGACGAACTTTTAATTGGCACCAAGGGTAAAATCATGGCAGGTGCGGCAAGAATCTTAGACGCCAAGGGAAATACGGTTTATCAATTCAACAAAAAAACGGAAAACAATCCTTATCAAACAGAACATGATGAGCTGTTTGCTGCCATTGCCAAAGGAGAATACAAATTTGCCGATGCTGACAATGGGGCCTATAGTACCATGACTTCTATTTTAGGAAGGATGGCAACTTACAGTGGTCAAGTAATTGATTGGGATAAAGCCATTAACTCGGGAATTGACATACATCCAAAAACCTATGCGTGGGATGCAATGACTCCTATTGTTCCAGGTGCAGATGGATTTTATCCCATTGCCGTACCCGGTGTTACCAAATACTTTTAATTGATATGATGCATATGAAAAAAATAAGCCTCCTATTTACACTTGTATTGTTCTTACAAGTTGTTCAAGCACAAAAAGTAAAACTGTTTAATGGTAAAGACCTATCTAACTGGACCATTCATGGTACAGAGAAATGGTATGTACAAGACAGTGAAATGATTTGTGAAAGTGGCCCTGACAAACAGTATGGCTATCTATCTACCAATGGTAAATACAAAAACTTTAACCTGACCTTGGAGTTTAAACAGGAAGCCAATGGAAACAGTGGTGTATTTTTTAGATCCTCTATTGAGGGTGTAAAAATCAGCGGTTGGCAGGTAGAAGTGGCACCTCCAAAATTACATAGTGGCGGCATTTATGAATCTTATGGAAGGGGGTGGTTGATTCAACCAAAAGCAGAAGACGAACAGTGGTTGAAAATGGGTGAATGGAATACCATGCGCATTGAAGTAAAAGGAGATGATGTTACCACTTGGCTAAATGGTCATGAAATGATTCATTTAAAGGACGAAAAAATTGGAAAAGGAGAAGGCTTTATTGCCCTTCAAATTCATGATGGCGGCGGTATTAAAGTGCACTGGCGCAATATTGAATTGGAATCGCTTTAAGCAATTTCAAAGTACTTTTACATAGCAAAGAACCCTGACTCGTCAGGGTTCTTTGCTATACTATCATATCATTTACCAACTTATATTTTTTACGCTACTATTTACTTCCCTTTTATTTTGACTTTTGACTTTTGACTTTTGACTTTTGACTTTCAGTTATTTTTAGCAAATTCAATCATAGCTGATAGCTCATCTACCAAATAGGATTCGCTTCCGTTGAAACCCTTGGTTCTAAATTTGATATTCCCATCTTTTCCAATGACAATTTTGGCAGGAATTAATTCTGCCTTGTATTTCATTCCTACTAAATACTCGTTTGGATTTCCTCTAACTCTTTCATCCAATAATATTTGGAAAGGATAGGAGTTTTCGGCAAGAAAATCAGTAACTTCTTTTCTTCTAGCTTTTTCTGTTTCCTGGGTTTCCCAGGTATCAATAAAAAGGAATACTACATTGGAACTGTCTTTAAATTTTTTAACAGCTGCATTCATAGCAGGAAAAGAAGCTTTGCAAGGGCCACACCAGGTTGCCCAGAAATCTAGCACAACTACTTTTCCCTTGAGCGAAGAAAGACTCACCGTTTTTCCTTCTAAGTTTTTTAATTTAAAATCCGGTGCTTTTTCATTAATGGCAAATAAGGACAAGTCTTCTTTTTTGAATTCAGGAACTTTTTTTTGAGCAAGTACCATGCAGAATGGGAAAAGAAAAAACAGAAATGACAAAATCTTCTTATTCATGACAGCAATTTAATACAGTCAAGATAAATAAAATGCCAATTCAATGGTAAAATAGTGACTTACTTGAAAAACTTGGAAACCACCATTCCAAGAGTCCAATTAGTGCAGGCATTATAATAATCTGATATCTATCATAAAATTACCTTGAACAGAATTTTAAAATTTATCCGTTATTTTTAACCCATTAAGCAATCAACCAAAACAATCGGATTGAAAAGGCAAATCAGCACCCTATCAGGCATCATTTTATTTGTACTTGTTTTTGCTGGAACCATGCAATATTGTAAGCCTTCTAATAAGGATGCAACCAGTTTTGATGGAAAGCCCAATGCGTATATTGGTGCAGAAAAATGCCAGAGTTGCCACGCAAAAGAATATGCAGACTGGAAAATGTCTGATCATTTTAAAGCCATGCAAGCACCAACTGATTCTGCTGTTTTGGGCAATTTCAACAATGCATCGCTACAGGCAGATGGGGTCTCCTCCAAATTTTTTAAAAAAGAAGGCAAGTTCTATGTCAATACCCAAGGGGAAGATGGCTTGAATCATGATTATGCCATAAAATATGCGTTTGGCCATTTTCCTTTACAACAATACTTGATTGAATTTCCGGGAGGCAGAATGCAAGTGACCAGACAGAGCTGGGACAGTAGAGATAAAAAATGGTTTCAACAATACAAGGGGCAGAAAATTCATTATCGTGACTGGTTACACTGGACGGGCAATGCACAAAACTGGAATACCATGTGTGCTGAGTGTCATAGTACCAACCTGAAAAAAAATTACGATTTAGAAAAAGATAGTTACCAAACCAGCTATGACCTACTAACGGTAAGTTGTGAAGCCTGTCATGGTCCTGGTGAACAACACCAAACTTATATCAAAAGCAAGGATTATCAATCTGGAAATAAAGTAGCTAATTCCTTTTTAGTATTGGCTAAAAACACCAAGCAGCTTGACCAAATCAATGCATGCGCACCCTGCCATGCCGTTCAAACCAATGTTGCTGCAGATAAAATTGCTAGTACAGAATTGTTAGACAACCATATTCCAACTGTTCCCAATACCGAACGCTTTCATGCAGATGGGCAGGTAAATGAAGAAGATTATAATTATGCTTCTTTTTTACAAAGTAAGATGTTTACCAGAGGTGTTCAATGTTCCAATTGTCATAACCCACATTCAGGAAAATTAGTATTACCTGGTAACCTCACTTGTTTACAATGTCATGCCAAAACTTTTGACGAGCCCTCGCACCATTTTCATACGGTAAATACTGCAGGAGCAGCCTGCGTTAATTGTCACGCTCCAGCCAAGAATTATATGGGTAATGATTCAAGACATGACCATAGTTTTAGAATTCCAAGACCAGATATGTCTGTTCAATACAGTACTCCAAATGCCTGCAATAATTGTCATCAAGACAAACCAGCCAAATGGGCCGCAGACGCCGTAGTAAAATGGTATGGACCAAAAAGAAAAACCAATTATGTAGATGACTTGATACCTGGAAGCCGATTAGACAATAATAGTGAACCCCATTTATTGCGTTTACTCCTAGACAGCACTACCCCCAATATTATAAAAGCTACCTCTATAAATTATTTAGGCAGTGCTCCTTTTCCAAATGGTATGGGGGTGTTAATGGAATCCTTACAATCCCCAGATTCCCAAATCAGGTATGAGGCGTTGAAAAGTTTACAAGCATATCCTAAAAACAATCTGAATTTAGGAGCTATTGGTGTCATGTTCAAAGATAAAGTTAGAGCAGTGCGTATTGCTGCTGCTGATTTGATAGCAAGCATGGGTAAAAATGTACAGGTTCCAGAAGAATACCAAGACGCTTATGAAAACGCTAAAGCAGAATTAGAGAAAAATTTACTACACCAGGCAGACTTTGCACATGGGAATATTGGCATTGCCGATTATTACCAACGCAAGGGCGATTTTGCTGCTGCCGAAAAATTCTATTTGAGGACTTTGAAAAAAGACAGTCTGGCCAACTTAGCTAGATTGAATTTAGCTGTCACTTATAATTTACAAGGCAAGAACCAAGACGCAATACAAGTGCTACAATTGGCTGTTAAAACAGATGCTAAGAATGATCGTGCTTGGTACAATTTAGCTTTGTTGTATAATGAGCTTAAAGACAACCCAAATGCAGCAATGGCTTTTGAAAAAGCCATTCAACTCAATAGCCAGAACAGTCGTCTATACTATAATTATGGATTGCTCTTGCAACAGATGGATAAAGGAGACAAAGCTGTTGCTGTTTTGGAGCAGGGCTTAAAATCATTTGCACAAGAAGAGTCTTTGCATTATGCTCTGGCTTATGTATTTCTACAAAATAACAGACCAGATAAGGCAAGAAGCCATGTTCAATTTTTAAAACAAGTAAACCCCAATAACCCAGAATATCAACAACTTTTCTCTGGTTTAGGAATGAGATAAATTATCTTCTACTTGCTATGAGTAAGTTTAGGTCTGTAAACTTGAGGTTGAATTTTTGACTTATATAGATATCCGTTAATGACCCTTTAAACAAATAAATACCTTCTCTAAGGTTGAAATTGTGCCAAACCATTTCTTCCAACCCCCCTTCGTCACTTACTTCAAGAATCAGTGGCATCAATACATTACTAATGGCCTGACTTGCCGTTCGGGCAAAACCACTTGGAATATTGGGAACACAATAATGGATAACATCGTGTTTGAGAAATGTAGGATGTTCATGGCTAGTGAGTTCACTGGTTTCAAAACATCCACCGCGGTCAATGGCTACATCAATGATAATACTACCAGGACGCATGGCTGCCACCATTTCTTCACTAACAACTACCGGTGCTCTTCCATATTCATTACTCAGTGCTCCAACCGCAACTTCACAGGTCTTTAATTGTTTGGACAAAATCCTGGGTTCTAAAACAGAAGTCCAGATTCTTTGTCCTAAATTATTTTGCAACTGCTTGAGTCTGGTTACATTGTTGTCAAAAACTTTTACGGAAGCACCCAATGCCAATGCATTACGGGTAGCAAATTCTCCCACTATACCAGCTCCTACAATCACAACTTTGGTTGGAGGAATCCCACTAATACCACCCAGCAATACCCCCTTTCCCTTATTAAAACTACTTAAGTATTGACCCGCAATTAACATAACGGCACTACCTGCAATCTCACTCATGCTTCTTACAATGGGATAAGCACCGCTATCGTCTTTGAAATTTTCAAATCTAAGTGCGGTAATACGCTTAGACATCATGTGCTCAATATGATGTTTTTTAAGTGCCGATAAATGTATGGGAGAAATGATGGTTTGATTCGTTTGCAAAAAAGGCAGGTCTTCCTCAACGGGGGGTGCGCTTTTAACTAAAAAGGGTGCTTGATATACTTCAGCTTTGTCATAAACAATTCTTGCTCCGGCCTCGGCATAATCTTTATCAGTATAATTGCTTCCTTCACCTGCTTTGTGTTCTACGGTTACATGGTTTCCATTGGCTACTAATACACCTACTGCATCCGGTGTCAAAGCAATCCTGTTTTCTTGAAAAGCTATCTCTTTGGGTATTCCAATAAATAATTTTTCACCCGGAGCTTTTACATCCAAGGTTTCTTCCATGGTTTCAAATAAAAAAGAAGCACTGATGGAAGGTTTTGAAGTGGCCATAAGTCAGATTGGTTAAATAAACGAGTTGCTTGTTCAACTTAAAATTACTCGTTTTCAGTGTATAGACGACGCATTTTCTGGTCTAGTACTTCCATATACAATTCAAAACAGTCTTCAGGTAAGAGTCCTTCAGCCTTCTCAGGCCATTCAACCAAGCAAAGATTGCCGGAATATAAAGCGTCTTCCACACCGGCTTGAATGGCTTCTTCTTCGGTTTTAAGTCTATACCAATCCATATGATAAATGGCACCTATTTCTTTACTCAAATATTCATTAATGATGCCATAGCTTGGACTACTTACTGCGTCCACTACACCCAATTCCTGACACAAAGCATGAATAAAACTGGTCTTGCCCGTACCCATGGGGGCACGAAAAATCCAAACCTTGTGCTTTTTACCCTCTTTCCATGCCGCTTTGGCCACTGCCCCTATCTGTTCCAGTTCAAAAATTGCATCCATGATTCAAAGATAAATACAAAGAATTTGACACCATGATGTAAAAATATTCATCCTCATTCGAAAGCAGACCCCTGCCACATGCAGTACCTTTGCAGGATTGGGTAATACCTAAAAAATTGGGATATGGAAAAAGTGAACTGGAAAGTAGAGGGTATGAGTTGTACCAATTGCGCACTAACCGTTAATAAATTTCTCACGGGTAAAGGCATGCAATCAGTGCAAGTAAACTTCATGGGTGGGGATCTAAGTTTTGAAACGGAAGAGGGAACTGATAAAAAGGCGCTGGCAAAAGGAATTGAAGGGCTGGGATATCATGTAATTACTGGAGAAGAAACGGATGAAAAAAAACCAAGGAGAATCTTTGAAAATCATTTTCAAAGATTCTTGTTCTGTATTGTTTTTACTGCTCCACTGCTATTACACATGATACCAGGAGTAACTATTCATTTTTTAATGAATCCCTATGTACAACTGGGTTTGACCCTACCCGTATTTTTGGTTGGGATGGATTTCTTTGGTAGAAGTGCCTGGCATAGTTTGCTCAAGGGAATTCCCAATATGAACGTGCTAATAGCCATTGGTGCCATTTCTGCATTTGGATATAGTTTGTATGGCACCATTATTGGAGACGCAGAACACTACCTGTTTTACGAAACAGCTGCTACCATTTTGACCTTGGTTTTTCTAGGTAATTGGATGGAAGACAAATCGGTTGAAACCACCCAAACCGCCTTAAAAAAATTGGTTGTCTCTAAAAAACAGATGGCCAATATGATTGCCTATGATGACCAACACCAGGAACACGTATTTCCGGTAGAGACTGGTGCCTTAAAAGTGGGAGACCTGGTCTTGATTGGCAATGGAGAAGCCGTTCCTATGGATTCTAAAGTGCTCTGGGGAGAAGCTGCAGTGGATGAATCTATCATTACTGGAGAAAGTAGCCCTGTTGAAAAAAAGATGCATGACCTATTGATTGGGGGATCTATAGTTTCTTCAGGAACATTGAAAGCCTACATTACAGCTGTTGGAGATAATACCGTTTTGGCTAATATTCTCAAACTAGTAAAAGCTGCCCAAACGGAGAAACCTCCTATTCAACAATTAGCGGATAGAATCAGTGCCATATTTGTTCCTATAGTTTTGAGTTTGTCATTGATCACCATATTGGGTAATTATTTTATTGGTCATTTTGCTTTTTCTGAAAGCTTATTAAGGGGCATTGCCGTATTGGTGATCTCTTGCCCTTGCGCCATGGGACTTGCCACACCAGCCGCCATTGCAGTGGGATTAGGAAGGGCTGCCCGAAATGGTGTGTTGTTTAAAAATGCCAAAAGCTTAGAAACTTTCAAGAAAATCAAACAAGTAGTATTTGATAAAACGGGTACCCTAACAACGGGTCAATTTAGCCTTGCAGCCTTCAAAGCTTTGGAAAATATTACTGACAATGATGAAACGCAGTTTAAAAGAATTGCTTTTTCGCTTGAAAAATATTCCAATCATCCCATTGCAAAAAGCATCAGTAAAGAATGGAAAGTAAAGGATGATATTCGTTGGGCCAAGGTAGAAGAAATACGAGGCTTGGGCATGAGGGCAATTGACAAATCCGGCAATGTATATCAAGCAGTTTCCTTCAAGGGAATTTCAAATATACACCATGACCATAGCCACAACGTCTATATTACAAGAAACGGAGAACTCTTGGGTTGGATTGACGTAGTAGATGAAATAAGACCAGAAGCAGCCCAAGTGATAGAGCAATTACGCGCAGCAGGTATTAGAACTATTTTGCTTAGTGGCGATGGTAGGGCTAAGTGCGAACAGGTAGCCAATACGCTCCATATTGACGAATGGTTGGCTGAGCAAAGTCCAGAACAAAAACTAGCAGCCATTGCCAACTTTAACCAACACGAACCTACTGCCATGGTGGGCGATGGGATCAATGATGCCCCAGCGCTTGCCAAAGCAACCGTGGGTATTTCATTAAGTGATGCTTCTCATATTGCCATGCAAAGCGCACAGGTAGTATTGATGAATCATGGTTTGAAAAATCTACCCCTAGCATTAGGTTTGGGAAAAAACACTTATACCACCATCCAACAAAATTTGTTCTGGGCATTTATCTACAATATTATTGCCATACCCGTTGCAGCATTTGGTTATTTGAGTCCCGGATTTGGTGCATTGGTCATGGGCTTAAGCGATGTTGTATTGGCTATCAACAGTATTCGTCTGAACTTTAAAAAAGTAATTTAAATGCAGGCAACAGCTTTGGACATCCTGCAAAAGTATTGGGGTCATAGCCAATTCAGACCTACACAGGAATCTATTATCCAAAGCGTTCTGGACAAAAAAGATGTTTTGGCTTTATTACCTACTGGTGGTGGAAAATCCATCTGTTTTCAAGTTCCAACCATGCTAATGGATGGAATTTGTTTGGTGATTAGCCCTTTGATTGCACTGATGAAAGACCAGGCCGAAAACCTTACTAATAAGGGCATTCCAGCAGCATCTATTCATAGTGGTTTGAATTATTACGAGGTTAAAAATATATTACAAGACGCAGTAGAAGGAGAAATAAAATTCTTATACCTTTCACCAGAACGCTTAGAAACAAAGGTATTTAGAGCGTACTTACCCTTGATGCAAATTTGTTTATTGGCTATTGATGAAGCCCACTGTGTATCTCAATGGGGTTATAATTTTAGACCCACTTATTTACGTATTGCAAGCATACGAGAACTTCTTCCTGATATACCATTAATCGCACTCACAGCATCGGCTACGCCCTTGGTACAAAAAGATATTTTGGCCAAATTAAAGATGCATCATGCAGCCGAGTTTCATCAGTCTTTTAATAAACCCAATCTTTCTTACAGTGTATTTGAAGTGGAAAGTAAAATAGTAAAGCTGGTAGAAATTTTACAAAATGTTCCTGGCTCAGGAATTGTTTATTGCAATAGTAGAAAGCAAACTAAAAACCTAGCCTATTTATTGGGTTTACAAGGAATTGAAGCAGACTTTTATCATGCGGGTTTGGACGCAGAAGATCGTAGTAAAAAGCAGGATAACTGGATCAATAATAGAACCCGGATTATGACTTGCACCAATGCATTTGGATTGGGTATTGACAAGCCAGATGTTAGAACCGTAGTGCATTATGACGCACCTGAATGCTTAGAAAATTATTATCAAGAAACAGGAAGAGCAGGGAGGGATGGAGAAAAATCTTATGCCATACTACTCTATCAATCTGAAGATTTGGTAACCCTATCATCCATGCCCGACAAGCGATATCCGCCTATCAGTAGTATTAGAATAGTTTACCAAGAATTGGCAAACTATTTACAACTTCCCGTAGGTTTAGGAGAAGGACAGTATTTTGATTTTGACTTACCCAACTTTTGTGAAAACTTTCAGCTTGACAGTCATTTAGTAAGTGCTGTTTTAAAAATTCTGGAACAGGAGGGGCATTGCAGTTTTTCTGAAAAAATCTTTCTTCCTACGCAAGTACACTTTAACATAGACAATCAAGAATTAAGGAATTTTGAAGAAAGCCATCCCAATTTAGAAGCCTTGATTAAAATGTTGTTGAGAACCTATGAAGGCATTTTTAGTTTTCAAACCAGCATCAATGAAAATAATCTTTCTAGGTACCTTAGAACACCGGTTTCCATAATTCAAGATCAACTGCTGCAATTAAAAGCTTTTGGCATTATTGAGTACTTACCCCAAAAAGAAAATCCGCAGATACATTTTTTATTAAATCGTGCATCCGCTGATTATTTGCTGATTAACCAAGATCATTATTTAGCAAGAAAAGAACAGTACCGCAAAAGGCTCCAGGCATTCTTAGATTTTATTCAAATGTCTATTGGATGCAGGAGTAATGCCATAACTCATTATTTTGGGGAAGCTACTAGCCAGGATTGCGGTATTTGTGACAACTGCTTGAATAAGAAAAAGAAAAAGCTTAGTCCCCATCAATTTAAATTAATTGAAGCCTTGGTTAAATCCTTATGGGATGCCCCATTTTCTGTAAATCAGTTATTCCAAAATCAAGAAGCAATATCTGAAACACAAATTTGGGAGGTTTTACAATTTATGACTGCTGAGGGTTTGATCAGGATTGATGAACAAGGAATACTTTACAAACGCTAATATTTTCTTTTACTAGTTCTACCACCCAGACCAAGGGCGCCCAATAGCGAACGCGTAATCATAACAGCAGCTGTTCTACCTACAGATTTGACAACAGGATTATCAAAAAAGCTTTCTTCTTTTGCTTCCCCTTTTTTGGGTTTTTCCGCTTCCACTTCCGCTTGTTTTTCTGCTGCTTCAGCCAATTTGGCTTCTAAAATCTCATACGCACTTTGGGAATTAACTACCTCTTTGTATTTGGGAACCAATTTACTCTTGGACACTAGTGCGTCAATCTCTGTATCAGTCAAAACATCCATTCTACTGGTAGGAGAACAAAGCATGGTATGAACCAACGGGGTAGGAATACCTTTTTCATTCAATAATGTCACAAATGCTTCTCCAATACCCATTTGGGTTAAGAGTTCATCGGTTTTATAAAAATCAGATTCGGGAAAATTCTCTGCAGCCTGTTTAATAGTCTTTCTATCTGCAGCCGTAAATGCCCGTAAAGCATGTTGCACTTTCAAACCCAATTGACCCAGGATTGCAGCCGGAATATCCTGTGGATTCTGGGTACAAAAAAAGATGCCAATTCCCTTGGAACGAATCAATTTAATCACCGTTTCCAATTGTTGCAATAAAGCGTCGGATGCTTCTTGAAAAATCAAATGTGCTTCATCAATAAACAGCACCAGTTTGGGTTTATCCAGATCGCCTTCTTCCGGACTGCTGGCGTATAGTTCTGCTAATAATTGCAACATAAAAGTGGAGAACAATTTGGGTCTGTCTTGCATATCTGTTACACGTAAAATATTGACCATTGCCCTGCCATCGTCATTGATACGCATCAAATCTTCTACTTCAAAACTTCTTTCTCCAAAAAACACATCTGCTCCTTGTTGTTGCAACTCAATTACTTTTCGTAATACTGTACCGGTTGAAGTGGTTGAAATTTTACCATAGGATTTTTCTAATTCCGCCTTCCCTTCATTGCCAACATATTGCAATACTTTAATAAAATCCTGTAAATCCAATAAGGGCATTTGCTGGTCATCACAGTATTTGAAAATCATGGCCACTACCCCACCTTGGGTATCATTTAGTCCCAAAATTTTGCTTAAAAGAACAGGACCAAATTCAGTTACCGTTGCGCGCAAGCGTACTCCTTTGCCCTCATTAAGTGTCATCAATTCAGTTGGAAAGGCTGCGGGTTGATAACTAATATTTAATTTTTGACACCTTTCTGTTAATCGATCATTTAAAACACCGGCTGCCGCTATACCGCTTAAATCTCCCTTGATGTCCATTAACAAAACGGGCACACTATTATCACTTAATATTTCGGCAATCACTTGTAGGGTCTTGGTTTTACCGGTACCTGTAGCACCAGCTATCAAACCATGTCTATTGAGGGTTTTTAATGGGATAAATACATCAGCACCAGATACAACTTCTCCATTGAGCATGGCAGTGCCAATTTTTGCGTGTTCTCCCTTAAATTGATACCCTGCTTTTACGGCGTCTATAAACTGTGCTTGATCTGACATAATACCTCTTTAATTAGGTAACCAAATTAACCAAAGCAGTTGACTGCTAAAAAAATATTTAGAAAAATAGCAGAGAAATAATGGATGCTAAAAGCTAAAAATGCATTTGAGACTAAGATTCCTTCCCATATTATAGATGCCAGATGCGCCATTTGGGGAAGACTGATAGTATTCCAAGTATTTTAATCGGCTTAAATTATTCTGATAAGCTAGGTCAAATAGATTTTGAATCTGACACTGCAGGGATACTGTTTGATGCCCACCAAACTGCATACTTGTTCCAAACCCAAGATGAAATAAGGTATATGCAGCTGTACTGGTTTCGGTGTCATACAATGCCAAATACCTATTTTGAGCTGCAGCATATTCAAACGATGCTTCTACATGAAGGTTAGCCATCCAATGAATGTTTGTCACCCAATTTTTGTCAACAATACCCTTCCAATTGAGTGGGGGAATTAGTGGCAACCATTCACCTTGATTGCGTTTACCCCTATAATTTTCTGCCAAGTTAACCCCATTAACAACAGATAAAGAACTACTAAATACCCATTGCTTCCATTTACTTGGTTGCCATTTGAACTCAGCTTCAAATCCATAGAGTCTTGCTGCAGATTGTTGGTACTGATAGGTTTTATTTCCCTGTGCATCTATCTGCGTTTGCCCATTATTATCCAATTGCTGGGTCAGATTAATAAAATGCTCCAAGCGCTGATGGAACATGGATAGATTCCATTGTAGCTCTTTTTTAGTAAAACTTATTCCTAAGTCTTGTTGCCAACTGGTTTCTGGATCAAATGATTGGTTGCCTAGGTAGCGAATATGCGCTCCAGGATCCAAGCCATTTGAAGCTAGTTCGGTGATACTGGGTGCCCGATACCCCCTAGAAAGGTTGAATTTTAAACTCCAAGAGTCATTGATGGCATAGGTTACACCCAATGCCATGGAATAACCATAAAATAGTTTATCAATGGCAGGAAATTGCAAATTAGCTCCGATGGTATCGGGAAAATGGTATTGTTGCTCAAAGCCATTGCTGGCATTGGGACCAGTATAAAAATCTACTGTTGTTAATTGTCTTTGATCCCATCGCAGCCCTGCTGCTAGATGCCAATGTTCCCAATTCCACTTACCATGTAGATAGGCCCCAATATCAAATAACTTAAAATTGGGGATGGGGAAATCAGTAGCATTCAAGTGTTTATTTTGTTGATACATGCCATTGGTTCCAAATGAAAATTCTGCACCAGATGACAAAAGTCTATTGAAATTAATGCCATAATTCAGGGTGCTTAATTGAAGGGATAATCCTGCTTGCTGGGGCATTGCCGGATGGGTAAATTCATTACGGTTGTTTTGCTGAAACCCAATTATCCCCTTCAAATCAAATTTTCCCAATTGATATTCTTGTTTAGAATAAATACGATAATGGGTAATGGTTTGTAGCAATCCAGAAAGGGCATACCCATATAATGCATCATCCGTTACCAAGGGTCTGCTTTTTATATCATCCCGTTGACCGTCTAATACTTGTTTGCTAAATTGCCTACTGGCAGAATCCCTACTGCCGTCTGGAATAGCTTGTAAATTGTGATAATAGCTTGCACTCAATAAACTAAAACCTGTTTTTGAATAATAAGCCGTTTGCAATCCCAGATTGGTTTCTTGAAAACCCGTTTGATATACTTTTCCATCAATAGCATTGGAATAATTCCCAGCTATTCGCTTAGAAGCAGCTCCCTGCCACAACCAATGTTTTGTTCTTTGACCCAGTCTTACACCACTGGCCAACAAACCATTATTGGATTGGTATTCCATTAAAACCCTTCCTTCTATTTGTCCTTGATCCAACTTGGGTAAATAGGGCATCAAACTTACAACCCCAGCAATAGCATCTGAACCAAAAAGCAAACTGGCTGGACCTTTGATAATTTCGGCCCGATGAATTTGAAAACCATCTACCTCTAATCCGTGTTCGTCTCCCCATTGCTGACCTTCTTGTCTAACCCCATCATACAATGTTAATACCCGATGATAACCCAACCCCCTAATAAAAGGCTTTGAAATATTTGGGCCTGTTTTTAACACAGACAATCCAGGACTATTTTGACTTAGTACGTCCATGATATTGGAAGCAATGGTTCTTTCAATGGTTTTAGATGACACTACATGAACTGAAATTGGGTTGTCATTTTGAAATCCTGCTCTGCTAAGTCCCGTAACTACTACTTCTTCAGAAGATCCTTCTAAAAATTGATCATTTGGTAAAGGCCGGCTCTTTTTAATACTAGTATCTATCAATAGTGTAGGAAAAGAAATGGCCCATGCCTTTGGAGATAGGAATAATAGACAAAGGATTAGTAGAAAATAAATGCCTTTCATACAATATTGTTATGCAAACATAATATTTTTGTTAGAATAGTCTAACTTTTTTTACTATTATTGATCATCATTTAGTTTAGATTTGTAATATGACCCTGACAGAGGAAAACTACTTAAAGGCGCTTCACCGGCTTTCTCAGAATGGAGAAAGCATTTCAGTGAAAAGGATTGCTGCGTTGTTAGACATTAAAATGCCTACAGTGAATAGTATGGTCAAGAATCTTTCTGAAAAAAAACTCATCAAGTATGAGAAATACAAATCCATTGAGTTAACAGAAAAGGGAAGAAAACAAGCTTTGCTCATTTTGAGAAAACACCGTCTTACAGAACTATTTCTAAAAGATGTGATGGGGCTTGGATGGGAAGAAGTACATGATATTGCAGAACAAATAGAACATTTACAAAGTGATTTATTTTTTAACCGTATTGATGAAATGTTGGGCTATCCAAAATTTGACCCACACGGTGAACCCATTCCTGATAGTCAAGGAAAACTACCCCAATTAAAAGCAACCCCCTTAAGCTTGGCCACTGCCGGTAAAAAATACCAATTGAGCGGTGTTTTGAATAACAATGCGTCTTTTCTTACCTATTTAAATTCAATAGACCTTCAATTAGGGTCTCAAATTGAGATTATCACCGTTCAGGAATTTGACAAATCCATGTCTGTAAAACTCAATGGCAAAACCAAAACTGTCTTTAGTGCATTGATTTGCCAGAACCTCTTGGTGCTATAAAACTAATCAGTTCAATCCCAATAAATAAGCGGAACTTGCTGTGAAAGCCAATGCCAACGCTACAACAAGAAAGGGTTTTAACAAAAGATTGCGCTGAATTGGCCTAAAAATGGCATGGTTTTATCTTTATTTGAGTATAAATTATTTGTTATGGAAGACAAAAAAAGTAAAATTCTCTTGTGCGAAGACGATACCAACCTTGGTATGGTACTTAAGAATTACCTAGAATTAAATGATTACGACGTAACACTTGAAAGGGATGGCCGCTTAGGTTTGGCAGCTTTTCAACGTGAGAAATTTGATATCTGTTTACTAGACGTGATGATGCCTAATATGGATGGTTTCAAATTGGCAGAAGAAATTCGCGATGTAGATCCAGATATACCCCTGTTTTTCTTGAGTGCAAAAACCATGAAAGACGATATTATCCAAGGTTATAAATTGGGTGCTGATGATTATATCACCAAGCCCTTTGATTCAGAAGTTTTATTGTTGAAAATCAAAGCCATTTTAAAACGCAATGAAGAAGACAATAAGATCAGTGATAACCTGGAATTTGATATGGGTAAATACCATTTCAATCCCAAACTACGCGAACTAAAACACGACGGTACAACGCAAACACTTTCTCCAAAAGAGAATGAATTGTTGAAGATGTTAGCCGAACACAAAAACGATTTGTTGCCAAGAGAAAGAGCCCTGAAAAAAATCTGGGGTAGCGATACCTATTTCAATGGAAGAAGTATGGATGTGTATATTGCAAAATTGCGTAAGTACCTAAAAGACGATACCGAAATTGAAATTGTGAACATACACGGAAATGGATTTAGATTGGTTGCACCATAACCAATCTAACGAACATAAAAAACTCCCCGATAAATCGGTGAGTTTTTTTATTAGCTAAACAAACTGGGAGATCCGCCCCTATTCAGGGTTTCGCGTCCCAAGTGGTTATAGGCTTTTAAGGTTGCTTCTCTTCCCCTAGGTGTTCTTTGCAAAAATCCTTCCTGTATTAAAAAAGGCTCATAGACTTCCTCAATGGTTCCAGATTCTTCTCCTACTGAAGTTGCAATTGTAGTTAAACCAACAGGACCTCCTTTGAACTTATCAATGATGGCTGCTAAAATACGGTTATCCATTTCATCCAACCCATGTTCGTCAACATTCAATGCTTTGAGCGCGTGTTGGGTAATGCCAAGGTCAATAATGCCATCATTGAGTACTTGAGCAAAATCGCGCACGCGGCGTAATAATCCATTGGCTATTCTGGGTGTCCCCCTACTTCTTCTAGCAATTTCACCCGCTGCGTCTGAACTAATTTCAGTATTGAGAATATTGGCACTACGTTCAATAATTTTTTTCAGTGTCTCTGCTTGGTAATATTCCAATCTAGATTTGATGCCAAACCTAGATAACAACGGTGCAGTAAGTAAACCGCTTCTTGTGGTGGCACCCACCAAGGTAAAAGGATTCAAATTGATTTGTATGCTTCTGGCATTGGGACCACTATCAATCATGATGTCAATTCTAAAGTCTTCCATAGCAGCATAGAGGTATTCTTCCACTACCGTACTTAATCGGTGAATCTCATCTATGAACAATACATCATTGGGTTGTAAATTGGTTAACAAGCCCGCTAAGTCTCCTGGCTTCTCAATAACAGGTCCCGATGTCTCTTTGATACTTACCCCTAATTCATTGGCTACAATGCGGCTTAAAGTGGTTTTTCCCAATCCAGGAGGTCCGTGAAACAAAATATGGTCCAAAGCTTCACCACGTAGTTTGGCTGCTTTAATAAAAATGGTCAGGTTTTCAATTAATTGGGGTTGGCCAGAAAATTCATCAATTTCCTTTGGCCTGATGGTGTTCTCAAACTCCTTTTCAGCAGGACTGAGGTTTTCTGGTGCGTTGTTCAAATTATCGTTGGCCATACGCTTCAAAACTACAAAATACATTTTATCATAGCTTTGGTAAAAATCAAACCTTGCAAACCAAATCCGCCTTAGTCATTGGAGCCACCGGTCTTACGGGATCTTTACTCTTAGATTTGCTCCTTCGGTCAGATGCTTTTCACCTAGTACAGGTATATTGCAGAAAAAGTCTTGGAATAACACACCCAAAACTCAAGGAGCACGTCATTGACTTTGATCAATATGAGGGAACTATAGAAGCAGACGTCTTATTTTGTTGTTTGGGTACTACCATCAAAAAAGTCAAAACCCAGGAAGCGTTTAAGAAAGTAGATTTGGAGTACCCCGTTAAATATGCCCGATTACAACAGGCCGTTGGCACTAAAAGAATGATGGTTATTAGTGCCATGGGGGCAAGTGCCAATTCCAGTTTCTTTTACAGTAGGGTAAAAGCCCAAATGGAAACTGAGTTAGCAGCAATTGGTTTTGAACAACTCAGCATTTTTAGACCCGCCCTTATTACTGGTAACAGGTTAGAGCACCGTTCAGGAGAAAAAATTGTCTCATCCATATTTGGCATGCTCAATCCTCTGCTAATATGCGGTTTGCGAAAGTACAGATCTATTCCCGCTGCCAGAATTGCCCAGTCTATGTTAGACCATTCCCTTTTAGAAGATGAAAAAGGATGCACCATTCTTTTATCCGATG
>Ga0136644_10000755_pt1 | contig 25947 bp, 25 predicted proteins | sample C_130820_EF_Meta_FD_94780 | JGI IMG/M metagenome (GOLD analysis project Ga0136644, IMG submission 94780) | Freshwater microbial communities from Lake Croche, Canada to study carbon cycling - C_130820_EF_MetaG (v2) (version 2) | ecosystem: Environmental > Aquatic > Freshwater > Lake | place...
GCCTCATCGAAGGCCTTGATGGTCAGCGGCGTGGTCATCGACTGATAGCCGACCTCGTTGACCGCTCCCCTGAGCACGAAACCGAAGCCGTCGTCACATTCGCCGACGATCCGGTCTTGCCACATATCGGGTCGGGTCGCCAGCGGCGCGCGGCCGTGAAAATCGATGAAGGTGTGCACACCGCGCTCAGGCAGATGAATGTGCATCGAACCGAAACCGGCCACCCCGCACATTTGCGGATCGACCGCGGTCTGCACCAGCGCCGCACCAACGGCGGCATCGATGACATTGCCGCCGGCGGCAAGAATATCGAGGCCGGCTTCGACCGCCTCGGGCTGGGCCGCACTGACCATGGCTTGATGCATTGTTCAGACCTCCAGGCGAAACGCGTCGCCATCTTTGACGATATGACCCGCAGTTGCGCCTGCGAAATGGGTGCCGATGACCAGCGTTGGGGTGCCGGCCAGCCGGCCGAACACTTCGCGACGTGTCTTCGTCGACTGCTCGGTGTCGTAATCGGCACTCGACGCCCAGGCCGGCCAGGCAAGCTGACAGGGGTGATGGATGAAATCGCCGGTAATCAGGGCATTTTCGCCCTGCGACGTGATGGCCACGCTGACGTGCCCCGGCGTGTGCCCGACGGTCGGTACCAAGCGGACCTCATCGCAGATCTGGAACGAGGTATCGACCAGATCGACCAGGCCTGCATCGAAAACCGGCTTGACCGAATCGTCGAAGATCGCCACCTGCTCGGGCACATCCCGCTTGCCCTGCCAGTAGCTGAACTCGGTGCTGGCCATGAGATAACGTGCATTAGGAAAGGTCGGCACCCACTGCCCGTCGACCCACATGGTGTTCCAGCCGACATGATCGACATGCAGGTGGGTGCACAGGACCGTGGCGATTGACTCACGCGCGAAGCCGGCCTGCGCCAGGTCGCGAAGAAAGGGGCCCTGCAGATTGTTCCAGCTGGGAAGCGACCGATTCTGCTTGTCGTTGCCCAGACAGGTATCGACGATGATGCGCCGTGTTGGCGTCTGGATGACCAGCGCATGGATGCTCATTTTGAGCCGCCCTTCGTCATCCATGAAGTGAGGCTTCATCCACTCGATCTCGCAGCAGGCCTCGCGTGTTGCCTGCGGCAGGATGAAGCGTGATCCGCCGACCGATTCGATTTCAAGGATCTTGGTGACGGTCACCGATCCGATGCGCCATGTCTGCACGAGTGTCTCCTCGGGGTGGCAAAGCGAAAACCGTAACACAGCCGCGCACGCAGGGTCGCCGACAGCAGGCAGAATGCGGATCGATAATCCTGACAATGACCCGAGGAGACAGCATGAGACTCAGAAGCCCCCGTATTGCACCGGTCCCGCAGAAGGACTGGACCGCCGAGCAGACCGCCCTCGCCACACCGCTCATGACGCGCGGCCCGATCCTGAACATTTTTCGCACGCTGCTCGGTCATCCGGACGCAATGCGTGGCTTTCTCGGCTGGGCGAGCTATGTGCTGAGCAAACGCAATACCCTTCCAGCTCGCGAGCGGGAGATTGTGGTGCTGCGAATCGGCTTTCTGTGCCGCTCGGGCTATGAGTGGACACAGCATTGCGAAATCGGCGAGCGCGCAGGACTCACCAAAGCCGAGATTGCCGCCATCAAGCAAGGTGCGCAGGCGCCCAACTGGCGAGCCCCCGAAATCGCCCTGATCAAGGCCTGCGATGAGTTGCACGCTGATCAGTTCATCACGCCTGCGACCTGGCAGGAAATGTCTGCGCATTTCAACCCCAGACAATGCATGGACGCGGTCTTCACCGCCGGCCAGTACACCCAGGTCTCGATGATCCTCAACACCCTCGGGGTACAACTCGACGACGGCCAGACCCTCGACCCCGACCTGCGTGCCTATTTCGACGACAAGAACTGAGGCAAACCAGATGAAAACCCTGAAACTCGGCCGCACCGGCCTCGACGTCTCGCGCCTTTGCCTCGGCTGCATGAGCTATGGCGCACCCGATCGCGGCACTCACCCCTGGTCGTTGGGTGAGGCCGAAAGCCGGCCCTTCATCAAGCGAGCGCTCGATCTTGGCATCAACTTTTTCGATACTGCCAATGTCTACTCGGCCGGCACCAGTGAGGAATATGTCGGACGTGCGCTGATCGACTACACACGACGCGAGGAAGTCGTCATCGCCACCAAAGTGAACGGCCGGATGCACAAGGGCCCTAATGGCGCCGGCCTGTCGCGAAAGGCGATCATGACCGAGATCGACGCCAGCCTGCGCCGACTGGGCACCGACCATGTTGATCTCTACCAGATTCATCGCTGGGACTACGACACGCCGATCGAAGAAACGCTTGAAGCACTGCACGATGTGGTCAAGGCAGGCAAGGCCCGCTACATCGGGGCGTCATCGATGTACGCCTGGCAGTTCGCCAAGGCGCTGGCGATCTCGGAGCGCCACGGCTGGACGCGATTCGTGTCGATGCAGAATTTCGTGAACCTGCTCTACCGCGAAGAGGAGCGCGAAATGCTTCCGCTCTGCCGTGATCAGGGGATCGCGGTCATTCCTTGGAGCCCGCTTGCGCGAGGCCGCCTCACACGCCCCTGGGACCAGTCGACGGCGCGCCTGGAGACCGATGAATTCGGACGCACCCTTTATGCACGCACCGGCGACGCAGACCGCAAGGTGGCCGAAGCAGTCGGTGAGGTGGCACAGGCCCGCGGTGTGCCGCGCGCCCAGATTGCACTGGCCTGGGTCCTGCAGAAAGCTGAGGTAACGTCGCCGATCATCGGTGCGACGCGTCTTGAGCAACTCGACGATGCGGTTGCCGCCCTGTCGATGACGCTTAGCGCCGATGAAATCCGAGCGATGGAAGCGCCCTATGTGCCGCACGCAGTGACAGGTCACGCCTGAGCAAGCGGCATCGGCAAAAAAACCGGGCCGATCGCAAGTGTTCTGCGATCGGCCCGGCCGGTGCGAAACCCGGGACAGGTCCCGGGTTTCGCCAAGCTCAGTTGGCCTTGTTGATGTCGACCCGGCGCGCAGCCCGATCTTCATAGCTGCCGGTCAGATACTCCGGCGGCTGCATCGTGATGTTGGCTTCCGGAACGCCGGCGGCAACCATCGCGTCCTTCACAGCCTTGGCACGGTTCTTGGCGAGTTCTTCGTTGTGCGCCGGATCACCGGTCTTGTCGGTGTAACCGGTCACCGAATACTTGCCGTCCTTCGTCACCAGCGCAACCGCGTCAGCAATGGTCTTGGAACCTTCGGTACCGATGTCAAACTTGTCGAGTTCGAAGTAGACCGATGCCGGGAGGGCTTGCTTTGCAACAGGAGCCGGAGCGGTCGCCACAGGCGGTGCTGCCGGTGCCGGCGGGGGAGCCTTAGGCGCAAACACCTGCCACAACAGGTAAGCACCGATCAACGCAGCCAGCCAGGGCAGCCACTTCATGATGCCCGAAGACGTTTCTGCCACAGGAACCACCTTGGCCACTGCAGGCGCAGCAACCGGAGCCAGCGAAGCAGGCACCCGATCCAGCATGTTCGAGAAGCTGCTGAAGCCGAGGGCGTTGGTCAAACGCGGATCGACATTCGCTTTGGAGAGGGTGGCTTTCTGGCCAAGGAGGAGGTTCGCCAGGCCGGTCGAATCGAGACCACGCTCGGAAACCAGCTTCTTGATCATGCCGAACAGAAACGGTGCGGCAATGCTGATCAGAGAGCTAGCCGAGCCCGCCTTGATACCGGCGACCGACGACAGGGCGCTTGCCAGACCGGAAACCTTGTCGCCGCCCAGCAGACCTGAGACCAGGCTGGTGCCGGTTGAGAGCAGCTTGTCGGTCGACGCGCCGCCACCAAGCATGCCGGCGACGTTCGAAAGCAAGCCCGGGTCAACGTTTGCACCCGTGACCATCTTGAAAAGATCGCTCGCACCCTGAGTGGTGGAGGACTTCTGCATCATGCTGCCCAGCAAGGTCGGGATCAGTGATCCGACAGCCGACTGAACGCCGCCTTCGCTCTCACCAAGCATCTTGCTGACTGCACCAACCATGCTCTGGCTGGGACCACCGGAAAACAGCTCGAGGATATTGCTGACCATGAATCTCTCCGTAAAAAAATTTTCTTCACAAGCCCGATCCCATTACCGAGCCGCCGGGTCGGAATGGTATCAGGGACTTGTGACGGAAGTCACATCGATTCCAAAAAGAGAAGTTTTTTTGAAATTCGAAACACTCAGGCGCATCGCATCGAATTTATTCAATCTGCAGGTTAGCCACGCCATAGAGGCGATGCTAACCTGATGCAAATTATCCGGAAACAATTCGATGGCAACGCGACTCCCCGCTTCCAAAAGCAATCTGTCCTCCTCAGTCACCGCACCGACACGACGCGGACGCCCGCCTCGCAAGGTCTATATCAATGTGCTGGTGAAAGCCACGACGCGCGACGGCCTGGCAAGGCTCAAAGCAAGCGGCTCACTGGCGAGCCAGGGTGAGGTCATCGACGAGCTGGTCGAGAAAGTCCTCAGTCTCAAGGCCCGATCCGGCAACTGAACGGGCGTCACTGCGCCACGTGAGTGTGGCAAACCGGCCGCACCATTGCCTAAGCTGCTTAGATAGTGTAGCGAGGCCTCACAAGGCAATCTCTCGCAGGAAATCGCCAATGAGCGCCAGCGTGGCTGGCGCTTGTTCCTGCTGGATCCAGTGCCCGGCACCATTGACCAGATGCACGCCGAGCATCCGCGTGCAGCCCGCAGCAACCATTGCCTTGAGCTCGCCTGGTTTCTGATAGGTTCCCCAGTCGCTCGCACCGGCAATGTAGGCGCAAGGCACATCGATGGTTCGGCCCGCATAGAGCTGATGCTCCGCGACATAGCGGCCACCGGTTGAGCAGCGGTACCACTGCAGCCCGCCCTGAAATCCGACGCGCTCATATTCAGCGACATACACAGCAAGTTCATGGTCCGGCAGCCATCGGCACGCCGCAATCTGCTCTGCGCCGGGCATATAAGGCGCGACCGTCGCAGGCATATCGCTGGCGAGGTTCATGACGTAATAGAGCGGCAGCTGAGCCATGGAAGCGGCAGACCAGTCGGGCAGCTCATGCGGCCGGTTTTCAGGCCAATCGGCACTCTTCATGTGGTAATAGGCTCGCAGGAATGCGTGCAGTCCTTGCGGCGCATCAAGCATGTCGCGGTTGGCTTGCGGCGTTGAGTAGTACCACTGATAGTGCTTTCTCGCCTCAGGCAAGGCCGCCAGCGCAGACGGCAGATCGACCACCGGGGCGCGCCCGGCTGATACCCGATTGGCAGTATCGAATGGCAGTGCGGGCGGGCCGCCGAAAGGCGCACTCATCAGCACCACCGACCTGAAGACATCGGGGCGCACCAGCGCACACCAGGCCGCGACCGGCGCGCCGAAATCGTGTCCGATGACCGCACTGACGCTTCGATATCCCAGGGCATGAATCAGGCCGATCGCATCGCGCGCAAGGTTCAGCATCCGGAATGCGTCGAGGTTGGCCTCATACCGACCGTCCCAGCCTGTCGTCCGACCATAGCCGCGCTGATCCGGCGCCACCACGTGATAGCCGGCATCGGCCAATGCCGGCATCAGCTTTCGCCAGCTGTAGGCAATCTCCGGGAAACCGTGCAGCAGCAGCAGACACGGACGCCCTGGCGTTTCATAGCCGGCTTCCAGCACATGCATGCGCAAACCATTGACGTCGTCGACAAAGCGCGATCGCACACCTGTGGGCAACAGCGATGCATCAAGAGGGTGGTCTGCTGAAAGTGCCGCTGCGTTCATGCCGGGATCCTTTTCTGACTCGTCGGGTCGAACCAATGCAGACTCTCGGGCGCGATATCGAGGCCGACGATCTGGCCCGCGCTGGGCGCCGCCAGACGAGCATCGGTTCGAACGATGAACGGCGCATCGGCGAGACGGCCATGGATCAGGCGTTCTGCGCCCAGCAGCTCGACCAGTTCAACCTGCATCGGCCATCCGCGATCGTCGAGCCGTGCATGCTCAGGCCTGACCCCCATGATCAGATCACCCGCACGCGGCACACTGCCCGACAAGGACCATTCGCAACCGGCACGCGACAGGCTCGAACCATCACCGCGAACCGTCATGAGATTCATGGGCGGCGCGCCGATAAAGCCGGCAACGAAGGTGGATTCGGGCGCCCGATAAATCTCCTCGGGCGTCCCGATCTGCTCGATCAGCCCGGCATTCATGACGATGACCCGCTGCGCGAGCGTCATGGCCTCGACCTGATCATGGGTGACGAACAGCGAGGTCACACCAAGCTCGGCATGCAGCTTGCGGATTTCGATGCGGGTTTGTGCTCGCAGCCGCGCATCGAGGTTCGAGAGCGGCTCGTCGAAGAGAAAGACCTGTGGCTCGCGCACGATGGCACGACCCATCGCCACGCGCTGGCGCTGCCCGCCCGAAAGCTGCCCGGGCTTGCGATCGAGGAAGGCTTCGATCTCGAGAATTGACGCCGCCCGGCGGACCCTGACTGCGATCTCGTCGCGCGGCACCCGAGCGATCTTCAGGCCATACGCCATGTTGTCGAACACGCTCATATGCGGATAGAGCGCGTAGTTCTGAAAGACCATCGCAATGTCGCGCTCGGCGGGTTCGATGTCATTGACGACCCGCTGCCCGATCGCAATCTGACCGCCGGTGATTTCCTCAAGCCCGGCAACCATCCGCAAGAGGGTGCTCTTGCCGCAGCCAGAAGGCCCCACGATCACAATGAACTCGCCGTCTGCAACCTCTGCGCTGACGCCATGAATCACACGATTCACGCGCAAGCCTGCCCGGTAGTCCTTCACCACATCACGAATCGACAACGACGCCATTCAATCCCCCAGCTTCATCACTTCTCGGCGTCGACAAGGCCTTTGACGAACCACTTCTGCATCAGCAGAACGACCAGCGCCGGCGGCAGCATCGCGAGTATCGCAGTCGCCATCACCACATTCCACTCATTGCCGGCATCACCGCCTCCAAGCATGCGCCGGATGCCCATGACGATCGGATATTTCGACTCATCGGTGGTAAACAGCAGCGGCCAGAGGTACTGATTCCAGCCGTAGATGAACTGGATCACGAAAAGCGCGGCAATGCTGGTCGCCGAAAGGGGCAGCAGCACATCGATGAAAAAGCGAATCGGACCGGCGCCGTCGATGCGAGACGCCTCGGTCAGTTCGTCAGGAACAGTCAGAAAGAACTGCCGAAAGAGAAAGGTCGCGGTAGCCGACGCGATCAGCGGCACGGTCAGCCCGGCATAGGTGTTGAGCAAGCCCAAGCCGGCAACCACCTGATAGGTCGGTCCGATGCGCACTTCGACCGGCAGCATCAGCGTGATGAACACCATCCAGAAGCACAGCGTGCGGCCGGGAAACCGGAAATAAACGAAGGCGAAGGCCGAGAGCATCGAGATCGAGATCTTGCCAAGCGCAATCACCATGGCGCAGATGAAGCTGACCTTGAGCATCGGTGCAACCGGTGAGATGCGACTGCCGGATGCAGTCTGTCCGCCAAAGAGCGCGGCACGATAGGTATCGATCAGGTTCGAGCCCGGCAAAAGCGACATCGGCGCCTGCTGCACGATCTGCTCGGAGGTCTGTGTCGATGCGACAAGGGTGACATACAGGGGAAATGACACCAGCAGGACGCCGATAATCAGCACCAGATGTGCCACAAGGGTCATGACCGGGCGGCGTTCGACCATGTCAGTACTGCACGCGTCGTTCGACGTATCGGAACTGCACGACGGTGAGCGCAATCACGATCGCCATCAGGATGACCGACTGCGCAGCCGATCCGCCGAGGTCCATGGCCTTGAAGCCGTCGTAATAGGCCTTGTAGACAAGGATCGCGGTGTCCTTGCCCGGGCCGCCCTGCGTGGCAGCATCGACGATCGCAAAAGTATCGAAGAAGGCGTAGACGATGTTGATGACCAGCAAAAAGAAGGTGGTCGGCGACAGCAGCGGAAAGACGATGGTCCAGAAGCGATGCCAGGGGCGAGCGCCGTCAATCGCAGCGGCTTCGATCAGGCTTTTCGGAATGGACTGCAGGCCAGCCAGAAAAAACAGAAAGTTGTAGGAAATTTGCTTCCAGACAGCCGCCATGATGATCAGCGCCATCGCCTGGTTGCCATTGAGCAGATGATTCCATTCAATGCCCAGGCTGCGCAGCGCATGGCTGACGATGCCCACCGACGGCGCGAACATGAACAGCCAGAGCACCCCTGCAATGGCCGGTGCGACCGCATACGGCCAGACCAGCAGCGTGGTGTAGAGCGTGGCGCCACGGATCACCCGGTTGGCCATGACTGCAAGAAGCAGGGCAATACAGATGCCGCAGGAAGCCACCAGCAGCGAGAAAACCGCGGTAGTCCGAAAGGACGCCAGATAGCTGCCGTCCGAGAACAGCCGATTGAAATTGTCGAGGCCGACGAACTGGCTCGATCCGCCGAAGGCATCTTCGAGCAGCACGCTCTGGTAGAGCGCACTGCCCGCCGGCCAGAAAAAGAAGATCGTCACGACGACCATCTGCGGCGCGACCAGCAGCCACGGCAACCAGCGGTTGCCGAATCTGACGCGCTTTTCGATGGCCAATCGCGTGCAGGATCAGGAGCGGTTGGCTTTCTCGAAGCGCTCGAGCTGCTCGTTTCCGCGGCGCACTGCGGTATCCAGCGCTTCTTTGACGCCTTGCTTGCCGGCCCAGACGCCTTCAAGTTCTTCATCGATGATCGCGCGGATCTGCACGAAATTGCCCAGCCGGATACCACGCGATTTGTCGGTGGTCTTGCGGATCATCTGGTTGACCGCGACATCTGCACCCGGATTCTTGGTGTAGAAGCCGGATTTCTCGGTCATCTCGAAGGCTGCCAGGGTGATCGGCAGATAGCCGGTCATCTGATGGCTCTTGGCCTGCACGTCGGCGCGGCTCAGGTAGTCGAAGAAGGCACCAACGCCCTTGTACTCGCCCGGTGTCTTACCCGACATGACCCACAGACTCGCTCCGCCGATCACGGTGTTCTGGGGTGCACCCGGAACATCCGGGTAATAGGGAAGCGCGGAAATGCCCGATGCGAATTTTGCGTTGCGCTTGATGTTGCCGTATGCGGCCGATGACCCGGTGTACATCGCGCATTCGCCCGACACAAACGTGGCATCGGCTGCACCTGCCCGACCTTTGTAAACAAAGAGGCCCTGACGCGACAGATTGGCGAGGTTCTCGATATGGCGCACATGCAGCGGCGTGTTGAAGACGAGACGGGCGTCGAGGCCGTTGAAACCATTGCGCTTGGTCGCGAACTCGACGTTATGCCAGGCCGAGAAACTTTCCAGCTGGGTCCAGCTCACCCAGCTCGTCGTCAAAGGGCACTTGTGTCCGGTCGCCTTCAGCTTCGCCGCAGCCAATGCGACTTCCGGCCAGGTGGTCGGCGGCTTTTCGGGATCCATGCCGGCTGCCTTGAAGGCATCCTTGTTGTAATGAAAGACGGTGGTCGAACTGTTGAAGGGCAAGCTCAGCATCTGACCATTAGGCGCGGTGTAGTAGCCGGAAACCGCTGGCACATAGGTTTTGGGGTCGAACTTCAGGCCGGCGTCGCTCATGACCTTGGCCACCGGCACGATTGCGCCCTTGCTGGCCATCATCGTGGCTGTGCCCACCTCGAAAACCTGCAGAATGTGCGGCGCATTACCGGCGCGATAGGCCGCGACGGCCGCGGTCATCGCTTCATCGTAATTGCCCTTGAAAACCGGGACGACCTTGTAATCCTTCTGCTGGTCGTTGAAGTCTTTGGCGAGGCCGTTGACCCATTCGCCGAGCGCGCCGCCCATTGCATGCCACCACTGGATCTCGACCTGCGCTTGAGCCGGTGCCGCGGCAGCCAGAACGGCTGCCGCGATGAGTGCTTTGAAATTCATGATTCCCCCTGGATGACCTAATGTGCGCCGGGATGGCAAAGCGGTCGAGTCTGTCGATCCTGCATGACAAACTAATGTCAGATCACCGGCGGTCGTCTAGAATGCCGTTCGTCCGAAAGTCACCCCACCGTTCCGGATTTCGTGTTCATGACCCAGCGCCTGCCCGTCATCGATGCCCTCAAGGGTATTGCGTCTCAGTTGATTGTTCTGCATCACCTTGCGTTCTATGGTCCGATGTCGGATGTGGTGAGCCCGTTTCTGGGCGGTGCGGTCGGCTGGATGAGCGCCAACGGACGCATCGCGGTGCAGGTTTTCCTGGTGCTCGGAGGCTACATGGCTGCCCGGGCACTTGCCCCGCAAGGCCGGGCGAAATTCGGATCGCCGCTGTCGGTCATGTTCCGTCGTTACCTGCGGCTGTCGATCCCTTATGCGGTCGCCATCGGCGTGGCCATCATCGCCGCCGCGATCGCCCGGCATTGGGCTGACTTCGAATCGATCCCTGCCAAGCCATCACTCCACCAACTGTTCGCCAACCTGCTGATGCTGCAGAACATCGTCGGTCAGGATTCGCTGTCAGCGGGGCTCTGGTATATCGCCATTGACCTTCAGCTTTACTGCGGCCTGACCGCGTTGCTCTGGCTGGCGTCACACCGACCGGAGCGCTGGCTGGCCCCGATGCTGGTGGCAATCGGCATGACCGCCTCGCTCATTTATTTCAACCGTGAGGCCGCCTTCGACATCTGGGGCATCTATTTCTTCGGCAGCTATGGGCTGGGCGCCCTCACCTGGTGGGCGACCACGTCAAAGCGACCGGTCACGATGGCGATGCTGATCGCGATGATCGTTGCCCTGTCCCTGATGCTTGATTTTCGATCCCGAATCGCATTGGGCCTGGCCGTGGCGGCACTGCTTTTTGCATCGAGCCTGTTTAAATCTGCGCAGCCCGGCGAAGCAAGATTCAGCGGTGTCGAACAATTCGTCGCCTGGCTTGGCCGAATTTCCTATTCGGTCTTTCTGGTGCATTACCCGGTCTGTCTGGTGATCAATGCCGGCGTGTCGCACTTTTTCGCAAATAATCCTGTCGCTAACGGCCTGGGCCTTGTTTTGGCGGTCGTTGCCAGTACGCTGGCGGGGGCAAGCTTCTATCGCCATGTCGAGCGTCGTTTCTCTGTCCGTGCGACTCGCACGCCAGCCGGCCAGGCAGCGATGGCCGCCACTCGCTGATCGCAGGTTGATCGCAGGTTGATCGGCTGGCGCTGATGTCGAACCAAGCGGTTCGAGTGCCGACAAGCTGACGAATCATCTGTCATCCGTCGGGCGCTATGATTGGCCGGATAAGCTTTTTCAGTTCTGATTGCCGTTCATCCGATCCTGACGCGAACGGGCCGAATTCACGTCGCGGTGTTCAAGTACTGTTTGAATCTCAACTGGACCCACCATGAAAAACGATCAAGCTCCGTTGTCGACAGCCGAAGAGGCGCTGCGAGAAGCCGCGCTCGACTATCACCGCTTCCCGACCCGGGGCAAAATTTCCGTCTCGCCCACCAAGCCCCTGTCCAACCAGCGCGATCTTTCGCTCGCCTATTCGCCAGGCGTTGCCTATGCCTGCCTTGCAATCGAACAGGATCCCTCATTGGCCGCCGAATTCACGTCGCGAGCCAACCTCGTCGGAGTGATCACGAACGGCACAGCCGTGCTGGGTTTGGGCGACATCGGTCCACTCGCGGGCAAGCCGGTCATGGAGGGCAAGGGCTGTCTGTTCAAGAAGTTCGCCGGCATCGATGTCTTCGATATCGAACTCGCAGAGAAGGATCCTGACCGACTGATCGAGATCATCGCGGCGCTGGAGCCGACCTTAGGCGGCATCAACCTCGAAGACATCAAGGCGCCCGAGTGCTTCTACATCGAGCGCAAACTGCGCGAGCGCCTGTCGATCCCGGTCTTTCACGACGATCAGCATGGCACAGCGATCATTTCAGCCGCCGCCCTGCTGAACGGCCTGGAACTGGTCGGCAAACCGATCGAATCGGTGAAGGTCGCCGTCTCGGGCGCCGGTGCTGCCGCCATTGCGGTGCTCGATGTGTTTGTCGGGCTCGGGATGCGTCGCGAGAACATCTTTGTGTGCGATTCGAAAGGCGTGATCCACGACGAGCGACAGGGCCTGGATGCCTCGAAGCAACGTTATGCAAGGCATACCGAGGCGCGTTTGCTGGCCGATGTCGTCAATGGCGCCGACGTCTTTCTGGGTTGCTCGGCCGCCGGGGTTCTCACGCAGGACATGGTCGCCAGCATGGCGCCTCGCCCGATCATCCTCGCTCTGGCCAATCCCGAGCCTGAGATCAGACCCGAGCTTGCCAAGGCGGTTCGGCCCGACTGCATCATCGCGACCGGACGGTCCGATTATCCCAACCAGGTCAACAACGTCCTGTGCTTTCCCTATATTTTTCGAGGCGCGCTCGATGCCGGTGCCACCCGAATCACCGACGCGATGCAACTGGCCTGCGTTCGCGAGATCGCCGATCTCGCCAAGGCCGAATTGTCCGATGAGGTTGCTGCGGCCTATCCGGGCCAGGACCTGCGCTTCGGCCCCGACTACCTGATTCCCAAACCTTTCGACAGCCGTCTGATTCTTCGCATCGCGCCGGCCGTGGCGCGGGCCGCGGCAGAGTCGGGCGTGGCCACTCGGCCCATCGCCGATCTCGATGCCTATCGCGATTCGCTCACCCGATTCATCACCCACACCGGTCTATTCATGAGCCCGGTGTTCGCCACTGCTCGCGCACAGCCACGACGCGTCGTCTATGCCGAGGGCGAAGACGAGCGGGTTCTGCGCGCGGTGCAGGCCGCCATTGACGAAGGGCTGACACGACCAATCCTGATCGGCCGTCCGGGTGTTATCGAAACCCGGATTTCGCGAGCCAGTCTGAGAATTCGCGCAGGCACCGACTTCGACCTGGTTGATCCGGAAGATGACTCGCGATTTCGCGATTACTGGACCGACTATCGGCAACTCATGAGCCGGCGCGGCGTGACGCCCGAGCTCGCAAAGTCGCTGATGCGCCAGTCGACGACCACGATCGCGGCGATGATGGTTCACCGGCGCGACGCCGATGCCATGGTGTGCGGCCTGGTCGGTCGGTTCGACGAACATCTGGAGCGGGTGCAAGAAATCATCGGACTTGCGGAGGGCGCCTCATGCATGGCGGCCATGAATGCCGTGATGTTGCCCGAGCACACGCTTTTCATGACCGACACCATGGTCAATGATGAGCCCACAGCCGATCAGCTCACCGAGATTGCAGGCATGGCGGCTCAGGCAATGTCGCTGTTTGCGGTGACCCCAAAGGTCGCCTTCGTCTCGCATTCAATGTTCGGATCGAGCCAGCGGCCCGGTGCGGTGAAGATGAGGACCGCAGCAGAACGTTTCGCGGCCCGGCATCCGCAGATCGAATCCGATGGCGAAATGCACGGTGATGCCGCGCTGTCCGAAGAGGTTCGTCAGGCCTATCTCCCCGACTCGCGTCTGAGCGGCTCGGCCAATCTGCTGGTCATGCCGAATCTCGATGCCGCGAACGTGCTGTTCAACGTCATCAAGACCACCGGCGGCAAAGGCATCACCGTTGGCCCGATCCTGCTGGGCGCGGCTCGCCCGGTGCACATCATGACGCCGTCGGCCACCGTACGGCGCATCCTGAACATGACCGCCCTGGCCGTGGCGCAGGCAAGCCTGCGCTGATCAGCCGAAAAAGCCGGCGAGCCCGCGCGATTATTTGCGCGGGGCCTCGCCTGCGCCGCGATTACCCGGACCGGACGACGCGGGCGCTGCACCGGACGACGCTGCTGAGCCACCGGCACTCGCTGGTGTCACGCCAAGCTGCTTGGCCATTGCCGCTTCAAGCGCCGACAGTTTGGGCTCGACCTGAGCGCGGGTCTCGGCAACCAGCTTTTCAGTAAGGGTGCGCTGCATGCCCGGTGCGAGCTGCTGAAAGCGCTTGATCACAGGGGACTCGAACCAGACGATCAACTGCTTGAGCTCTTCCTCGTTGAAATTGCTTTCGAGCTCAGCCCCGATCACTGTCGGCGACAGCTTGACCGCGCGATCTCTCAGCAGCGGGACAGTCTCGTCGACATATTTCTTCAGATCGCCATCAATCGCCTTGATCACCGCATCGCGCTTTTCTGCGGGAACCTTTTCGATCAGCTGTCGAGCCTGCATGGTCAGCTGAATGGCGGGCTGTTCGGCCATGCCTCGGGCCATGGCCTCGACGCCTGGCTGCTGCAGGAGAACAAGCTTGTTGACCAGTTCCTTTTTTGATTGAGCCAGGGCCGGCGAAGCCGCGAGGCTCAACAGCAGCAATGCGGCAGCACAGCTGCGAATCGGTGTTTTCATCTGAAGAACTCCTGGGTGGCCAGGGGCCACCGGTCGATTGGGGGGCCAAGATTACCTCAGCTTGCAGGCCGCCCAAAACCCGCGACTCAGGCGTGACAGGCGTTTTTCTCTCGTCTTTGCGACGGCTCACCCCTTGAGCCACTGACGAAGCATCCTCATATGAAAGGCGTGAATCGAGCGCCCGTACCTTGGCTCCGTCATTCAACTCACATGGGTAACGACATGCTGACTCCCAACGAAAGAACCGTCCTCCAGTTGCGCTTCGGGCTTGGCACCGATGATGCCTCCAGCGGCCTGACGCTGGTCGAAATCGCGCGCCAGCTCAGCATTTCAACTCAGCGCGCCAGTCAGCTCGAGGCCAGCGCGCTGGCCAAGATGCGCGCTGCCATGCGCGAGCGCGGCATTGAATCGCTTGAAGACGTTCTGTGAGCCGGAGCGGCTCACAGACGCCAAGTTCAGATTCAGGGCACGATCAGGATCTTGCCGGTCACCTTGCGTGCCGACATGTCATTGAGCGCTTGCGCCACCTGATCGAGACGGTAAGTGCCCGAGATATGCGGACGCAGCTTGCCTTGTGCGAGCCACTCCAGCATCTCGGCCATGCCGGCCGCATTGGCCGCCGGTTCGCGCTTGGTGAATTCACCCCAGAAGACACCCACCACTGATGCGCCCTTGAGCAGCATCAGATTCAGTGGCAGCGCGGGGATCTGCCCATTGGCAAACCCAATCACCAGGTAACGACCGCGCCAGGCGATGGACCGAAATGCCGGTTCAGCAAACTTGCCGCCCACAGGGTCATAGATCACATCCGGACCTTTGCCGCCGGTTTCGCGCTTGATTGCTTCGCGCAGGTCTTCTTTTTCGTAGTTGATCGTCGCGTCTGCACCGTGTTCGCGGCAGATCGCAAGCTTTTCATCGGTCGACGCCGCGGCGATCACCCTCGCACCAATCGCCTTGCCGATTTCGACCGCCGACAAGCCGACGCCGCCTGCTGCGCCAAGCACGAGCATGGTTTCACCCGGCTTCAAGGCAGCCCGATCGCGGACCGCATGCCAGGAGGTGCCATAGGTCAGCGTGAACGCGGCAGCCACCTCGAAGGACAGACCCGCCGGCATCGGCACGACTTTTTCAGCCGGGGCGATGATCTCTTGCGCGAAGCTGCCAACACCGCTGTAGACGATGACGCGATCGCCAGGTTTGACGCTGGTGACGCCGGCGCCAACCGACATGACTTCACCAGCGCCCTCAGATCCCGGGGTGAAGGGCAAGGCCGGTTGCACCTGATATTTCTTCTGAATGATCAGCACATCAGGGAAATTCACACCTGCCGCTCTGACCCGGATTCGGACCTCGCCCGGGCCGGGTTCACGACCTGCCACCTCTTCGACAACCAGCTTTTCGGCAGGGCCCCATTCTTTACAGAGAACGGCTTTCATTTTTTTCCCCTTTGCATTTCGGTCCGAAAGTCTACCTTCTGCGCCAAGCGAAAGCCCGGAATTGGCCGTGTATCCTGTCGCCTTCAAGTTTCAGAAAGAAGAGACCCGACCATGACCCTGCAAGAACTCAAGCGCCGCCTGACCATTCCGGTGATCGGCTCGCCGCTCTTCATCATCTCGACCCCCGACCTGGTCATTGCACAGTGCAAAGCGGGCATCGTGGGCTCCTTTCCGGCACTCAACGCACGCCCTGCCGAAGTGCTCGAGCAATGGCTGGACCGGATCAACACCGAACTCGACGAATACAACCGCGCCCATCCCGAGCGACCGGCCGCGCCCTATGCGGTCAATCAGATCGTGCATAAATCGAATGATCGACTCGAGCACGACCTTGCGGTGTGTGTGAAATACAAGGTGCCGCTGGTCATCACCTCGCTTGGTGCACGCGACGACCTGAACGATGCCGTGCACTCTTATGGCGGCATGGTGCTCCATGACGTGATCAATCAGAAGTTCGCGCACAAGGCCATCGAGAAAGGCGCCGACGGACTGATCCTGGTCGCGTCAGGCGCGGGCGGCCACGCCGGCGTGCAGTCACCCTTCGCGCTGGTCCAGGAGACCCGCGAATGGTTCGACGGTCCGATCGCGCTGTCCGGCTCGATTGCCTCAGGCGAATCGGTGCTGGCTGCGGAAGCCATGGGTGCCGACTTCGGCTATATCGGCTCGGCCTTCATCGCGACCCGTGAAGCGAATGCAGCCGAGGGTTACAAGACTGCGATCGTCGAAGCGTCTGCAGGCGACATCGTTTACACCAATCTCTTCACCGGCGTGCATGGCAACTATCTGCGCCCGTCGATCGTGGCCGCAGGCCTTGACCCCGACAATCTTCCCGAGAGCGATCCGAGCAAGATGCAATTCGGTTCGGGAGGAAGCGGCAAGAGCAAGGCATGGCGCGACATATGGGGCTGCGGCCAAGGCATCGGCACGCTGCACGACATCCCGACCGCGGGCGAACTGGTTGAGCGCCTGACCCGGCAATACGATGCGGCACGCGCGCGGCTGGGTCTTGCGGTGCCGGTGCGCCAGGCCGCCTGATGTCACGCCGCCAACCGACGGTCTTCGCGCAGGGACGGCCCACGTCGGCCGATCCGCATCGGACGGCTGACCAGAGTCGGCGACGCCTGCTCGCCGGATCAGTGATTCTGCCGGCGAGCCTGCTGCCCGGCATGACCTCGGCACAGGAGGCCTGGCCATCCAGGCCGGTCAAGGTCGTGGTGCCGTTTCCTGCGGGCGGTGTCGTCGATCTGGTCACCCGCGCAGTCACCGACCGACTGAGCACCGTCTTCAAACAGCCCTTCGTGATCGACGACCGGCCTGGCGCCAACGGCAATATCGGCACCGAGGCCGTGGCGCGCGCAGCAGCCGATGGCTATACCCTGCTGACCGGCTCGCCGGCGACGGTCACCCAGCCACTGCTGTCGTCATCCACCCGATTCAAGACTTCTGATTTCGTAGGAGTCGGCCTCATTGGCGCTCCGCCGAACCTGTTCGTGGTGTCGCCCTCCGTCCCGGTCAAGACCCTTCGTGAATTCGTCGAGTACGCCAAGGCCAGACCGGGCCAGATCAATGTGTCGAACCCCGGCGTCGGCACCTCGAACCATCTCGGCCAGGAACTCTTCTTTTCGAGCACCGGCCTGCAACTGAACAATGTCCGCTATCCGGGTCAGCCGCAGATGATTCCGGATCTCGCAAGCGGGCAGGTGCAGTTTGGTGCGTTGACTGCCGCTTTGGCGCTCCCCCATGTCAGAGAGGGCAGGCTGCGAGCGCTTGCTATCAGCGCGCCAAAGCGCTGGAGCGAACTGCCTGATGTGCCGACGATCGGTGAGGCCGGATTTGCATCGGCGATGTTCCTGCCCTGGTATGGGTTCCTGGCACCTGCCAGTACGCCCAGGCCGATCATCAGGCGCCTGTCGGACGAGGTCCTGGCGGCGCTTGGCACATCCGAAGTCAGCGCGCGGCTCGACAAGCTGGGCACCCAGATCACGCCCGGCTCGGCAGAAGAATTTGATGCCCTGTTGCGCAGTGAATCCGAGCGTTGGGCGACGGTGATTCGCGAAAGAAATATCCGCAGCGAAGGCTGATCGGCCTCCGCCACCCCGCCGCCCCGGCTGGTCGGCGGGGGGTGAGAGCTCCCGCCTGCGGGGGGGGTCGCCAATAATCCTTGCGGCAGCCATCCTTAAGAGTGATTGACTGTTGCGCTGTTGAGACACACTCTCGACACCATGGATCATTCGCCTGAGCCTGACCTCGATGACCGTGCGTTTGATCCGGCGCTTGCCGTGCGGATCATCGAATCGCTTGCGATCGGCGTCATCGTCTGGGCCAACGATGGATCCATGGTCAGCGCCAACCAGGCGGCGTTGACACTGATCGGCGCGCGGGGGCGGTCTGATGACACGCCCGCTCTCTCAGGCGACGCTGACTGCGCCGTCGCAATGCGCCTGATTCGAACCGACGGCAGTGACTTGCCGATTGAAGACAGGCCGAATGAATCAGTCAGGCGCTCCGGCCTGCCGGTTAGCGGCCAGGTTCTGGGCTTGAGGCACGCGGGGGGCAAGCCTGCCTGGGTCTGTGTCCATGCGCGCCCGATCGGGCTGTCTGACGACGGACCTCTGACCGGCGTCGTCTCGACACTGACCGATGTCACCAGCCTGATCGAACGCCGGATGGATGACACCGAAGTCTCCGATCAGCTCTCGGTGGCAACCGAGGTCGGTGCGATCGGCACTGTGCGCTGGCAGATCAGCCAGGCGGTGTGCGAACTCGATCGGGCCGCCGAACAGATCCTTGATTTGCCCCACCGCGAGCACGGCTGCCCGATGGCCGCCCTGCTCGATCGGTTTGATCAACGCCATCACGCCAAAATCCGCCGCGGTTTGGCCAATGCGGTCCTTGAACGCAAGCGCATGGATGCTGCGATGTGGATCACCCGGTCGGACGGGTCGCGTCGCAAACTTCGATTCAGCACGGTGGTCAGTCAGCATGCCGATCGACGTCAGACGACGGTCATGGCGATGCTGCGGGATGTGTCGTCCGACGTCGAGCTTGCGGCCTCAAGGCGGGAGCGCGACCTGGCCCGGCAGGCAAATCAGTGCAAGTCGGAGCTGCTGGCCCGCACCAGCCATGACCTGCGATCACCGCTGCAGTCCATCCTCTGGAATGCGGCGCTGATGGCCAGCGCGCAACAAGTCTCGAGCGAGCAGGTCAAGCGCTCTGCCTCACGAATCCTGGCAGCCGGCAATCACCTTGCCACGCTGGTCTCGGATGTTCATGACGCTGCAACCCTCTCATTGGGTCGGCTGAAGATCGCACTGCAGCCAGTGTCCCTGGCACCGATGTGCGAGGCATCGATCGCGGTCAACGAGCCGATTGCTCAGCGGCAGCATATTTCCTTGACGGTTCATGTTCCGCGCGATCTGCAGGTCATCGCCGATCCGACCCGACTTCGTCAGGTCCTGATCAATCTGGTGTCCAACGCGGTCAGCTACAACCGGATCGATGGCTCGATCGACATCCGGGCATCCGCCGACGGCAGACGGGTGCGCATCGAGGTCGCAGACAGCGGGCGCGGCATTGCGGCGGACGAAATCGAGCAGATCTTCGAACCCTTCTTTCGCGGCGGGCATTCGGACGCCGACCAGGGCAGTGGCCTGGGTCTGGCGATCAGCCGCAGTCTGGTCGAGAACATGGGCGGCACGCTCGGTGTTCGCAGCGTCATTGGCGAGGGCTCGGTTTTCGTGATCGAGCTCGACCAGGCGCAGACCGACGACAGCCGCCCCCCGGAAATCGAGCCCTTGATCGGCGGCCTCAGCGCATCCGGGTAAATTTGAGGGGTTTGCCGGCGACCGTGGTGTCGATCAGCAGGTAAGGGCCATCGGCTCGAATCGCTCGTGCGCTGGCCAGGGCCTCGAGATAGCGGGTTTCCTGATCGGAGACGGCCGGACTGCAGGCCTTGCGAGTCACGATCAGCGGGCCGATCGTGATTCGGGCAGCGCCCCATCTGATCGGACCCGAAAAATCGTTGCAACCCGCGCGGCCCGACAGACGACCAGGCTCGGTGAAGTCCAGCGTTGATTGCAATCGATCGAGTACGCCGCGACCGGAGAGGTCTTCAAGCAGCCACGTCGTCCCGGTCAGGGACGGCTCAGCCAGTGTGATGCCGCTACTGCCTGAAAGCGTTGCCGACTGGCAAGCGGCCAAGGTGAGCAGCAGACTAAGGGCGGAGATGAATCCAGACACCTTTGTATGGTTGACACGACCACTACAATACATTAGTGTACGGAATACGCTGCAAACAGCTCGCAGTTCAGTGCTCAGGGTCATCTGGCCTTGCTCCACCTTCAATTACGGAATTCTGTCATGACCGATCTCGTTGTCAGGCGTTTGCTGATCGATCTGAAACAACCGTTTCCGGCGCGCTGGAACGGCGGCGATGCGTTTCGCTCGGCCTTCTTCAATGCCCTGTCGATGAGCTTTCCGTTCGGCGAGCAGTATTTCATCGACTCGGTGCGCAACGGCCTGAAGTCGCTGCCACCAGCCGAGCAGGCGCGCCATGAAAAAGAGGTGCAGGGCTTCATCGGTCAGGAAGCCACGCACCGGCATATTCATGCCCTGTTCAATCGACACCTCGACACCATGGGCTTTACCAATGAGATCGAGGCGCGGGCGCAGCGGCGCGTCAAAAAGATCGCCGATGTCGATCTGCGCATCCACCTGGCGGCGACCGCAGCAACCGAACACTTTACGGCGCTCTTTGCCGACTGGATTCTGCGCCACCCCGAAGTGCTCGAGGGTGCCGAGCCCCGTCTGAAAACCCTGTGGCAATGGCATAGCGCAGAAGAATCCGAGCACCGCAGCACCGCCTTCGACATCTATCTTGCGACCGGCGGCAACCAGCAATGGCGCACCCGGGTCTTCAAGGTGGTCACGGTCAATTTCCTGGTCGATGTCATGCGCCAGACGATCCGCAATCTGTGGCACGACGGCAGTCTGTTCAAGCTGGACACCTGGCGCAGCGGCGCAAAGATGCTGTTCGGCCGTGACGGGCTGATTCGCGGCAATGTCGCCGCCTGGAAAGACTATCTGTCGCCCACCTTCCACCCCGATCAGCATGACGACAGTCGCTCGCGTCAGTGGCTCGAGGGCAATGCGGCTCAGTTCATGGAAGTCAGCCGCGCAAGCTGAAGATCTTGGATTCGGCAGTGATTCAGATTGCCAGCGACGACGAGGCGCCCGGGGCCTGGCGATGAATGAGGTAGTCGGCGATGACCCGTCGCAGGTAGGCCGCGACACGGTCGTCGCTGCCAGGCCGGGCAAGCGCCTGAAGGCCACCTGCGACCGCCAGATAGATGAGTGCCGCCAGTTCGCTCGCCATGCGGGTATCGCCGGTCAGACGGCGAAACTTTTCATCGAATACCGCCATCCTGACGGCATCGACTTCGGCCAGCATCGCGGCAGCCTTAGGATCCCGCCGCCCCAGCGAACGCAGGGCCTGCTCGAATCGCAGCGCTTTCAGGTCGGAGCCACCATAGGCCAGCGCGACATCGAGAAGGCGGACCAGATCGGCCTGCGGATCGTCAGTCGCATCGGCCTGCAGGTGCTTGTCGGCTTCGATTTCACGGACCTGCCAACGCTGCAGCAGCGCAGCGATCAGGTCGGCGTGATCGATAAAATGCCAGTAAAAACTGCCTCGGGTAACCTTGAGGGTATCGGCAATCGACAGCACCCTGACGGCGTCGAAGCCGCTTTCGGCCACGACATCGTAGGCGGCGTCGAGCCAATCGTCACGGGTCAGGCGCGGTGCCTGGGCTTTGCGGGTATCAGTGGCAGTACGCGTCATGAGGCAATCGGGTTAAACGTTCGGGGCGAGGCTTGGCGTTAAGGCAATTGGAGCCGATGCCTGGCAGGCGCTCATCGGATAAGCAACCCGCATTATGCCATACATAAGTGTATGGAAAGCCGGGTGTTCCTGACCCGCTATTTTCCGCAAAAGGCTTGAGGTCATCGTGTCGATCAAATCACTGCTGATGCCGATGATCTCGCAGCGCCTGCTGTCGCGCGAGCGCCTCGAAAAAACCCGGGCGCGCACCGAGCGTAACAGGCAATCACGCGGCGAGCCGCACCGCATCCGGTATTTTCATCAGATCGACGATCCCTACAGCGCGCTGACGGCCTGCAGCCTGCCGCGGCTCGCACAGCGCTACCAGGTCGAGATCGACGTCCGTCTGGTCGGGCCACCGGACAATGCCGCCGCGCCGCAACGACCGATGCTGGTCGACTACAGCCGAATCGACGCACAGCGTCTGGCGCAGCGCCATGGCCTGTGGTTCAGGGACAGTGGTGCCCAGCCTGCCGGACAACGCGAGCAGCAGGCTGGCATCCTGCTGCTCGATGCGATTCAGCGCGGCGACATCGTCACCCGAGCCGAACTGATCTCGCGCGCCTTGTGGCAATCCGACCGGCAGCAGAAAGACGGATTGCAGGAGGACCTGCTGCGGGGCGATACGCTTCAACGCGACCCGCGCGGCGGGCCGCTGCCGACGGCTGACGCGCTTGAAGCGCATCTGCGCGACGCTCAGGCCATGCGGCGCAAGCAGGGTCACTACCTCGGCGCGACCTTTCTTTATGGCGGCGAGTGGTACTGGGGCATCGATCGGCTGCACCACCTCGAGCGGCGATTGCAGGCGCTTGGTGCGCAACATGACGGAGTGGACGACCTGTTGTACCCGCCGGGCGACGACCTCGCCATCGAGAATGGCGCCGGCGCAGGCTCCGAGATCGACTTCTTCTTTTCATTTCGCAGCCCCTATTCGGCCATCGTGACGCCGCGGGTCTTTGCGCTCGCCAGACAGACCGGCGCCCGGGTAAATCTGCGCTATCTGCTGCCGATGGTGATGCGGGGACTGCCGGTGCCGGCGGCAAAGCGCGGCTATATCGCCGCCGATGCCGCCCGCGAAGCCGATTGGCGCGGCACGCCATTCGGTCGCATCAATGACCCGGTCGGCAGACCCACCGAACGAGGCCTGGCACTTATTCCGCTGGCTGAAAAGCTCGGACTGGGCGAGGCCTATGTCAGCGCCTTCATGCACGGCGTATGGGCCGAAGGCATCGACGCCGGCTCCGATCGAGGACTGCGCCGCATCGTGCAGCGCGCAGGGCTGCCATGGGCCGACTCCCGCGATGCCCTGCAGGACGAGAGCTGGCGCGCAGTGGCCGAGCGCAACCGACAGGACTTGTTCGCGCACGGCATCTGGGGCGTACCCTCGTTTGTCGTGGGTGATACCGCGGTCTGGGGCCAGGACCGTCTGTGGGCGGTGCAGGATGCACTGCTGAACGGCGGGAGCAGGCCGGCGACGCAGCCAGACCGAAGCGGGCGATGAGCAGCGCGTCATGACCATCACGCACCCCGAGCCCGGGCGCCCGCAGGCTTATTTCGACAGCCCCTGGCCCGGCGAGGACGGTGGCCCGCAGCGTCTGCAGATCGGCCAGGGTGCCGTGGGGCTCGATCTTCGTTCGGGCGGCTCGCTTGGCTGGGTCAGCCGCAACATCATGATGGGGACGATGACGGTCCTTGGCGCGCCCGGCGAGGTCTATCTGCTGACGCATTCGATGCTGCGCTCGCGCATCGGCTTGCCCACGACCGCGCGCGTCGAGCGCATCGACCCGATCACGCTTGCCACCCTCGAGCGCTCGCCAAGACTGGCAGGCGGACCGATGTGGCCGGGCGGCATGGCCATCCACCGCAACGGCAAGCTCTATGTGGTTTATGGCCGCTATGCCCATCGGCTGAGCCGCTCCTGCGAACTTCAAGCCTCGCTCGAGCTGCCGATCAAGCAGGCCTACAACGCTTTCGTGATCCTGGACAAGGGCTTGCTGGTCACCAAGAACCTGTCGGACAGCACACCGGCTCATCTGACAGTGATCGACCCGGACAGCCTGCGACCGGTCTGCGCCGACGTCGTCTGCCCAGAAGCCTCGATCGCCAGACTCTCGGCCATCGGCAACACGGTGTATGTCGTGGGCGTTCGCTCGATCATGCGCTATCACTTCGACGCCGAGCGCAGCACGCTTGAGCTCGATCGCGACTGGCGCTTTGACTACATCGGCGCCAGCACTCAGACCTATGGCTGGGACGTGGTGCTCGATGGCAACAATGCCTGGTTCATGGACAACGGGCATCATCGCTACCTGCGCAGCATGGTCGGCGCGGGCGTGAGCCCCACCCCCAACCGGCTGATCAGGGTGTCAATGCACGATGCCAGCGACCATCAGATCGTGACGGTCTGCGGCCTGCCCGGCGGCAGCATCACCAATCCGCCGCTGTACGATCTCAAACGCCAGCTGATCATCGGCTATGACTCGGCCAACCGCTATCTGCGTGCCTGGCGATATGAGCCATCGGACGGCAGGCTGACACCACACTGGGACAAGCCCGACTTCGGCTGCGCCAGCCATATGCTGCAGTATCCGCAGACCGGCGAGCTGGTCATCAATGACTATCGCCGCCATGCCGAAGAAGTCGTGGTGCTTGATATCGAGACCGGCGACGAACTCGGGCGCGCGCGCACTGGCGGCTTCACACAAGGTGTCGTGTTTCCGAGCCCCGGCTGGAGACGCGACCTTTACTGGACCACCTTCGGCCGGCTGGCCCGGGTGTTTGTGCAATGAGCTTCGTGCAATGAGCCCCGCCATGAGCGATCGACAGAAAACCATTCTCATCACCGGCGCCGGCAGCGGTATCGGGCGCGACGCAGTCTTTGCGCTGGCCGCGCGCGGCCACAGGGTGATTGCCGCCACCTTCGATGAGGCGCAGGCGGCCGACCTTCGCGCGCAGTGCGCCGCGCGGGCTGGCGAGCGGGCCGCAGGCATCGAGGTGATCAAGCTCGACATCACCGCTTCGGCCGATCGCGAGTCGGTGCGCCGGCGTGAGATTGACGTGTTGATCAACAATGCCGGCGTCGGTGATTCGGGCTCGCTGGCTGAAGTCGACGTGGACCGCATCCGCAAGGTGTTCGAAGTGAATGTCTTTGCAACGATCGAACTGACCCAGGTGGTGCTGGCCGGCATGATCGGGCGATCTCGCGGCACGGTGCTCTTCGTGAGTTCGGTGGCGGGGCGCCTGCCGGTGCCGTTTCTGATGCCCTATTCGATGAGCAAATTCGCGCTGTCGGCGGCAGGGGCTGCGCTGCGATCGGAGATGGATCAGCTCGGGCGAAACATCCAGATTTCGCTGATCGAGCCAGGCGCAATCCATACCGGCTTCAACCAGGCGATGACCGACCGCAAATACGAATGGATGGCCAGGCAGTCGTATTTTCGCGATCAGATCGACCGGCTGAAAGCCAGTGAGACGAAGTCCTTCAATTTTCTCGAAGCGCGCGACACCGGCAGCATCGTCGCCAAGATCGTGATTGCCGCCGAAGCCAGACGCCCGAAACTGCGCTATGTCGCGCCCTGGCTGCAGGGTGTCGGCGTGCGGATCGCGCGGATTCTGGGCGCTTGAGACAAAGAACGACCCGACAATGAGCCACCGAGCCGCAAGGCGCCTGACCCACCGCGGCCGAGAGCGCCTTAGCGCAGCAGATCGGGACCGAGCACCGCCCTGACCCGCGCCGGTGCCTGGCGACTGCCATCGGCTGGCGGACTGAGCCACCAGAAGGCGCCTTTTCGGACCGGCCATGGCTCAGGCTGCCCGGCAACCAGCGTGGCAATCACTTCGCCGATCCAGGGCTGATGACCGACGATGATCAGCACGCCGTCGCGACGATCGGGCCAGTCGACCAGATCGATCACATCCTCGACACTCGCCTGCGGGCCGAGCCGGTCAGAGATCTGACAGCGTCGGCCAAAGGCCTCGGCGGTCTGACGCGTGCGCCGGGTCGGGCTGCTGAGGATGCTCACATCGCGCTCTGGCAGGCGCCTGACGATCCAGTTGGCGATCAACACCGCATCGCGTTGGCCACGGCGGGTCAGGCGACGTGCTGCATCGGGTTCGCCGTCTTCGGCCTGGGCGTGTCGCAGGAGAATCAGATCCATAGGCGGGTGTCCTTGTCGGTTCGTGAGAGCCAGGGGCTGTTCAAGACGGTCAAAGCGGGACGGTCAAAGCGGGACGGTCAA
>Ga0136644_10000756_pt1 | contig 25935 bp, 22 predicted proteins | sample C_130820_EF_Meta_FD_94780 | JGI IMG/M metagenome (GOLD analysis project Ga0136644, IMG submission 94780) | Freshwater microbial communities from Lake Croche, Canada to study carbon cycling - C_130820_EF_MetaG (v2) (version 2) | ecosystem: Environmental > Aquatic > Freshwater > Lake | place...
ATGGTCTGACTTTAGTCAGACTACACAGCTTTTGGTTGCGACACAGTCGCAACCAAAAGCGAATGGTCTGACTTTAGTCAGACTACACAGCTTTTGGTTGCGACACAGTCGCAACCAAAAGCGTATTAAAGCCCAATCACTTATTCTATATAAATCGCAGACATGTCTATGCTCAGTGCTTTTAGCAATCAGATCGTCAAGTTCTTCGAAGAACTCTCAGAAGTTATCCCGGAAGAAAAGGACATCAAGATGGCAACAGAAGCCATTAAGGGAGCCAAGAAAATCAATCCCAGACTAATCTTGGATCTCTTCTACGAGCATATTTATATTGATCTAAACGACGCAATAACAGCAAGAGATCAGCCCTTTATCGTCGAGTACGGCAAGAAGAAGATCGCCACTCAGTTCAATGAAATCATGCCGGCCATCACGCTCTTTGACCGACACTGGCCCACTCTTTCCGTCTCGACCCAGGATGCCATTTGGAAGTATTTGAAGGTGCTCTGTGTTCTCTGTGAGAAGGTAAAGGCCGAAAAGAAGTAAATTAGTTTTTATAAAATTATTACAATAACCTAAACTTATTGTAATAATTTACGTTAAATGAACGTTATTAAGGCTCCCCCCACATCTGCTCGTCTTGGAAATAAATTTTTCATGAATATGGCAATTAGTTTCCTATCGGCAAAATACAAGCAACGGGCCGAATATGCGATGGAATCTGAATTAAACAAGCTTGGAATAGATTTTCATAGGGAACAAAAACCACAGTCTGTTCATGAACACCTGATCAAAATTGATGACAACAATTTCATGAAATATATTCAAGGCCCAGACACAGCTCTAGCAATTGAGTTTCAAAAAGATACATATTGCCAGAAATCGGATTTCTGTCAGATGCTAAAATCACATTTTGCCGATGAAGCCCTTCGAACAAAAATCAGAAATGCGAATCCTTGGACCAACCGAATCGGAAATAACCATGATGTATTTATTCATGTACGAATTGGCGATGTCCAACATTTAACACCCTCTTTGTCCTATTATGAAAAGGCTCTTAGTAGCATAACTTATGAAAAAGGGTATATATCTAGTGATTCACCCAATCATCCTATGATAAATACACTATGTCAGAAGTATGGTCTCATAAAAATATCGGATGATCAAATCAGGACAATTCAATTTGGATCGACCTGTGACAAACTGATTTTGAGTCATGGAACCTATTCTTGGCTCATAGGGTTTTTGAATTTTGATTCAACGTCCGTCCAATATCCAAAAATAAAACACATTTGGCACGGAGATATTTTCGTATTTCCTGAATGGACAGAAGTCGATTGGTAGAAAATAGAACAAAAATAACAAAATAACAAAATAACAATCACAGCGTAAAGAAGTTCTTATAGCATTTCCCAGCTTCAGTAAATGAGCAACACAGTTGTACCCGATGCTCCCTCTGTATTTCAAACAAAGTATGACGAATTTGGAAAGGAACTGTTGGAGACCTTTCCTGAATTGTCTGTGGCGATTCGAGCCGCCCTGGCTCTGACACCGGCAGACAGAGTCGCACAGTTCCAGGCCCAAGTGAAAGTGGTCGGTCTGGATCCTACGGCAAACCCTGGGACTGTTCTACCAGGTGTTATATTGACGAACAGTGTCTGGTCTGAGCTATCTGAGACCAATCGCAAGGCCCTTTCAGAATACGTTCGCATTTTGTCCATGTGCTGCTTTCTGGAAGGATTCGGTACAGAAGGAGGATCAGATTCTGCCTTCGGTGAAAATAAGTCCTGGATGAACGATGTCATGGGACAGATGAAGGATAAGCTTGGGTCCATGGACTTTGAGGGACTCTTCAAGAAGTTTTCGGGTATTTTCGGATCGGATGGGTCCAAGGATGCCAGTGGCAACACGGGTGGTTTCAAAATGCCGAAGCTCCCCGAGAAGTTCTTGAAGGGTCAGCTGGCGAAGCTGGCCGAGGAGATCGTCCGAGATATCAAGCCCGAGGACCTCGGACTAACGCCCGAAATGATCGCCGAATGCGAAACGGCTCCTTCCCGGGCCTTTGAAATGCTGATTCACATGTTCACCAAGAATCCTGCGATGATCCAGAACACGATTAAGAAGATTGGAAAGCGTCTCCAGCAGAAAATCCAGTCTGGATCCATTAGACCCCAGGAAATCGCTAAGGAGGCCGAGGAGCTCATGAAGGAGTTCTCTGAAAACACGGAGTTCGTGGATATGATGGGGTCCTTCAAGTCGGCCTTTGGCTTCGAGGACATGGATTTGGCTAGGGCAGCAGGTCGTGACGGGTCTGCTAGGTTGTCACTGGTCAAGGAGCGTCTCCGAAAGAAGCTGGAAGCTAAGAAAGCCGGCAAGAAATAATTTCATGAAGAAGTAGGTGTTAGATGGACAGTTGCGAACAACCGTTCTGGAAAGATCCTATGGGTCTAATCAATAATTTTAGTTTGCGGTACGATCCGCAATGTAAAAATCAGATTTTTAACTTCATGGCAAGGCTGATTCTTTTAGGCCTGCTGGTGGGACTCGTAGGGTTGGTGTTGGGAGGGCCTGTGGCAATCGCCGTCTGTGTGTTCCTGGCGACCATTATTGGTTTCGTGATCATTATGACAACACCGGCATACAAGCGTAAGAAAGAGAAACACGTCGACGACGATGGTGTTGTCGTTCAGGAGGATCACGAGATCCAGCTCAGCCAGACCTTTTCCGTCGAAGGATTCAAGAGCAAGACACCGAAGAAGAAAACTGAGGGCTTCGCACCACTCAGACGGCCTGCGGGGATAGTTGGCATAGAGGCGACTCTGCCCTACAACGATGCGGCCCCCTATTCAGGACCGTCCCTGCCTGATTTTACGCCACCGGCTGCGAAGAACTTGTTCATGAATGTGCTTTTGGACGAATACAAGTACAATCCTGATCGTCCTCCTGCGGCTCCCGTGACAGATCCGATCGTTAAACAGGCATTTGATGATTACTTCAGGGTTCAGTGGTTCTCGGATCCCACCGATGTCTTTGGAAAAAGCCAGAGCCAGAGGCAGTTTGTGACACAACCATCTACGTCCATTCCAAATGACCGCGAATCATTCCAGAACTGGCTCTACAAGATTCCTGGGCTCACCTGTAAGGAGGGTGGACAGTACTGTACGGATCAGGGATCTGCTGGTGTTCAGTATGTATGGATGGGTGAGTAACACCTGCCACTGGGTGAATAAGGTTTTAACCTTATTCGGATGAGTAATTATAATATTATAATATTAGACCTTTGCGGATTTTAAAATCCATATCGGTCTAAATGCGAATTCATTAAAGCAATGAATGGATAATGCCGAAGTTCATAAACGAATTCAGGAGATGAAATACTCTACTTTGGATCTATCGAATTTAGGATTGTCATCATTACCTTCTTTACCAAATGACATCGAGATTCTGAATATAAAAAATAATCAATTGACGCAGTTACCTCTTTTACCAGTAAATCTCAGTCAATTATATTGCGATGAAAATCAATTGACTGAACTTCCTTCCATGCCAAGTACTCTCCATATACTGAATTGTGAGCACAATCAGCTTACAACTCTTCCAGACCTCTGTTCGACGAAAATATCCCAATTATATTGTTCTCATAATCATATTACGCATCTTCCAGTCCTTCCTGACAGCATTTGGACGCTCAATTGTTCTAACAATCGACTTAAGTGGTTTCCCAAACTTCCAAAGGGCCTCATATCGTTCAATTGTTCTAAGAATCGTTTAGTATCCTTACCTGAAGTTGTACCACGAAATCTGAGATGGTTATATTGTAATAATAATCAGCTGACCTATATGCCTGAAAGAATTCCAGCAATCATAAAGACCATTGATTGCGACGGCAATTTATTTCCAAATAGGGAGCCTGATGAAACCCTACCCAGATATTTAGGTCGTATAGAGGTTTGGAATAGGAAGCAGTCTTATAAACGTACATGTGCGAGACTCGATATTATTTATGCCGAACTTATGACAAAAATACATTTTTCTTCCAACACAGAATACCTTACAGATACAGATTACGAATGTCTATAAAATCACACCTTTTTTGTCAGTGCCTGCGTCGCCACGTACGCCTTCTTTCCCTTTCGAGTCCGACAATGAAATTTACGCAAGGTTCTGCCCCGTGTTTGAAGAACAGATTTGACACAGACAGCCGTCGCAGCAGATTCCTTGGTTCCTCGAATCGGCTTGATATATTTCCGCACTTTTTTGATACAGCTACAGAATCGTCTGGTCTGACTTTCTTTCATTCTGATAATTATTTAGAAATTATTGCCAGAATTTTCTATAACTCTTCCAGAGGAATGAGCAGTGCCAACATGGACATCAATCGAATGACCCACGCCAGAGACGATCTGTGCGGCATTCAATCCTACTATGCCCAGAGTGTCGGACCAGGCCGATATCTTACGACCAATCTTGTCCCTAATGCTTCCGGTGTGAATCCCACTTCCGTCAACGAGCTTCTGATTTATCCCAGAGAAGGTGTAGGCTACAACAACGCAGCCATCGATGCGGACTCCTACATCCGCAACCAGCCCGGCTTCAAGACGAACAGGTGTCAGACTAGGGCCCAGGCCCGCCCTTTCCTGTCCGTCCCTTACATGGCCGGCGGTCGTGGCAACCAGGATGTGGAGTCCCTGTTGATCCATTCGGAACAGGTCCGTATGGGCAAGGAATGCGGTACAGTTACGGAGACCTTCTTCTCCCAGCAGTATGATCCCCAGATCCCCATTCTAAAGAAGAACGTTCAGAACCCCCACAACTTGGTGGAGGAAGTGGCGGCGAAGGGCTGGATCCATGGAGGTATCCCTACCAGATCTTACCTCAGGGATGTGAACTGCTAATTGCGAATCGCTAAAAATATTTATAAGTACCTTGAAGGTATTTATAAACTCTTTTGAAGAAACTCCCCTAATTGATTCAGTGTCTTATTAACATCTACACCGACCTCCGTGGATATATTGAGTACGGGCAAATCCGTTTGATCGAGCCACTTCTTGTGCTGACCTGCCAAATCGGTCAAATATCCCGACTCAATACCATCCTCTCCGTCCCTTCCTCGCCCCTTAATTCTGCTTAACGCTGTCTCGACACTCGTATCAATGTGAATAATTCCCTGAATGGGTAGGCCAGTCGCAAAGGTATCAAACCAGGATGTATAGAGTGTCCATTCGATGTCTGTCAGAATTCCCTGAGCCCTCAACATTTCAGCAAAGACGTAGCGATCTGTCAGAACAGATCGTTCTGTCAGAAGAATCTGACCCGGTTTGGCGTTTAGAAGGGCGTCCTTGACCAACTTGAGCCTGGACAGAAAGGCTGCCGTCTGGAAGGTGTAGGCCCATCGCTTTTTATCTGTGTAGAACAATTCCAACAGATTGGACCCGTCCGGATTTTTGAGATCTGTCCAAATGTCCACGGGTTCTCTGACAATGACAATGTTCGGAAATCGTTCTGCGATCTGTTTGAGCAGTGTCGTCTTCCCGACACCAATATTTCCATCCAGACTGAAGATTCTGGGCTCTTGATTAACAGGGGGCTCATAGGGCCCAATAAGTCCCCTCGCAATTGCTTCAGGGCTGCTTTTACGATGATTTGATGAACACGTGGATCCCATTTTATTAATTTGGCAGTGAATAGTTGTGTCCGTCAAATTTATTACTTACAGTAGAGATATGGCGTCCATCAATGAAGCGTTCACAATTGAAGGCAATCCGTGGGAACAGAAAGAGGACCCTCAGCGATACACTTATTTTGTGACAGAATATGTGAGCCCTAAGCCAAAGCGACACATTTTAGGCATTGTAGGCGGCAATGAAGTCTCTGTGGCTGAGGGAAACGTGGTGGACTTGGAATCGGACTTAAAGGGAATTAATATTCCGAATACGTTCGCCCCTTGGCGTCAGTATCAGCCTCCTCCGAAGAACCAAAAGGAGATCAAGCGGGATAATCTGAAAATCAAGTTGGACATCAATGTGACACCCCAACACTTGCCGACCTATCAGATGTGGGCCTATCCTGGCATGCCGACACCCCTGGTCATGAAGAACGAGGTATGTAAGAATCCTGAGAAGTATTAAATATATGTGTATTAAATTTAATAGTAAATATATTTTGTAATGTAAATGGAAACTATATTTACAAATATTTATGAGCAAAAAATATGGGGCGATAATTCCAATAATATTTATAGTGGAAGTAGTGGATTTGGATCCAAGATTGAATATAATAAAGACTATATTTTAGCTTTAAAAAAATTTATTCATGAAAAAAATATTGAATCGGTTGTTGATTTGGGGTGTGGAGATTTTATAACAGGTCCATGTATTTATGATACCTTAAATATTTCTTATACAGGATATGATATTTATCAAAAAGTAATTGATTTTCATAAAATAAATAATAAAAATACCAATTATGAATTTATAAATCTTGATTTTTATAATAAAAAAGAATTAATTAAAACTGCTGATTTGTGTATTATAAAAGATGTATTACAGCATTGGCCATTAAAATATATTTACAATTTTTTAGATTATCTAATCGATACAAAAAAATTCAAGTATATTTTAATTTGTAATTGTTCGTTTCAAACGGAAGACAATACAAATATTGAATTAGGCCAATTTCGTCCATTAAGTTTAAAATATTTGCCACTTAGTAAATATAATCCATACAAATATATTAACTATTTTACAAAAGAAGTTTCGATTATTGATGTGACGGCTAATACGTCAAATGATAATATTGTGATTGCGATACTGGCAAAAAATAAAGAATACTGTTTGCCTTTTTATTTAAATTGTATATACAATTTAACTTATTCAAAACACCATATACATTTATATATTCGTACAAATGATAATACAGATAATACGGTCACTATTTTAAAACAATTTATAGACAAACACGGAAATAAATATGGATCAATATATTTTGATGACACATCTATAAGTCAGGAATTAACAACCTTTCAAAATCACGAATGGAATTCGAAAAGATTCAAAATATTAGCACATATTCGTCAAGACTCTATAAAATATGCTGAAAAATTAAACGCTCATTATTTTGTAGCCGACTGTGATAATTTTGTAGTTCCTAGTACACTTCATTCACTGCTTGAAAATTCGAGCATAGGAATTATTGCTCCAATGCTATCATCACCGACAAGTTATTCCAATTATCATTATGATGTTGATGAGAAAGGTTATTATAAATATCATGAAATGTATCCAAAAGTACTTACTAGAATTGTTAAAGGTATTATTGAAGTACCTGTTGTTCATTGTACATATTTTATACATAATAAATTTTTAAAGGACATTTCATACGATGATAACAGTTATCGGTATGAATATGTAATATTTAGTGATGTTTTGAGAAAACACAATATAAAGCAATATCTGGATAATCGTATATTTTACGGATTTCTTGAAATGGCGGATGGTGAAAAGTACAAACATAATATTAATACAATTTGGAAACCATATTTAAAACATTTTATTTTAGACACAGATATCATATAGTTTATGCGATTAATTCATATTTTATAATATATTTTTATGATTCAATGAGTGAGTCCTTGAATCGTAAAACCATTTGCTTGACAATGATTGTCAAGAATGAGAGTCATTTGATCGAGAATACTCTTAAGAACATCTATTCCTATATTCCCTTTGACACATACGCGATCTCCGATACAGGCTCTACGGATTCAACGAAGGACATTATCAAAGCCTTTTTTGACGAAAAGGGTGTGTCAGGCGAAATTTATGATGATGAATGGGTCGATTTCGGTCATAACAGAACCTTGGCTTTTCGCCACGCTTATCAAAAGGCCGACTACGCCTTTGTATGGGATGCCGATGACCGAATCCACGGAGACTTCAAACTACCTACGACGTTGGATGCCGATCACTATTTATTTACATTTCAAAATATAACTATTACATGGATTCGAAGTCAGCTCTTCAACAATCATAAACGCTGGAAATACGTTGGCGTTCTTCATGAATATCCTGAATGTGAAGAACCTGTAAGTAAGAAAGTTGTAGTCGCAGGCAATTACCATTTTAAAGGGAATCGTGAGGGTGCTAGAAGTCAAGATCCTCAAAAATATGTGAAAGATGCCACTATTTTGGAAAAGGCCTTTTATAAGGCCATTGAAACAAATGATCACCTTAAAAATCGGTATGCTTTTTACTGTGCTCAGAGCTATCGTGATGCGAATATGCCTGAAAAAGCTATTGAGTTTTACAAAAAAGTCATTGAACTCAAAGACAGTTGGGTACAAGAAAAATACAACGCATGTATTGAATTATTTGTTTTATTAGAAAATGATAAAAAAACTGACGAGGGAATCCCTTACCTTATTGAAAGTTACAGATACGACAAAACGCGTGTGGAAGGAATTTATCGCCTCATCAAGCATTACGTTATTAAGGGACTGCCAGAAGTTGCCCTGGCATTCTATGGTCTGATTCAAGACTGGTATGAAAATAAATATGATCCTGTCACACTCAGTAGCCGACTATTTGCTAAAGTACCTGAATATGACTTTTATTTGCCCTATTACATGATTATTGTAGCCGATCGCCTCAAACAACGATCACTCGGTATTCGCATGTATCAAAAGATTTTTGATCGTGGTCATATACCTGGACAGTGGTGGATCCAGAATTTGATCCATAATTTACAGTTTTTTATTGCTGATCTACCAACCGACAATACAGAATTTTGCTATAAAATGATGAACTATGTCGACAATTTATCTTTAAACCAGGAACACAGAGTCATTATTGAACGAGCCATCCATCATTTTCGTCCATCCCTGGGAGCTCCATCAACAATTGTACTTAATAAAGTTGTACGAAACCCAATCCGAATTATGCTGACCATGACAACCTGTAAACGCCTTGATCTGTTTAAACAGACCGTGAATTCAATTCTTCGAACTTGGACAGACTTGGATCAAGTGGACCTGTTTTTCTGTGTAGATGACAATTCATCCGAGTCAGACAGAGATATAATGCGTTCGCGATTTCCCTTTTTCGAGTATTATATGAAGGGTCCAACAGAAAAGGGGCATCGTGAAAGCATGAATATTATTTGGAAAAAGCTGAAGGATGTGAATCCTGAATACTGGATTCACTTGGAGGATGATTGGTTGTTTTTTAAACGGGAGGCCTATGTCGTGCGAAGCATGAAAGCACTGACAACATATGAACATCAGAATGTCCATCAGATTCTGTTCAACAGGAATTATGCCGAACTGTATGCGACGCACGGATGGGATATTGGCGGCGGTCAAATCCTAGATAGGGATACATTACTCCATGTAAAAGATATGAAAATAGAAGGACGAAACTGTTCCTATTGGCCTCACTACAGTTTTCGCCCATCTATAATTCGAGCGTCTAAAATCCTAGAACTTGGAAACTATAATAGTCCCAATACCTTTTTTGAACAGGAATATGCGAATCGCTGGAATTCCAAAGGATTTAAAAGTGCGTTTTTCAACACGATTTGCTCCCTCCATATTGGAAAATTAACATCCGATAAATCGGGTAGAAATGCGTACACATTGAACGATATCAGTCAATTTGGTGGCGTGAAACCATCGACAAATACGTTTGTAGTAAATCTTAAAAGACGACCAGATCGAAAATTGGCAGTTCAGACACTTTTTAAACAACATGAATTAAACAACTATGAGTTTTTTGAAGCGGTGGACGGAAAGGAATTAGTGCCGAATCTAGAGCTTGCGAAAATGTTTCAGGGAAACGATTTTGGTAGCCGGCGGGGATTCATAGGATGTGCTCTCAGCCATGTGAATTTATGGAAGCAACTGGCCACTTCCGACCAGAACTACTATACAATTTTCGAAGACGATATTACATTTACTGCGAATTTCAAGGAACATTATTCGAAGGTCCAGGAATTTTTAAAAGAGGGAGTCGCAAACGTTGTATTTTTAGGATACACATCGCATTCGAATTCTGCGAGAAATGAAATCATTGAAAATAACCCCTTTCCGTCCTTAAATATTTCAAAATATATTGGGGGAACATTTGGATATTATATTACAAAGGATGCTGCTAAAAAATTGTTGGCGTACATTGAAACCAATGGAATTAAACATGGAATTGATTATCTTATGGTACGTGTACCTGACATTAAATTTTTTAGTGTTCAGCCACATATTGTCTTATCGGACTGGGTAAGAAATGATATAATTGTGGATTCTGATATTCAAAAGGATACTTCGACAATCGCATTAAGCACTGTGACTCATCCAGAGGACTGGATATTTTACCCGAATGTGGACAGTGGCGATAAGGATATTAAAAGTATTGGACGAAAAGGTGTCTCGGATCTGATGTTGGCAGCCGAACTGACGGAAGGTTGCGTGGCCTTTAATACCCTGGGATTTCTGAAATCGGATGTTCAATGGCCTTTAAAATCGACGCCTTGGCTCAAAGAAAAAGATGGAATTTATATCCATAGATCCGCAAAAAAAAAAGATAAAATCCGTGTAAAAATGTTGTGTAATTGGTGCTCATCTGAACAGCTATGTAAGGATTGGAATACAATGTCACAAGGGAACTATACATGGAATAACATAGAAATTACATGGTCCGATATAGACATCGATTACTGGGTCATTATAAATAAACCACCACCTAACGCCCATTTTGTTCCTGAAAAAACCATCGTGTTTCAAATGGAACCCTGGTGTGGTGATGAGAGTCAGACATGGGGTGTGAAGACTTGGGGGGCATGGGCCAAACCCGATCCTACAAAATTTCTCCAGGTTCGCAGTCATGAACACTATTACAATAACGCATTCTGGCAACTAAATATGACATATTATCAATTGAAGGATAAAACGCCGCAAAAGACGATGAATAATCGCATTTCATCCATCTGTTCGTCCAAATATTTTGATCCTGGTCATAAATTCCGCATCGATTTTCTAAAATTCCTGGATGCCAAAAATGATCCATCGGTTCAAGTGGATGTCTGGAATACAGATAATAAACATGGATTTCGTTCCTATAAAGGCCCTGTTTTTCCACACAAAGACAAAGAGCTGGGAATTGTGCCCTACAAGTATTATTTTATGTGCGAAAATAATGCCGAACGGAATTTCATTACTGAAAAAATCTGGGAACCAATTATCACTGAAACACTTGTCTTTTATTGGGGATGTCCAAATGTAAAGGATTACATTGATGAATGGGCCTATGTTCAGTTAGACATGTCTGATTTTGAGGGCTCGTTTCAACTCATTAAAAAGGCGATCGCAGAAAACTGGTGGGAAGCAAGGCTGCCTTTTATTCGTGCTGCCAAAGCCAAAATTCTGGATTATTACCAGTTTTTTCCAACGATTGAACGTACTATTTCAGAAGATCGCAATAGGTATAAACAACTATTTGCTAATATTCAGAATCCGAAAACAGCATGTTTTATTCATTCTTGTCATACTGACGCAGGCACAGATCGTCTGGACTTATTATTTGATACTCTTGAAAAACAGCATATGTTTAAAAAACTAGATATTGTCGTGATTCAAAATTGCGGACTTCCTCTCAAGGAACAAAAATATAAGGATCGTTGCCCAAATCTTAAGATTATTCAGTATTCAAATCAAACAAATTTATTTGAATTACCTACTCTTAAATTAATAAGCTATTTCAGTAAGCAGTTCCCAAATGTAAAACTTCTATATCTTCATACCAAGGGAATATCGTATCCAAAATCAGACCCTAAATACATTCATTCTACAGATTGGATTAATATGATGTTGTATTTTCTAGTAAATAATTCATATAATTGCTTAACACTTCTTGATACGAATGATACAGTTGGATGTAATTATAATAAAAATCCTAGTCCACATTTTTCAGGCAATTTTTGGTGGGCTAAAACAAATTATTTGGCACAACTGTCTACAAACACTTTGATTAATAAAATGGATGCGGAATGGTGGGTACATACAGGAAATCCAACCTACAAGTCTCTTCATAATTCAAATATAAATCATTTTAATGAATCATATTCAATTGATAAATATGGCATATATTTTCTAAGACCCTATTATTTTGATAAAAAGAGTGGGCTATGTAATCAGTTATTTACATTTATAACAGGATTAATTTTAGCGATTCAGCAAAATAAAAAAATAATAGTTTGCGATAAATTTTTGCGAGAAATTAATTCAGAAAGTTTTATTCCAGTGTCAGAAATTTTTGATTTAGATGCTTTAAATGAATCTCTTAAAATATATGGAATAACAATTATCGAAAAAACAAATGAGACAAATAACTTTGATACACCCAACGGGTGGATTAATACATACGATGATAAATTATTCAATAAACTTCTTAAAACATTGGTTTTTTCAAAAAATATCCAAAAGAAAGCCAATGATTTTATTGATTCGCTGAATAGTTTAGATAATATTAATGTTATACATTTAAGAAATGAAGATGACATGATAATACATTTTTCGACATTTTTTAATAAATCGCATGAAAGTGTGAAATGTTCAATAAATAATATGTATATTAATAGTATTAAAGAGACTATTTCTAAATCTGATACAACAATTATTCTTACATACAGTTTAGATAATCCAGTTTTAGATTTTTTGAATGATAATAATTATAAATATTACATAAATAAAAAAGATCCAGCGATTGGACGCGAAATTAATGCTGCGATCGATCTTTGTGCCTCAAAAATATGTAATAAATTATTTATTGGACTTTGGAACAATAATATATTGTGTGGTTCTTCATTTTCATATACAATTTTTCAAAGACTTTCTGAAAGTGTTAGTTCAAATCTTTTAACATTTAATCCATATGAAAATTTATATTCAGAGTATGATTTTTATCCATGTCTTGATTCCCCGTCATACGATGTAAAACAAGTAACAAATTTAGATATTTCAAATATATATAATGAAGCAATTAAAACACCTGGATGTGTTGCGTTTAATACTCGTGGATTCATAAAGACATATGTTTCATATCCTCTTGTACCTTCCAAATACTTCAAAGAAAGAGATGGTATTTTCATAAGAAAAGATGCCTATAAATGCTCTAAAATTCAGTCAAATATTAAACTAAATGGTAGATGGAGTTATGAATATCCAGAACAATGTATGTCATGTAAATTGTTAAAAGGAGACGAAAAGGTGCTGGAACTTGGTTCGAATATTGGAAGAAACAGTCTTGTTATAGCCGCTATTTTGAAAGACCAGAGCCAATTTGTGACTATGGAATGTGATCCTGAATCTGTTAAAAAGGTGAGTGAGCATCGTGATATTAATTCTATGTCATTTCACATTGAACCCTCGGCACTTTCTAAGAAACCCCTTATTCAAAAGGAATGGATGACAAAACCATCTGAGTTAGTGGAGCCTGGCTGGACCCGAGTAAATACAATTACATATGAGGAATTAGTCGCTAAGTACAAGATTCAGTTTGATACTCTTATTGCCGACTGCGAAGGGGCATTGTATTATATACTTCAGGACATGCCCGAAGTATTATCGGGCATGAATCTTATTATAATGGAAAATGACTATCACGATATTAGTCATAAACAGACTGTTGATAGGATTCTACGTGAAGCAGGCTTTGAACGAATTTATAAGGAAGCAGGAGGGTGGGGGCCTTGCTACAACTTTTTTTATGAGGCATGGAAACGGATGTAATTAATTCTATGCTAACTACAAGATGAGCTGTCCAGTCAAACAACAGACTACGACAAGAAATAAGTATGACGATTTTCACCAGGTTGATGATAATCGTATTAGTACATACGCGGGCCGCTATCAATTGAATGCTCCGGCGGCTCGTTGTCCCACAGTATTTCCTGCGAATGCGACGATCCGCCTTCAGCAGAGCGGAGCGTCGTGGCCTGAAAGGCAGTGGCGAACGGATGTTGAGACAGATCTCAAGGGTATCGGTCGTTTCAGCAGCCGCATTAAGTGTGACGGACCCCTCTACAATCCGGCGACGAACATGATGAATCATGTGCCCCTACAAAACGCGACAGACGAGGTGGTTCCTATGACCTTTGCCCGTCTTGTGGATCCCCCTTGTACCTTGAGGGCCACGGGCTGGAACAGGTTTGACACAGTCTTCCACAATCCCCAGGAAACCTTTGAAACACCCTTCGACTTCTTCATTCCTAGCAGGAACATTGACAAGGAACTCTACAATACGCATAGAGGTCCTGCTTGTGGTTCTATGCATTGAAGAAATAACCAAGAAACCATATAGAGATGGAAGTGGTGGCACTCGCAGGACTCCTAGGAGCCGCCTTTGTCGTGAGCAAATTTTCTAGAAAACAACATAAAACACCTGAGGAAATCATGTATCAGGCTCAGGCACAGGTAAGTGAAGGATTCTTACCGGCCCAACGTGGTCCTGACAGACAGGCCCTTACTCAGACGCCAAAGGGTGCCTCGGCAGTGGGATTTGGACCCGAGCTCGACATGATGTTCCAGCAGCCCAATGGTCAGACCTATCCGTCTGAACCCAGTCCCGGTCCTTATGGTCAACCCCTCGGTTATGCGACACAACAGCCGCCATTAGCTCCACTTCAAGGGCGTCCCGGTCAGTTTACGCCAAATCCGATTGCCTCTGAAAACAACCGGCCTCAAGTGGAGTTTCGCAGTGACGGCATCGAGGAGTCGCCGATCTACGCAGACAGTGAATACGTTATTTCACCTCTGTCCGGCCAGAAGATCTCGGCAGCGGACTACAAGCACAACAACATGCAGCCCTTCTATGGCGGTACCATGAAACAGAACACGATTTTGGGACAGAACACGGCAACTCTGGACACCTATAACGGCAGTGGTTCCACCCAGATCAAGAAGCGAGAGGTGGAGAATATGTTCGAGACCAGCCGTGCTCCCTATGGCAACCCCTTCGGCATGGAGGACAACACGGATTTCTTTCAGAGCCGAGTCCAGGATCCCATTGCCAGAAATGGCGAGAGGCCCTTTGAACCAATCCATGTGGGCTCAGGCGTGAATGAGAAATTCGGTCTGCTGGGCAAGGGCGGATTCCAACAGATCGAGGTGAATGAGATCATGCGTCCCAAGGACACTGATGAGCTCCGTGTTGCCACGAATCCTAAACAGACCTATAAGACCCCCGTGGTGCCTGGTGCGAACTTTATCGGAGCATCGGCCATTGACCCTGGTGAGGTCCGCAAGTACCGTCCTGACCGCTTCTACATTGACGAACATGGAGAACGCTTTTTCGTTACGAACGGGGATTTAATCAAGGAGTCGACTCGCCCTGTCCAGGTTCTCCCCCATACAACCAGACCCGAGACCTCGGTAGAATATATTCCCTCTGCGTCCAGCCAGGACTTTGGGGAGTCCTACGTCACGGGGTCTTACAGGACCCCCATGGCCCAACAATACGGCGGAGCAGGGTATCGTAACGCCGACATGACAACGTATTATACCAAGGCAGTCGGTAATGAAATGGCGGACTATGGTAAGAATTCATATGAGATTCGCCCCAATGAGCGTGCGGAGACCTCGGAGCGAGTCATGGCCACCAACTTGGTGCCCGCCGACACGGGACAAGTCATCCAGCCTTTCGAGGACATTGCCCGCCCTACCCGTCGTGCCGAGACTATCGGGGCCTTACGAATCACAGGCACCCCTGTGAAGTACGAGGCGGGGGCTCCCTCTGTGACGGTCTGGGATCCTCAGGATGTGGCCCGAACGACGGTCAAGGAGTCCACGATCTACCTCGATCGCCCAGGTATTGCGGCACCCAATGAAGGTGCCCCTGGTCGCCTCAAGGTCTACGATCCCGATGATATTGCCAGGCCCACGCAGAAGGCTCAGCTGTCCGCAGGCCTCAACTGGTATGGTCCCTCAATCTCTGCGTCCCAGGATCAGATGGACGAGACCTTCGCCTACAACATGCGAACCAATCCCAATAAGGAGAAGATCGCCGTGGGCAGAAAACCCATTGCGGGTTCAGGACAGAATGCCCTGAACAACGGCGATCCTGGCCGACAGACCTCGAAGAAGCTGGACACAGATTTCATCAACGATCGACCCATGGCCGTGAACCGACTGACAGCGGGTGGCGAGGGTCTGACGCCAGGCGTTGGCGATATTGGACGCGTGGAGTACCGTGTGCCGCTCAAGTTGGATGTGTCCAGGGAGCGTAACGTGTATGACATGGTCCAGGCCGTGGAGAACAACCCTCTTCAGCAGAGCTTGCGAAAGAACGCCATGCAGGACGACAAAGATATTGCGGCTCGCATGATGATGATTCATTAGTTATAATCTAAACAAATTACATGTTGCTTTATTCAAAATGAACCAAGCAACATGCGTGATTATCGGAGCGGCCAGAAACATTGCGACGAAGCTGCCTAACACACTTGATCAGATTAACAGGATCGTCCCTCTGTGGAAAGAAGCGGCAGTCGTCATTGCGGAAAATGGATCGACGGATGGAACCCAGCGACTTCTTGAACAGTATAAAACCACCGCAAAGCACAGAACAGACATTCTGACCCTCGATTCAACGGCAAATCAAATCCAAGCAAGAACCGCTAGACTCGCTCACGTCCGCTCAAAGCTCCTAGAACACGTCCACACACACTTTCCGTCCTTTGATTACATTCTTATGGTTGACTTAGATGGAATCCTCGATGGATTTAATGTAAACTCACTAAAAATCGCATTCAACCATCCGGGTTGGGATGCTCTTTTTGCCAATACCAAAACGGCCTACTATGACATCTGGGCTCTCCGTTCCAAAATCATGGGCATTGAGTTCGACTGCTGGGATCTCATTCAACACATGCGAATTCAGATGGGAGCGGATATTCAATCGGCAAAAGCAATCGCAGTGAAGCCCTATCAGATCACGATTCCGAAAACCGCATCTCTGATTCCCGTCGAATCTGCGTTCGGCGGCTTAGGACTCTATCGTTTGTCGAAAACGGTCGGCTGTGTGTATAATGGATTGACAAGTGCCTGCTCCTGTTCGTCCTATATTCCTGACATAAAGGTGGGTACTTGTCGTCCTGACACGTGTGAACATGTTTCCTTCCATAAAGACATGATCCAAAAACATGGAGCAAAACTATTTATTATTCCCTCGATTCAAGTGAATTCACAGGAAGAGCATTTATAGAAGATCGAATCCGATCCATCCAAAATTTCAAAGTCAGTTTTTCATAATTTATGGTTTTCTTTTTCCAATATGTGACGAACGCATTCATTAAAGGGGTATTTAATTGGCTCCATGATTCAAGAATAAGGACTGGAAGGCCCTCATAAAGAGAGTCTATGGGTGATTTGACTACAATCGGAAAACATCCTAGAGCAAGTGCCTCCCATGTACGATGACAATCAAGACCGCCGCCATGAGGAGAAATCACAAATTGGTATTTTGTTTGATTGGACCATGTAACAAGACGTTTTACAGGGGTCTCTTCATATATTACAAGTTCTTTTTTCAATTGTCGTATCGCATCTTGCCTACTTTGTGCGAATTGTGTTTTCATAGAAAAATGAAAATTCGCATGAGCCTTTAATTCTCGACTGCCAGGTGCGGCATTTTTAAAGAGAATAAGTGTTTCTTCTTGTTCTAGAGGTGTCTGTTTAGGACCCCAAGCATGATTTGAATTTTGAGAAAGAGTATGATAATCCATGCCAATCGGAATATGGTGTAACTTGGGATGGGCACCGGCTAAGATATTGTTTTGTGCGAACCAAGCAATTACACGATCGTCTTCAAGAAATTTCATTAAATCTGGCTCGCTAAACGCGTGAATCGGCATAGTTTCATCACAGTCACCCGACACGAGGACAATCGGTACCTTTATTTTAGGCCACATTCGAAATATAAAATCTCGGATCGAGCTGCTAATAACATAGACAACAGCACCTGGTTTCAAAGAGGCCCAGTCATAGTCGTAACATATGCGGCTAGAACTTACGGGATTCGGTGGATAGACATCACAGCTTTTCATGAGTCCTCTGCTACTAACGAACAGGCAATCGGCTTCGGTCATCTTGAATTAATTACTCTATAAAACTTTAGATTCTAGAATCTAAACCCCGATTTATTACGAGTATTAATGAACAATAACGATGGAAGTCCAATTATTGTCACAGGACCGGCGGGTTCAGGAAAGAGTCATTGGATTCAGGAATATGCTAAGGAACAGAAAAAACAGCTGATCACATGTCCGTGCCGAAAGGACAGAACTCTGAGGGAGGGCCGGCAAAAGCTCCATGTCCTGGGAAAGCGACGAGAAGCGGTGATTCTGTGGCTCGAGGGAGCCGATGATCTGACGCCCGAGGCCCAGGCCTTTTTGCGTCGAATTTTAGAGACACATTCGTCCGATGTCCAATTTGTCCTCGAGTGTCGTGATCCAGGAAAACTCCAGGAGCCCATTCGAAGTCGATGCCAGATTTTTCGTAAAACTATGCCGACTAAAGCCGAGTTGGAGGGTTGGATTTTGAGGTCTTATAAGGGAATTGATATTGGAACTATGTTTGAGTATTTAAATCCGGACGAATACAGTTATCGGCGAATGAAACATTGTATTTTTCTCCAGCTCCAGTCACCCGATCTGTGGAGCCAAGTTATTCAGCACAGACGGGAGGAACGATTGGCGGCCCTAAATCCAAAGGCGGACTTAGTACCCACCTATCAGTCCAAAGCCTATAACCCTGAGGCCTTTCTGAGAACCGTTGACATGCGACTGTACGGTGAATGTTTGGAAAGAGGTGGATCTGTCTGGGCCTTTCTGTCGAGTGCGTTGTCATCGGATCAAATCTTGAACACGGTTCTAAAAGAATGAACGATTCCATTGCGAATACGTATTCCGATGCTCGTTCGGAATATACGAAGCAACTCTGTCAGATTCTGGTACCCTCTTATTTTCAGTGGTATTTGACGGTGTTGGAAAAGGCGAGGGCGATATCGAATGAAAAGCAGGAACCGAAAAAGTTGTTGTGGCATTTTCAGAACTTACTCAATGATATTCCTGACTGGAATATGGAGAAGGTCAACACGGAAATTAGTCAACTTCAGACGAGCTGTGGCTGTGACTATTTGGAGGATCTGCTGACCGCAGTCTTTATCGCACATACGAAGGTCTTGACTGCGATACGAGTGAGCAACAAACAAAAGAGGGTCCAGATTACTGTTCCAAAGGTTGAGCATTTTATGTTCAAGGTTCTGTGTGAGACCTCAAAGCTTCTCTGGGGATCGAGCTTCCTCTTTCGGGAAGGAATCAATAGTATTGACAAGCAGCAGAATTATCGGTCGATTGAGGGTCTGTTGAGCGAAGGAGTTCTCCAGGCTGTTCGCAACATGATTCCGGTCAAAAGTATTCTGCGAGACTTTGTGTCCGTGGACGATGATGAGGACGAGGAAAAGGGCGAGCAAAAGGATGAAAAGGACGATGAAAAGGACGATGAAAAGACAGAAGAAACACAAGAGGTTAAGACGGAAGAAACAAAGGAGGTCAAAGAGATTATACCTGTAGAGCCTATTGTATCAGAGCCTGTTACTCAGTTAAAACCAGTAGAACCTCAGATAATTGATGTATCGGCATCTGAGGTTGTTAATGCTGCTGCTACTGATATTGCTACTACTCTTGGTGCTATTACTCCTGATGTATCACCAACAAATGATGTATCTGCGAATCCCGTCATCACAATCGATACGGACAGAACTTCGCATGTGAAGTTCGCCGATTATAATTCGGTCTTTGATTCGGATAATCCAGATGATTCAGATATGATTCAGGATGGAGACGAGAGAAGTGGATCAGAACAGGGAAGCCTAGAACTCATGGATGGTCCGGCAGAACCTCTTGACTTTGATGATGTTGAAGATTTGGACAAGCCGATTGAGGAGGGACTAGGATCAGATGATTATGAAGTATTACTTTGATTATTGCTAGGCAACAATCACTGAGCTAGATTGCGTTTTCTTTTTATCCCAGCTACCCAATAATGCCTCCCTGGCTTCCGTGGATCTTTATCGGTGGACTCGCATTCATGATCCTTAGCTTTATCGCCTCCAAATACCAAGACAAGCCGCACAAGAATATCTCCTTTGCTCAGGACTTTATTAGTGGCGGCATTGTAATCGCCCTTCTCGGGTCTCTTGTACCCGATGCCTTTCCGGCATTTCCCGTGGAACTAAATGATTTGAAACTCCCCTCCATGACCAAACTCGTTCAGGTAGATGACGATTTGGACATTCAAGTGGGACCATTAAGACGATAAATATCATCTATTGAACAATCGTTCATGTCATGATATTTAGATTGAGGGACTCGCAGTCATCGTAACTGATTTGGTTCGCCAAATGCTAACAGTAGATGTTCCAGTGATTGCCGTACCCGATGGTGTCTGGCGTGGGGTAGCACCAAACGAGTACGATGCTGTACCCGTCTTCGTCTGTGTGATAGTACCAGTTATTGTTGCTGTCGGAGAATCGGTGACCAGAGCTGTGACACTGGTTGTAATCGTGTTCGACGGTGTTTGAGTGATTGTATTGGTGGGTGTATTCGACGGTGTTTGAGACGCAGAGGTCGTTGGTGTTGACGAAGAGGTGATTGTTTGAGAGGCAGTAATGGACGATGTTTGTGAGGGTGTCGTCGTACTTGTCGATGTCTGACTACTTGAATCTGATGATGTCTGACTTGTCGTTTGAGTAATCGTAAAAGAGGGTGTCCCAGTTTGCGTCCCAGTCTGTGTACCAGACCCAGTCTGCGTCCCAGTTCCAGTCAGAGTCGCAGTGTTTGAGGGAGTGACTGTTTGTGACGGGGTTTGGCTGGGTATAAAGGTCGATGTGGTGGATGGTGTTTGGCTAGGAGTAGTTGTAAAAGAAGGCGTCTGAGTTCTGGTTTGCGTAATAGTCGGATAGGATGTGACCGATGGTGTTCGAGTAACTTCGGCTGTAACAGATGGAGTTTGAGTCACAGGGGCTGTGACGGTTGGCGTATCTGTCGGTCTGGCAGTAACAGATGATGATCCAGTGTTCGAGGGTGTTGGTGGAGCAGTGGCAGAATTAGTGACAGACTGGGAGGGCAGAACAGGGGTAATAGATGGAGTTACAGATGATGAGGATGTGATCGTTTGAGACTGCGTCTGAGATCCAGTGCCAGATCCAGAGACTGTCTGGGACGCAGTTCCAGACCCTGAATTGGTTCCTGATGTTGTGACTGTGGGAGTTGGACTGGGACTCCATGCGGTGCCTGTTACGGTCTGTGTCGGTGATCGGCTAGCTGTACTGCTACGACTAGACGTGAAAGAGGGTGTTCCAGTCGCAGTTTGTGTGACGGTCGAAAAGGAAGTGGGGGTTGAACTTGTTGTAACTGTCCCTGATCTTGATGTAGTTCGTGTGACTGATGGACTTACAGAAGGAGTGCCTGTTAGTCCAGGTGTTCCAGTCTGTGTTTGAGATGGCGTGCCAGAAATTGTGTTCGTCAGCGTACCTGTCACAGAAATGGAACCCGTTTGCGTGGCGGATCGGCTTCCAGTCGGTGAAATGGTGGGCCGTCTAGAGGGTGTCATAGACTCTGTATAGGTAAAAGTTGCTGAATTGCTGGCGGTATTCGATGGTGTTGTCGTGGGCGTAGAACTGATCGTAATAGACGCGGATTGGGAGGACGAAACTGTGCTAGTTGAGGTTGTGCTGGCCGTTAAAGAGGGCGTTGGATTCGACGTTGGTGTATTTGACGGTGTTTGACTTGGTGTTACTGTGCTAGTAAAAGACGATGTTGCCGTTTGACTTGGCGTATAGGTTCGTGATGGGGTATTCGATGGGCTAACTGTTGCTGTACCTGAAACGGAGGGTGTCATCGTAAGTGTGGAGCTGGTCGTACTCGTTACAGAGGCCGTGTTCGTCGATGTGGGGGTGATGAGGGCTGTGACGGAAGACGTATAGGATGGCGTTGGTGTAACGGTTTGACTCGCTGTATTGCTGGGTGTAACAGTAGTTGTTCTAGATACAGTGGGCGTTCGTGTAGTTGTACGAGAGGTTGTCTGGGACAGTGTTCCTGATTGCGTACTCGTGACGGTAGATGATCCCGTGCCAGTCTGACTGGGTGTATAGCTTTGACTAATGGATCCTGTAAGTGTGGTAGTGGTGGTAGGTGTTAATTTGGATGAAGGAGTGATCGAGGAACTTATGGAAAGAGTTGTCGACGGACTCATGGAAGGCGTAGATCCTTCGGATGGCGTTTGAGTACCTGAGAGACTGCCAGTTTGTGTAGCTGTTCCAGTAAAGGTAGATGTTCCTGATTGTGTACCAGTCATGGTGCGACTTGCGGTTCTTGTAACACTCGTTGTCTGGGAAGGAGTTACTGTAATAGGAGCAGTTGGATTAGACGTTTGACTAGGAGTTTGTGTCGTGGTGGAAGTATAGCTGGGCGTCTGTGTGGCTGTTTGAGTCGCTGTTACAGTTCCAGAGCTAGATCTAGTTCCAGACGTAGTCTGAGACGCAGTCTGAGAGGGTGTTGTTAAGGCAGTCTGAACTGCGGTCCCAGAGACGGACGGAGAGGTGGTGGGGGCAGGGGATTGTGAACTGGTTTGTGTGGGGGTAGTGGCTGGGGTCTGAGAGGTTGTCGGAACCGCAGTCTGTGATGTCGATGCCGTTTTACTGGGCGTTTGTGTTGGAGTCGCTGTATTCGAGGGTGTCTGGGAAGGAGTCGTGAGAGCCGTCTGAGCCGATGTGCCAGAGATGGTTTGACTCGAGGACCCCGTTTTTGTCTGGGTAATGGTGTTAGAGGCGGTACTAGAAGGGGTCGATGTTTGAGATGATGTTTGAGAGGGTGTGACTGTGGCCGTTGTTGTAGAGGTGCCTGTTTGTGTACCAGTTTGTGTTAGTGTATTGGAAGGTGTTTGACTGGATGTCGTGGTAGCTGTGTTTGTCAGTGTTTGCGATATAGTATTGGTGGCTGAAACGGTTGCTGATGTGGTTGGAACAGAGGCGGTGGTTGTTGGCGTTTGCGTGGCAGTCGATGTTTGCGTATTTGAGCCCGTGATCGTGGTCGATTGGCTAGGTGTATTTGAAGGGGTCTGGGTGGCTGTTAGAGATAGGGTGGAGGTTGTTGTAGCTGTCGATGTCATAGAGGTAGAGGCTGTGGCTCCAGAACTGAAGGTGGTGGTTGGGGTCTGTGTAGAAGTGGATGTGCCCGTCTGTGAGACTGTTTGGGCCGCAGTTCTGGAAGGCGTGGAGGTCGATGACGAAGTGATTGTATTGGAGGGCGTTTTCGTCATGGTTTTAGAAGTGGTCACTGTCCCCGTGGTAGATCGGGTATTGGAAGGAGTAATCGTATTGGAGGGAGTTTCCGTGCTCAATGCGGTTATCGACGGAGATGATGTGATCGAAGGGGTAATCGTATTTGTAGGGGTGATTGTGACGGACATGGTGGATGTGGTGGTTTTTGTGATCGTGCCTGTCTGTGTAATGGTTATGGAGCCGGTATTGGAGGGCGTGGTGGACGTTGATGCTGTGATAGATGGAGTGATAGAAGGCGTTTTAGTATTGGAGGCCGTGTTCGTCTCTGAATAGGCCGCTGTAAGGGATGAAGAGGGTGTGTTGGAAGGGGTATGGAAGGGTGTGACTGTATTGGAGGGCGTGTTAGAGGGAGTATTTGAAGGGGTAGCTGTGTTTGATGCGGTAATGGAAGGGGTGTTTGAAGCCGTAGCAGTTGGAGTTTGCGAGGGCGTACCAGAGACAGAAGGGGTATTGAAGGGGGTTCCTGAACCTGTTTGTGTACCACTATTTGTGGATGTACGACTAACAGTTGGTGTAATTGTTTGGGACCTAGTTTTTGTGGCTGTGGATGTACCTGTTACAGTGACTGTCTGCGAGGGACTGACCGATGGTGTTTGGGTGATTGTATTGGAGGCCGTTTCAGACGGTGTGCCTGACGGAGTAGGAGTGGGAGTTATTGAAGCGGACAGAGGGGTAGTCGTAGGCGTCTGTGTGGATGTAGAGGTCTTAGTAGATGTGCCGGTTTGTGTGACTGTTTGCGAAGGTGTCTGAGTAGAAGTACCCGTTTGCGTTGAGGACGCAGTGATCGAAGGGGTTTGACCGGCTGTATTGGAAGCTGTTTGTGTCTGAGTCTGTGTGGGAGATCCAGTTTGTGTGGATGAAGGTGTGGAACCTGGGGAGGCTGTGCCTGAACCCGTTTGCGTCTGTGTGGCTGGCTGTGTGGAGGAAGGTGTAATTGTCTGACTCGTTGAGCCTGTAACGGGGGGTGTCGCAGAGGCTGTGACAGAAGGGGTCTTGGAGGGAGTATTAGTGAGCGTTGGTGTTTGTGTTCCAGACACGGAGGGCGTATTGGTAGGAGTCTGGGATACCGTTTGCGTCGCAGTTCCTGACTGCGATGCCGTCTGAGATGGTGTGACAGATGCTGTGCCTGAACCGGTGATTGTTTGAGATATGGTTTGACTTGGAGTGTTTGAGGGAGTGCCTGAATTAGTCACTGACTGGGTGGTAGTCTGCGTCTTTGTAACGAGAGCTGTGACAGATGGTGTATTGGAGTTTGTTTGACTTGGTGTATTGGAGGGTGTAATAGTGTTTGAAGGTGTATTCGAGGGGGTTTGACTAGGTGTGTTTGTGGATGAACGTGTCTGCGTCCCTGATCCTGTGCCTGATTGTGTAGTTGTCTTTGTGACTGTCTGGGATACGGTTTGACTTGGAGTATTAGAGGGGGTTTGCGAGGGTGTTCCTGAAACAGAAGGACTTACAGTGCCTGTTTGTGATATAGTATTGCTAGGTGTAATAGTATAACTAGGTGTATTTGATGGCGTCTTCGTTTCACTTGAGGTTAGAGAAGCGGTATTAGAGGACGTCAGGGTCTGTGTTTGAGTTTGCGTATTGCTTGTTGTCTGAGTGGCTGTTCCAGTTCGTGTATTGGAGGGGGTTTGCGTCTGTGTTCCTGACTGTGTTATAGTTTGAGTGGGTGTGCCAGTTTGTGAAATGGTATTGGTTGCTGTGAGGGACGGAGAGGGTGTATTGGTAGGGGTTTTAAGGGCAGAGGCTGTCTGTGTGAGAGTTCCTGATCGTGTATTCGAGGGTGTATGAGAAGGCGTATTCGTTTGACTGGCTGTATTGGATGGTGTGATTGTATTAGAGGGTGTTTTGCTTGGTGTCTGGGTTGATGTTTGACTGGCTGTGATAGAGGGGGTTATCGTTTGACTGGGTGTATTTGAGGCGGTCCCTGTTTGACTGGACGTAGTTGTTTGGGTCGATGTACTTGTCTGACTCGAAGTAATTGTCTGAGATCCCGACTTTGAGGGTGTATTAGTTTGGCTGGGTGTAATTGTTTGCGAACTAGTCTGACTTGGCGTGCCTGTTTGACTGGGTGTAATTGTTTGCGAACTAGATTGGCTTGGTGTGCCAGTTTGACTGGGTGTAATTGTTTGAGAACTAGTTTGACTTGATGTGATTGTTTGCGATCCAGACTTTGAGGGTGTATTAGTTTGACTGGGTGTAATTGTTTGAGAACTAGTCTGACTTAGTGTGCCAGTTTGACTGGGTGTAATTGTTTGCGAACTAGTTTGACTTGGTGTGCTAGTTTGACTTGATGTGATTGTTTGCGATCCAGACTTTGAGGGTGTATTAGTTTGACTGGGTGTAATTGTTTGCGAACTAGATTGACTTGGTGTGACAGTTTGACTTGACGTAATTGTTTGAGAACTAGTCTGACTTGGCGTACCAGTTTGACTTGATGTGATTGTTTGAGATCCAGACTTTGAGGGTGTATTAGTTTGGCTGGGTGTAATTGTTTGCGAACTAGTTTGGCTTGGCGTACCAGTTTGACTGGGTGTAATTGTTTGCGAAC
>Ga0136644_10000757_pt1 | contig 25925 bp, 42 predicted proteins | sample C_130820_EF_Meta_FD_94780 | JGI IMG/M metagenome (GOLD analysis project Ga0136644, IMG submission 94780) | Freshwater microbial communities from Lake Croche, Canada to study carbon cycling - C_130820_EF_MetaG (v2) (version 2) | ecosystem: Environmental > Aquatic > Freshwater > Lake | place...
AGATTGGTTCGACTCCAATTACTTGCACCAGTTTATTGCGCGGTGGAGAAACAGTAACTCGAGAGTTTCATACGCTCTAGATCTAGGTGCAATTCCTAGCTGCGCACCCAATTATGATGGAGTTATAATATGTTATTGAGTGAGATATTTGTTAATTTTATAGCATTACAAGAACTTAATCTTGATAACAAATCTATCATAGATTATTGTTATGATCTAAAAGAAAAAGATAAAGGCAGAGTTATAAGTAATATACATGGATGGCAAAGCAATGGTATTGATTGGGATAAAGAATCGCCATTGAATGAATTATTCAGCGAGTCTGAAAAAATATTCAACAATGTATATAAACATTATAAGTTCAAAAATACTTTTAAACAAGAAATTATTAATGGTTGGATTAATATAAATCAAAAAGACAACTATAATGTATTACATAGTCACCCTAGATCTTTTTTCTCTGGTGTTTATTATCCCAAAGCACCGACAAACTCAGGCAATATAGTTTTTAAAAGTCCAATAGTTGCACATGAATGGGCTATTGATGATTCTCTTGTTGAATCGTATAATGGATACAATTCATTCAATTATAGGATTGAACCAAGAGATAATATTTTTATAGTATTTCCAGCTTGGTTAGAACATCATGTTCTTCCAAATGAGTCCGATGAAGATAGAATAAGTATAGCTATTAACAGTAAGGTAGTTTCGATATGAGAATTGGGTTTACATGTTCGGCATTTGATCTTTTACATCCAGGTCATATTGCTATGCTAGGAGAATGTAAAGAATATTGCGATCATCTGATCGTCGGTTTGCAAACTGATCCAACTATTGATCGACCAGATACAAAACAAAGACCTGTACAATCTACATTTGAAAGATATGTTCAGTTGAACTCTTGTAAATTTGTAAATGAGATTATCCCATATGATACAGAGAAAGATTTAGAAAATCTTTTAGCAACTATTAGAATTGATATTCGTTTCTTAGGATATGAATATTTCGATAAAAATTATACTGGTAAAAATATTTGTTTGTCTCGCAATATTGAGATATTTTATAATGAACCAAGATTACATAGTTTCAGTTCTACAGAAATGAGAAACCGTCTGAAGAATTACTAAAAATAACGGACAGGTGGCCGAGCGGTTTATGGCTCTAGTCTTGAAAACTAGCGTAGGTGAAAGTCTACCGTGAGTTCGAATCTCACCCTGTCCGCCATTAACTAAATATTAACGGTTATTATGACCAAAACACTAGGAGAAACTAATGAAAAATATTGTAATTACTACTGCAGCACTTCTTGTTGCAACATCTGCATTTGCTACTGATCTCCCTTCAAAGAAGAAAACTCCTCTTCCAACTCCAGCTCCAGTAGCTGCAGTTGCTCCAGCAAGCACTGATAGCTTGACTGTTTCTTATGGACAAGATCTCGGAAATAATTTCGGTGCAAAGGCTGATGATGCATATCAGCTAACATATAAGCATAACCTTGGTAATGGCTTCAGTGTTGGTGGTATGGCTAAAACCACTCAGGTATCAGGTTCACAGTTGAATCAGAATCTTGAAGTTCAGGCTGGATATGCACTTCCTGCAATGGCTGGTGTAACTGTATCTGGTAAGGTCGGCGTTGGTGAAAAGTTCACTACTGCTAACTTCCCATACTATGCACTTTATGGCGCAGCAGACTATAAGGTTATGGACGGTCTAACTCTTAATGCAGTTCAGTATCGTTATCGTAACTCATTCGATACTGCTACTTACAGCTATGCAAGCCATCAGCTTGCAACTGGTGTCACATATGACATCAATTCAAAGTATAGCGTAACTGCAAAGGTTGCTCGTAACTTCGACACTACCACTAGCTTTAATGCTACTGGCGATGAAGTTATGGTTGGCTTAACTGTAAAGTTTTAATAGAATAAGGAGAGTTGGCCGAGAGGCTTATGGCACACGTTTGCTAAATGTGCGGACTGGAAACAGTTCCGAGAGTTCGAATCTCTCACTCTCCGCCAATTTTGTATCAGTGAAGTGTTACGGTAGCATATCGGTCTCCAAAACCGAGGGCTAGGGTTCGACTCCCTACACTGGTGCCATTTTCTTAATCTTGGTGGCATATAGGCTTATACTATGATCATATATGCCATCAAACCATTCTTTTTTTGCCCATGCCCTTTTATGTGCACGCCACTTATCTTTAATACGTTGCCAACCTGTTAATTTACGTATATTTCCATAGAAATTGATATAGTGTAGCGTTCCATGGTGCTTAAACAAAAATACTGCTGGTGGAACAGTAGTTACCATATCGTTGCAGTTAACAAAACGATGATGTTCTGTTTTAAAACCTTCAACGTAAGCATGGCTTCCTACTCTTGGACTACCATAAGTAAATAACATAGCAGTTTGTAAGTTAGCAAATTCTAACTCTTGTGTTATATAAGTTGCCATTGCAGCGCCAAGACTATGTCCTGTTAGCCATATTCTACGATTAGGATATTTTCTAATATAATTAAAAATTAGTGGAAGAATTTTTCTAGCTTCGCGTCTGAAACCTTCATGGACAAATCCTTCACCGTGACGTTTTGGAATTGTATCGATATCAGCTAACAGATCATTAGCTTTAGTTGGTTGTGTGCCACGACATGTTATAATCATATCAGTTTCGTTACATGCAGCATGACCTTGTGCTCCTAGATTATCAAAGAACACATAGTTTTCTAAACCTAATTTTTCGAAATCTTCTTCGCAATCATCTTTATAGGCAGCTCCTGCCAGTGATGCAAATATATACGCTTTTTCTAAGAAAGGCAAATCTATCATAATAATTCTCCAATGACTATATAGTATGTTACTGCTATTTATAGGAGAATGATATGGAAGAGTTTAACAAATTCATTGGTGAAAGCTATTCAGCAGTCAATGAACAAATTACCGATCTTGCTAACAAGAAAGGTATTACGTCTGTATATCCATGGCCAGAACACATTGGCGGATATGATTCTGACGAAAGCACTCTTGTTGTATTCATAAATAATGATATAGAACAAAAGATAGTAAAATTTAAATAATGGTCGGTTAGCTCTGTTGGTAGAGGATCTCGCTTACACCGAGAATGTCGGCGGTTCGAGCCCGTCACCGACTACCAATAATGCGGATGTAGCTCAGTGGTAGAGCACTTGCTTGCCAAGCAAGATGTCGTGGGTTCGACCCCCATCGTCCGCTCCAATTTCGGGGAATTAATGCTAGTGGTAACATGTCTGCCTTGCACGCAGAATTCAGCGGTTCGATTCCGCTATTCTCCACCAATTATTTTTTAGATTTAATCCACTGTAAATCTTTTTCAATAAGAGCAATTCTCTTATCAAGATCTGCTCTAGCTAACGCTGCATTTTTTTCATTTGCATCAACATGATCAGAAAGGTCGCTGGTTAATTTATTAGATAATGCAGCACTATCAGATCTAATAGCTGCACGAGCTTGAGCCGCCTCAGCCATCATTTCCATACGTTGTTTTTCTAAAGCAGCTAACTGTTTCTCTCTATCAAGTGTCATATTTGCTCTTGCAAGAGCTGCATCTTTTTCTACTTTATCAATTTTCTCATTGAGTGATTCGCGAATTTGAGCCATATCGATAGTAGTACCCTGTGGTGGAATTGCTTTGTTATCGTTATTAACAACAACTGCAATCTTACTCTCTAATACTGTTATGGCATGATTGGAAGAACTTAATGCGGTAAATAGATATACTACGCATGAGAAAAGAATAGGTACTGCAGCGAATACAATCTTTTCTACTAATGCGCTTTTACTCGCGCTTGCTGCTAATGTTTCGCTCATTTGAGCTGTTTTATCTGATGTTGTTGACATGATAGATCCTTTCAAATCAAATTTCAATCAATCATGATAACAGCTTTATTTATCTTTTAAAGATCTCTAACACTTTGTCAATATAATAAACACGCTCTTTGATGAAAATCTGGGGCGTGCTTTCATCATCTACAGCTATGATAATAACAATTTGTGGAACTGATAAATTATATGTCCACTCAAACATCATAGAATAAACAGTAGCCTGTAAGAAGTAATTTTCAATATAACTTTCTTCTTTTAATCTCTTAGATGTCTTAAAGTCAATAATAGACAATACACCATCATACTCTGCTACAAGGTCAGTACGACCTGCACAACCAAGAGTTTTGGAAGCTAGTGGTGTTTCAATTCCCAAAATAGTTCCGACGTGTTCATTAAGCACAGGTTGTATCTTCTGAAACGTCTCGATATTAATCGGCATTTCTTTTTGAAAGATAGGTGTCATGTCCTCATTAAGAAGATACTTCTCAGCCATATTATGTATAGCTGTACCTCTACGTGCAGCTTGAGTGGAGATACGATTGGCTTCTTCTTCGCCAACTCGTTTTCTCCACTCAAGTAATGAAGTTTTATCTGTTTTTTCTCCCAGTATGGTAGTTACCGATTTTAATTTGGTAATACCATCTGGAAGAACATAATGTCTTTGGCCATCAATTGTTTCAGTAGTAAGATCTACAACTGGAACAAACTGATGCTTAAATGTTTTACGCGACAATCTTCAACCTATCTTTCTGAATAATATAATCTTTCACCATAGCACTTCTAACAATATCGTTTTCATCGAAGTCGATAAAAGTAAATGATTTCATCTTCTGAATAATTTTAATGAAATCTTTAAGACCATTTTTATCACGTTCAAAGGTAAAATCAGACTGTCTAAAATCTCCAGAGAAAACAATACGACAATTTTTACCAACACGTATAATAACAGAGTCAAGCTCATGCAATGTCATGTTAGCGATTTCATCAACAATAATAATACAATCATTAAGAGTAACACCACGAATAAAAGATGTGCTGATAAACTCAATTATATTCTTTTGCTTGAGATATTCATAGGAGTCACCTCTGCCAAAAAGCTCAGAACATATTGCATAATATGGAGCCTCATAAACTTTGGTTTTCTCTTTTGTATTACCTGGAAGAAAGCCCATGTCTCTTGTTGGTACTACACTTCTAACGATAATAACTTTTTTATAATTACTCTCTTCTGTAAGAACCTGATTAAGAGCAAGGTAAAGTGAGATAAAACTTTTGCCAGTACCTGCTATACCATGAAGCATTAAATTTCTACCACTGTTATATGCTTCAAAAGAGAGTTTTTGATTCTGTGTTAGTGGATCTACATTCTTTAGTTTAAAATTTAATTTCTCTTGATTAATTTCTTTCTGACCGTTTTGACGAAGGATTCTTTTTTCTTTTCTTGTTAACCTTTGATTCGTTTCCATAATGGTCCTTATTAAAATGTATTTACAGTGCTCCTCGAAATACCTTTGCTATGTTCCTTCTTAATATTTTTTAATAGATCACGGAAACCGTTGTCAGGTTTGCCCATGCCTCTACCAGAAACAATATGAGGTGCACCGTTTACTAGTTGGGTTACGTTTTTATTTTCTTCCAAATAAACATCTAGAGCCGAGATACTCATAAAGTCCTCGAACTCCTCACCAGTATCATTATTTACAAATTTATATGTTGGCATTATTTCCACTGTACTTTCGCAAACTCAAGATTATCATCCTCATCAATTTGCCAATTGATAGGATCATCGCCTTCATTGTCCATTTCAACTAGAGTAGAAACATCTTTAATGCGCAATGCACGATCTACTCTTTTTTGCTTTCTTTTGTCTACGTATTTGGAAGAAGAGGAATATTCCTCTTCATCTTCATAATCATATCTTTTGTACTTATTAACCGTTGACTTGCCCATTGATTAATCCTGGAAGTGCCTCTACTACGTGTTGAAGGGTAATGCCTTTAATTGGCTTCTTGTCTTTAATTTCACAGAGCATTGCTGCATCTGCAGGTGCACAACGCTCAAGATATTCAACAAACATTGTTTCTCTTTTAAGCTGTGCAAGGTTGTCATGAAATCCTTTAATGAAGTATCTCAACTTAGGACAGTCTCTAATAAGAACATTTTCCTGATCAACCAATTCGTTTGGCTTATATGGTGGTATACCTGGAGGTAACAACCATACGACTCCTGGGTCATATGCACCCTGAAGAATAATACGTAATGGTAAACTATCATTGTACCTAAGAGCTTCAACCTTCTCTTGGGTCTTTTTCATTTTGCCGACTTTTTCTAAAAATTCTGCTAATCCAACTTGCATTTAAAACTCCGCGATGTTTTCCATAAGATTTTTCAATCTATTTGCGATAAAGTAGTTCATAAGTTTTGAACGATCACGTCCAGCCTGTGCATTATATTGTTCCATAACCTTACTACGAATTTCCTTCGGTGTAAAGCTCAGGTCAATCAATTGTGCATTGCGTTGATAATTTCTTGCAACAACACTATCATATTGTGAAACGTCTAGGACCATTAAGTGATCCATTTTCTTTGTAGTCAAAGGCTTCTGTCTGTCACCAACCACAAAGCAATTATCATTTGAAAGAATATTAGGTACGCCATCCCCTGCATCACCTTTCATAATATGTTCTTTGAGGAATTTATTTGGATCATCATGCTTGATCCACTTTTTACGAGTAGGATCATACTGCGATACATTTGAGTATGTATGAAGTTGGATGAAATCCTTATCGCCTGACAGGATTAGTATTGGCGCTCCACCAACGACAGCACCAAATTCATTTACGAGAGTGCCAATGATGTCATCCGCTTCTGCAGATTCAACATCGATAACTCTGTAGGGAAAATATTCTTTAAGCTCTGAACGAATCTTGTTCATGCATTCGAAGATAGACTTCCAATCCATTTCAGAAGCTTCTTGATTTTTCTTGCGATTTGCCTTGTAATAAGGGAACGCTTGTTTACGCCAGTAATTGGTATTATCACAGGCAATAACTAATTCGCCATATTCATCGCCGAATTTAGTTTTATAAGAACGTAGGGAATTTAAGATCATATGGCGAACCATATTCTCTTCAAGATGGGCATTAGTATGGTTTCCTAACTGCATAAGCAGATTAGATAACATAACCTGATTCAAGTCTACAATAATCACAAATCACCTATTCTTCTGTATCGTCACTTCTTTTTAAGTTTACTACAAGTTCATCTACAATTTTTAACGCTTCTGGATCTTCATCATCTGGGATAAAGACATTCTCTGTTATCCTTTGGAAAGGATGATACAGTCCATAATATTTACACATCAAAGACCGTAATGATTCAATAACAAATGCGCCATCTATAATATCTAAGAATGGATCATCTTCTGCTTCCTCATCGCTAACCATTGTGAATCCAGCAATGTCTAATTGATTGAATATCATAGGCGCGATACTTGCTATCGTTTCTTGTATATGATAGTGTTTGACCATCTCAAGATTACGATCTATTTCCTCAATAGAATATTTCAGCTCTTTAGAGCTCTTTTTCGGAAACAAAATAACATTGTTACTTTCCAACTTAACACTCATTATTATACCTTATTTTTTAAGGAAAGTCAATCTTTAATTGTATTTATATTAAGAGGTTTTGTAAATAAATTTAGCCTTTGGAAACTCCCGAGGAAGGTTTTGTAAGCTACCAAGAAGAGCATTCCACTGATTGATTCTTGTGTTCCAATTATAGAATACATCGGCGTATGTTTTCTGGATCATAATCTTATTTTGATATTCTTCGTCCGTTGCATTGATGATCTCTTCAATTGCATTACGAAGAACAGTGTAGAACATATTAGCATGATCACTCATATTCTCGTTCCACTGATACATATGTGTCCAGTTAGCTGCAGTTTCAGGTAGTGCACCATAGTTCGGGTGAACACAAACCACACCTGCGCTCATAGCTTCCATAAGAGAGATACAGCTAGTCTCTTCCCAGATATTGGGATAAGAATAAATGTGACTTGTTTTTAAAACATTATGAATCTCTTCATTAGAAACAGCTCCATGATAATTAATCCCAGGAGTGTTATTGCAAGTGTCAAACAATTGCTGGAAAGGTTCATCTCTCTGATCCCATCCATAAACCTTAAACGAAGAATAAACATCAAGTTCGATATTATCGAATGTTTCTCTTAGCTTTTGGAAAACTGGAACGAGAATTTGTAAACCACGATGTGGAGTAGTGTGATAAATCAACTTGATAATATCACGCTTCTTATCTTCCATAGTGAAGTTAATGGGTTCGATGCAATTATGAAGAACGATGCACTTTGACCATGGAATTTGATACCTATCGATATACGCCTTCATCTGATAATGAGAAGAGAATACCAACTTATGGAACTTTTCCCATCCACGATTGTAAAGATGATCTGATTCTGGATCACCTGCTAAATCCTGACACCAAAGGATACGAACGTGATCTTCTGAAAGTTCTTCATGGACACGTGATACAAATATCTGAAATTTATCAAGCAATTCAGGTTCTAAACGCTTTTCAAGCGCATACTTCATTAATTCTGTGCCACCCTTGGCATTACCAGAAAGATTATCTTTTGCAAAAGGCATAATATACTCCTATTTCAACCAAATTCTATTTTCGTTATACCAATTAGAAACCTTCTCGATTCTCTCTTCAATAGGCATTGAAGGTTGCCATCCTAAACCACGCAGATAATCGCCTGAAATTGCGTAACTGAAATCGTGTCCTGGACGTTCGATATTTGGGTCAACTAATTCGTAATTGAGTTCAACTTTTAAGCTTAAAGCTAACATCTCTGCAATTTGTAGATTATTCCACTCGATATCAGATGCGATGTTAAACTTAGGGCAGGATCCTCCCATACTATTAATAGCAATTTGTTTTAAATTCAAAATAAACAAAAGAGCAGAGGCTACGTCCTTAGCATGGAGGTAACAACGACTTCCAATGTTATTGGTCTTACTATCATAGTGGATCGTTAGTTTTTCGTTATTTACGATTTTCTTAAGACACATAGGAATGTATTTTTCGGGATTCTGACGTTCGCCGTAGACATTCATTGTATGTGTAATGTATATAGGCAGTTTGTAAGTATTCTGATATGCTACGCACATAGCCTCACCAGCTGCTTTAGAAGCCGAGTAAGGGTTGGTAGGGTTAAAGCGGTCATATTCTGTGAAACTATATCCAGGAACTGCAGGTCCAAATACTTCATCTGTAGAGAAGTATACAAAGCGTTCTAGATTATTTAATGTCCGAGCATACTCAAGGAGATTAACTGTAGCAACGACGTTATTTTCAACAAACTCCATTGGATATTTGATAGAGCGTGTAACGTGAGAAGCAGCAGCGACATGAAGGATAATATCAATTGGTCCGATAGTATCTGCAATTTGCGGACTAATCGCTGCTCTAAGATCGTGGTAAACTACTTTGACACGATGTTTGTCGGCTCGATCTTTGACAACCTCTTCAATTCTGTTGAGATTACCAGAGAAATCGAGCCGATCTAAACTAACGATATTGTAGTCTGTATTATCGAGAAAATATTCTATAATGTGGTGGCCAATGAAACCAGCGCCACCAGTCAAAAGTACATTCATGTTTATGCCTGTCTAGTAACGAACATAACTCTTTCGGAACCTGTCTTAAAGAATTCACGAACAGTTTGAATAACTACATCATTATCGAAAGTTTTGCAGCTGAATACATCAAGGTAGAATGTATCAGTATTGTTACAGAAATGGGCAACAATGTTACTTGTTTCAATAAGTTGAACTAAAGTAAATCCAGCCTTATTACCACTTCCGAAATTTACGACCTGCGGCTCACCATAAGCCACCATGTCAATACGCTTAACCAATTCCTTGGCGAAATTAGAAATATTTTCACCATCAGTAATCATTCCATGATCTGCGCCAGCGCAGTCAAGCATAAGATGGTAGCCCCAGTATGATGACATCATTCGTCCTCTTCGTAGTTAATTTTGTTGATAAAATTGAATTTTTTCTCTTTTGTCCATGTTTGTAGATAATCATTATCTTCATCAAACATGCGGAGGTATTCTTCTTCGCTAATCTCGCGATGAGAAATCATTACAGTTGGTCCAAGGTGTTTCTGTGAAAACTCGGTGAAATCTGAATCATTTTCTCGCATTACAACTTCATCGAGTGCGTGATCGATATTATCTTCTACTTCTACACAATAACGTAGGCGAAATTGTGATAGAACGTCAACCATAACAAGTTTTTTCATTTTAGTATGCATCAATAACTTGAAAATAAATTACACTGTCCATACGAAATGAACGCCACGCTCCGATTTGAACATCCCATGCTCGAATAACATCTGTATTCTCTGCATGAAATTTCTTTTCAGCTTCGATTTCTTCTGTGATATATTTAGCTGGTAATAAATCAGGTTTAAGCGTACAACGCATCACTCTGTTCTGACCATCTACTTTTGTGAAAGAAACTTCTGCCACAAATTCTCTTAGATCCTTGATAACTTCATCACGTTTGAAAACCATATCAATTTCCTTCGTTCAATAATTTACGGTTATCTTGAGCTTCTTCCATGAGCATGGTACGAAGTTCTGTATATCCACCAATTCGGAAACCGTCAACTACAACTACTGGAAATGACTTGGCTTCTGGAAATTTCTCGAGAAGAATTTCACGAGTAAAATCTTCATCTAGTTTTTGTTCAGTGAAAGGAATTTGTTTATCTCGGAGCAAACTCTTGGCTCGCGAGCAATAAGGGCAATCTGGTTTGGTATAAATTTCTACATTCATGATAATCTCCACTCCCAAAATAATTCAATGTCACACTGTTTATCTGGATCAAGACCAGCTTTAAACATATCGTAACGAACTAATATTTCAAGTTCACTATATCCTGATACAAAATCAAACATATTATTCTCCATAATCTATTATACTACTTATCTCAATAAAAGTCAACAATTTTATCTGCAACGCCGTAATCAATTGCTTCTTCTGCAGTTAGCCAAACATCTTCTGGTGGCAACAGGTATTTCTTAATCTTAGCTTCTGATAAACCAGTGCATTTTTTATAATGATCGATTATTCTTTCATTAGTATTATTAAACTCTTTAACACGAGCCATAAGTTCATGTTCTTTGCCCCATGATGCCCATGTAAATTGATGCGAAAGAATACTTGTATTTTGTGTGATGTATCGATGACCTTTTTGACCTGCAATAAAGGTAAGTAATCCACAACTTGCAATTTCACCAAGACCATATGTATAAACTGGAATAGTAGATCCTCTCATTGTATCAATAAGTGCAAATGCAGATGGTACTTCTCCACCAGGAGAATTGATAATCATCTTAATCATTTTAGGATAATCTTTTTTCATTAAATTACGAGCAATAATAAACTCAATTGCATCACCCGTTGAAGAAGGATCAAATGGTTTATTAAAAAGTAAATAATGATGATCTGCGATACTTGGTATATTAGTTTTATCGTCTTTCATAATCATATTATTTTCCAATCTATGAGAGTGGGGGTTTCCCCCCACTCGTTAATTGATGTTTTTCATTACCCTTTTGCAGTAAGAAGAATCTTTTGCTTTTGATTCTAATCCTCTATTATATAGAGTAGCTGCATGACACAAATTACCATTCGCTCTGTCGATGGCCATTTTTAAATATTGAAAGGCATATTCTAGATTGGTTTCAGGGTCATATAACTGACTACATTTTCCTTCCAATCCGAGACCATGAGCAGTTCTACATTGAATTTGCCCAAGACCAATTGAACTTCCATTTTGCGCTTTAATATTGTATGTTGATTCTACCATAATAATTGCATGCGCAAATGCTGGAGGTATTTGATGTTGATTAGCTTTATATGTAACTAGATCTTGTATAATTAGATTTCCTTTATGATCTTGCTCTTTCGAAAGAGCTTCACATGAGGTTACATAGGCTGAAGTCAACATACTAATCCCCATAAGGGGGTATAGTATAAGTTTCTTCATCTTCTCTCCTTAGTGTTTACACAGAGATACTCTCTCTATGCTTTACACACGGACGGTAAAGGAATAACGCCCGTGTGAATAAGTATTTATATTATTAAAATGGTGGACCGAGCAGGATTCGAACCTGCGCTCGCACTGTTATGAGCAGTGAGCCTTACCGCTTGGCTATCGGTCCTAAGCTGCTAAAACTTCTTTAAGCCTATCTGCTGCATAGGAAGCAGCGAAAGCGTTGGGTTTAACAAGTGGTATAACGTTACACATACCCCTAATATATCCGGTAGCTTCATTAATAACACAAAAAGAACCGTGGTGTTCATCAGGATTGATATCAAGATGTACTTCCACATGGCGATCCTCCAATACTTCTGCTAGTTTTAAATATAATTCAGCAATCTTATATACTTCATTCATAAGACGTAATCGTGGCTTATCTTTCTGCTGATCGTAATCACGTTCACGAACTACTTCACCAAAGATTTTACAGCCACGATTGCCATTATAATGAACAACGATAGCGAGAGTGTAATCAGCATACCACAATTTATCAATCATAAAACGTTCAGAATCTCCACCAAGATATATCTTTGTTTCTGGAGGCTGATTTAGAATAAACTGTTTAACTTCTTCGATATCGATCTTTTTCATTTTATTTACTTCTTTTTATTATTTTTTCTTGCTTTGCGTTTCGCAGAACCAATTTTACGCCGACCCTTACGAGGTCTATTTTTATGAGGATGCGCCATTATATACTCCTTTTATTTGGTGCCCACGGTCAGACTCGAACTGACACTTTGGAGATTTTAAGTCTCCTACCTCTGCCATTGGGTTACGTGGGCTAGAACTAGATTATACCTTATTATAGAAAAAAATCAAGTTAAATCTTAACGTGAGCTTTATGTATTTTTACAGAGATCCATGAATTATAATACATGTCACTTTCCAATACCTTATTCTCAAATTGCTGTTTAGCTTCCCAGTAATTACATTCGCCTTTGGTTTTACAAAGTCTCAATACAACTCTTCTAAACTGATCTGCTCCGATTTTTTCAACATCTTCCTGTAATTCTTTATTAGAACCATAATATATTTTCCAATCAGAAGCAATTTTAACTTTTTTCTTTTTTCCTTTTATGCTTTTCGTTCTAGAGAATTTGAAAAGCTTTTTACCAATATACATACGTTGATTTGTAAGATTGGTTATCATGTAGATGAAACCTACATAATCTTCTATTATTTCTTCTTTTAATGGTATACCATAGTAAAGCCATGGATTTTCATAATCAGACATATGGGGTAACTCCTTACCCCGTATTTATTCTCAGAAACGATCTTTGTCCTGATCATCCCATTCATCTTCATCTTCAAACTTCTCTGTCTTAGTAAGTTTTGAAGAGCAGAATGGGCAATACTCAGGTTCGTTTACAGTATCATGAATGATTTCAAATTCAGCTTCACACTCTGTGCAAGTGATTATACTATCAGCCATTTTTACTCCTTACATTGTTTCTTTTTATCTTCTGCCAGTGTTTTCAAATCAACTGGTAGAAGTGGGTTCTTAATTGTCTTTGAATCAGGAACAGGAAAAGTTGTACCTGTTGCTTTTTCGATATCAGCAACTGTCACTTGGTATTTTGTAAAATCAGAATCAAGACCATCTTTATTATTCATTAAAAAAGCATATGATCTTTTAGTTGTATTATCAATTACTATTTTGAAAAGAGCATCTGGTACTACTACTTTATTAACACCTATTTTTTTAGAGGCTGATGAATAGATATTACCTGCATATTCAGTAAATGGATGTTTAGTTAAATAAACCCATGCACGAGCTGCTGATTCTAAATTTTTCCAAGTTCCACGATTAACAGATGGAAGCTGTGGACTCATATTTGACATAAGGAAAGATTCATGTTCAACTTGATCATCCCATGACATGTCAGCATCATTGGCTAAATGACCTTGATCATAACCAGAAGCTGCATAATCTTTTGGGTCAGATCGTTGTCCAACAGGGAGAGATTGGTCAGCAGCGAAAGCATTAGTTCGTACGACGCAGCCAATAGCGTGATCAGGCGTAAGAGTCCACGCCACCCAGTTCGGTATTTTTGCAATCGGATCATGCTCGAGGATATATGCAGAGCGACATATGATAGGATGATTTGCAACAGTAGATGGTAACCCATATGGAACCTGTACCTTACATGAATCTATTGGCTTTGGTGGCTGTTGATTTGCAGCAATTGCTAAAGTCGGTAATAATAAAAGTGCATAAATTAATTTCTTCATATTTATCTCCAATAAATTATTTCCATAGTTCCATTTTGATGTTCGATAACCGCACTACAAGTTTCGACCCAATCGCCGCAATTGACATATGTAATCCCCGAGATATCTCGCAAATTAGGATGGTGGATATGACCACAAATAATGCCTTGAACGCCTTTATATACTGCATAATTAGAGAGATTTTCTTCATAATCACCAATGAAATTTATAGCTTTTTTAACTTTATACTTAGCCCATGCAGATAAAGACCAATGGGGTAAATTTAAAAGGTTTCTGATTTTAACAACAACTACATTAATATAAATGAGCATATCATATGCCCAGCTACCGAAATGTGACAACCATTTCATCTTATTGATTACGATGTCAAACTGGTCACCATGCATTACTATATATCTTTTCCCATCAACACCTGTATGAATAATAGTGTCAGCTAGGATTATATTTCCAAACTCATGTTCTCCAAAAGAGCGAAGAAATTCATCATGATTTCCTGGAAGGTATACAACTTTAGTTCCTTTACGAGCTCTACGAAGAATTTTCTGTATTACATCATTGTGCTCTTGTGGCCAATAAAAGCCAGAGTTTAAAGCCCATCCATCTACTATATCACCAACTAGATACAGGTTATCACATTCAAATGTTTTCATAAAATCAAGCAATTTATCTGCTTGACTCATTCTTGTTCCTAGGTGTACATCTGATATGAAAACTGATTTGTAATGGTGCATATTACAAAGAAAATCCTTTGAAAGTATCGTTAGTAATATCTTTTTTAACACCACCAATTACATAGCTAGTAATTTCAGTTTCTTGCGGAGCCACTTGAACTTCAGAACCACTGATCCATTTTTGTGTCCATGGTAGTGGGTTTGATCCTGTTTTATATGGGCATGGTAGACCAACTGCAGTCATACGTTTATTTGCAATCCATTCTATATAGTCATTCAATAATTGTTCATTGAGACCAATCATAGAACCATCTTTGAACAGGTAATGAGCCCATGCTTTTTCTTGATTTACTGCATCGATGAACATCTTAATGCATTCATCTTTAGTTTCTTCACGGATTTGAACATAGTCTGGATCATCAGTAGGTAATACCTTCAACAGCTGCTGCGTACCTGCAAGGTGAAGGTTCTCATCACGAGCAATCAACTTGATGATCTTAGCATTACCTTCCATCTTTTTCAATTCAGCAAATGCCCAAGAGCAAGCAAAACTAACGTAGAAGCGAACACCCTCGAGAATATTAACTGACATAAGAGTAAGCCACAATGCTTTCTTATGACCATACCCACTGTTTGAAACTGATTTGTTATTATATTCGATAAGATTATCATAGTACTTGCTGATATCACCAGCGCAGTCTACGATTTCTTTCATGTCCATCATACCATCAAAAATTATAGACGGGTCAGCGTATACGTTCCGAATGATGTGAGTGTAACTGCGTGAGTGAATAGATTCGCTGAACGCCCATGTAAGGATCCAGTTCTCGAGTTCAGGAAGTGAGCAGATAGGACCAAAGGCAGCTGTTGGGGCACGCCCTTGTACTGAGTCAAGAAGGATCTGTCGTTTGAGATTGGAGGTAAAGATGTGCTGTTCATGAATAGTCAATCCTCTAAAATCTTTTGAATCACGTGTAACGTCAATTTCTTCTGGACGCCAAAAGAAGCCCAACTGTTTCTCAGTTAGCTTTTCAAGGAACGGATACTTTTGTTTATCATAACGAGCAATCGTTACGGGATCATCAAAAAATGCATGAACCTTTGTTGGATCTTTACGGTTAGTTGAATCAAATACACTCATTTTTGTTCCTCTGTTTCGTAATCATATCTGTCATCATCAGATAAAATCCATCTTGGTTTATCTTCTACATTCCATACTTTATGATTTATTTTTCTATCGATAATATGTTTATTCCATTTTGTGCAAAAAGATGGCTCAAATAATTTTACTCTATTATTAGGCTGTATAGCATAATTTCCATCAGTTAATTCTATTACATGACCACATTTATGCTGTCCTGGATTTTCACTAAATCCTAAATTTGGTATAGAATTATCTTGATGCGACCAATCTAAAGTAAAAAGGTATCTTCCTTCTCTTGTATTTTTTGACCTATCGGTATAATGCATTGTTTTATTTTTTAAAAAATCAAAAGTTGTTATCGATACATATTCACTAAAAGAATTCCATAAAACAAGTTGATAAATTTCTTCCTGTTTAGTTGGAAATTTACAAAAAGCATGTATAGGCATACGCCACCATATTCCCCCATCTTCCATTAAAAAATGAAATAATGGTGGATTTCCGGAAATTGATGAAAGACCAAATATTACACACGGAATATACGTATCATTTTCTTCAAATTTTTCTGGTCTGGCTTGTAAAAAATTAGATCTTACAAAACACTCTATGGGTGGTAATGGTATATTAAGATATGACATTATTATTTCCTATTATTATGCTGCTTTTCTCCAGTACTTTTTAGCATCATAATCCATATAACCTTCTGGCATTTCGTATAGCTTTTTAGTATCAAACTCAAACAAACATAGCGTAAGATTATCTTCAGTTTTTACATGAACGATAGTTAGTTTTAGTGCTTTCTCGATTTTATAAAAGATCTTTTCGTGTGTAAGATTGAGTTTATCCATTTACCATCTCCCATCGTCGATAAAGATTACTATTTTTAAAAATACAACCTTGACCACCAAATCCAACTTCATTCCTGGATCCATATCACTTTTGGTATCAAAGTCAACCCAGAACGGTGTTTTGAACCAGTTGAATGGGTTTAAATTTAATGATATTATTATTGTAGAATTTTTAATATAATTAATCAAATTTTGCATGCTTCACAGTCCACATCATCTATTTCGCCCAGTGATAATGGAGAAACAAAATCTATTTCCCCTGCATTGTCATTTGTATTAAAATAATATAATTGCTTCCCACCATACTTGTAAAACATAAGCATGTGCTGAAGCATAACACTCATTGGAATTTGATCTTCTTCATAATACTTTGGATTATACGAGGTATTAACAGAAATACCTTGATCGATAAACTTTTGAAGAACAGATACTATCTTGAGATAACCCTCGGGAGATTTTTGGTCCCATAGGAGATCATATTTGTTTTTGAGTTTACGAATCTCTGGCACGACTTGTTTGAGGACACCATCTTTGCTCTGTTTAATCGAAACGAGGGAACGTGGCGGCTCGATCCCGTTTGTAGCATTACTGATCTGAGCTGATGTTTCCGATGGCATAAGAGCCATGAGTGTAGAGTTTCTAATTCCATATTGTTTAGCCCTCTCTTTTAATGCATCCCAATCAAAAGTATATATTGGAGTTACGAGCTCGTCAACTTCTTTCTTATAGGTGTCGATTGGGAAGATACCTTGTGAGTACTTGGTCTCGTTAGACTTAGATGGAGCTCCGACTTCAGCCGCAAGATCGATTGAGGCTTTAATGAGATAATAAGACCAAGCTTCGGTATACTCATGTAATTTCTGTAATCCCTCTTTACTGATAGATTGATAGCTCAAATCATTACGAGCAAGCCAATATGCAAGATTAATAATACCAATACCAAGAGGACGACGAGCCATCGTGGAGTTTTTTGCTGCAAGTACGGGATAATCTTGGTAACTAAGCAACTCATCCAAAGCACGTACTACGAGAGTACAAGGACGTTCAAAATCAGATCGATCGCGAATTTTACCCCAATTAATAGCTGCTAATGTACATAGTGAAATTTCACCATCTGGATCATTAATATCCTTGAGTGGTTTAGTTGGTAGATCAATTTCAGAGCAAAGATTGCTCATACGGATAGGTGCAATTTCCTTAATGAATGAACCATGGTCGTTAGCGTGGTCCACATTTTGTAAATAAATTCTCCCTGTGTCTTTTCGCTCTTGCATAAATGACGAGAATAAATCGATCGCGGAAATAGTTTTTTTTCTGATTTTGGTTGAACGCTCATATTTTTCATAGAGTGTTCTGAATTTTTCTGTATCTGTGAAAAACGCTTCGTACATGTCAGGAACATCTTGCGGCGAGAATAGTGTGATGTTTCCGCCAGCAAGCAATCTTTCATACATAACTTTGTTGAATTGGACTCCGTAGTCGAGATGTCTAACACGATTATCCTCCGTTCCTTTGTTGTTTTTTAATACGAGGATGTCCTCGACTTCCATGTGCCATAAAGGGTAGTAAAGAGTCGCAGCGCCTCCTCGTACTCCTCCTTGACTACAACTTTTAACTGCTGACTGAAAATGCTTATAAAAAGGTATAACACCCGTATGACTAGCATCACCATTACGGATAGGAGAGCCAATAGCCCGAATACGACCAGCTCCAATACCAATCCCAGCCTTTTGAGACACATACTTAACAATCGAAGAAGCCGTTGCATTAATGGAGTCGAGTGAGTCGTCTGTTTCAATAAGAACACACGAACTGAACTGCTTTTGAGGAGTACGAAGACCTGCCATGATAGGCGTAGGGAGCGAAATTTCGAAATTAGAAATTGAATCATATAAATCCTTCACCCATTTTAATCTATCTGTTTTGTAATTGCGAAACAATACCATAGCGATAAGCATATATGCCATCTGTGGTGTTTCATAGTATTTACTCGTTACTCTATTTTTAACGAGATATTTTCCTCTGAATTGCTCCATACCGACATAGGCGATGTTAAAATCGCGATCATGGTCAATATAACTGTCAAGAATGTCAATATCTTTTGAGTTATACCATTCGTATATGCTACTGTCGTAGTAGCCAGCATTGATAACATTGCTGATATGATCAGATAGTTTTGGTACATTGTAATCTCCATATACTTCTTTTCGAATATGATAATTGATTAGACGACCAGCAACATACTGATAACTCGGTGTTTCTTCGCTAATTAGGTCGGCGGCTGCTTTGATTAAGGTTTCTTGAATGTCAGATGATTTAATCTTATTATAAAATTGTATTTGTGATTTAATTTCGATTTCAGACTCAGAAACCCCATTAATGTCTTTACAAGCCCATGCTACAACTTTGTGAAATTTATTAAGGTTTAAAGGCTCTGTACTACCATCTCTTTTAGTTACTTGAATCTGCGACATGTTTACCTCTTTTTATTATTGTCCAATATCTAGTGTATCCTTTAATGAAGGAAACACTTTCGTAATTTCGTACCATGCATCAGTAGCTACATCGCGATGTTCTTTCTGCGTACCATTAGCCATACGTAACTGACAGTAGTGAATCCAGCTTCTAAGAGAACCAGACATATAAAGACGAGAGACAGTAAGACCTTCTGGCAAAACTGCACGAGCTTGTTCTTTTGCAATTCCATTTTTAATAGCCCAATCATATTCTTTTTTTGCATATTCAATTACTATATTTTGACGCTCATTCCACATGTGTTTGAGCTCTGGATCGTCTTCAACTTCAATTGAGTTTTGTCTGTTCTTTGTATCTTGGAGACGGGCTTCACGAGTGATGAACCCAAGGTCTTTGATTGGATCTGCATAACGTTGACTAAACTCCTGAAATGTAAAAGAACGATGACGAAGAATTTGTCGAGCTATATCACGAGTTGTATTTATTTCCATGACCAAGTGAACAATTTCAAAAGGCGACCAATGTTTGTTCTTTGCTAAATATTTTAATAATTTATTTGCCGTATCTGTATTATTTTGATTTGATGGATTACTTACGCGGGCAACATAAGCAATAAACTCATCTGTAGTCATTGGAATACCATCGCCATTATTGATATATGGTTCGGTTGCTGCAATCAATTTAGCATTATTCATTCACTTCTACCTTTTGAAGAGTATAAGACCCATTTCCATTTTCAATCCATTCAATTTCATCTCCTGGATTCCATCCGAGTTCAGTCAATGTTGCATAAAACTCTTCTGGAATAGGAATGTAATAATCACCTGTATTGATATCATATTCTACTTTTACAATCATGCTTTACTTTTCTCCATTTGCTCCATAATGAATTCAACAGACTCAGTGCATGCGATTACACGACCATTTGATAATGCAATCTTTGTGTAGTAATCTTTTTCATTCGGGAGAAGCAACCCATGATTATTTGGACGAATTTCACGTTCGATGTATTTGACATCAGAAAGGTCGACATAGATATCAAGTCCAGGAAAAGTAAGTTTTGTAAGCATTATATTTTACTCCATTTTGTAAGCGCCATTTTGGCAGCGAGATCTTTATATGTATTTGTATCAATTATATGTTTAATAAACTCAGGAGATAATCCTGCTAATATCATATCGTTCACATCCTTGTGTTCAAGGTTGCTCGGCCAGATACATACATTATACCCGTTTAATATCGCTTTGTCAAGCTTTTTTATTGTTTCCCTCGATCTAGGTTCATTATCATAGACGATGACGATAATGTTTTTTTCAAAACTAGAAATCGCAGAAACGAGATCACCACCAGCGGTAGCTATAGCATTATGTAAAAACATACTATCGATCGGACCTTCGAGTACGTAAATTTTTTGATTTTCATCTACGGTGTCTAATCCATATATCTTAGGGACATTTTCGTTAAGAACAATAGTGATATACTTAACTGATGATTTACTTATGCTTCTACCCTGAAAGGCATGCAAGTTTTTATCCTTATCAAAAAATGGAATAAGGATTCTAGTTTCATCTTTCTTTAAAGCTTCTTCGGAAAACTTATTAGGAATAAGAGTATTAACAAAGCCCATAAAATTGGGAACAGAAAAAAGTTTTGCATGATAGGGATTGGGTATCTTCCTATTTGAGATGAACAATTTAACTGGATCATCTGGTTTAAGCTGACTTATCTTCTTCAATCCCTTCAGTGGTCCACTTTTAAGGAACACTGGAGTTTTCATTTTATCAACGAAATTTTGTAGTTCAACCTGCTCTGGAGACTTCTCATCCTTTAACTTTTCGAAAACATAATCATTATATACGCTCTGGTCCACAGCCTTGATAAATTTAGGAACAGAAGAAGTCGCATTGCAGTTATGGCAGTGGAACAACATTTTTCCCTGCTTCTCATAGATATATGCACGTGCTTTGGATTTGTTCGTTTCGGAGTCGCCACAAATAGGACAACGAAAATTATATAGACTCGGTCCCTTGCGCTTAAAGCGTTCTAAACGACCAGAAATTATACCAATGTACTTCTGCTGCAACCAATCCATAATAATACCTTATTCAAAAGCGACAATACTATTATACCGTCTTTATCGAAAAAGGCAACAATTATTTTACGAATATCTTTATGATATGATCACCATTTGCAATTATGAACGAAATAACAGAGAATGCACCGACATACATCCATGTCATCTTTTCCATTTTACTAATTTTTTCGGAAAGTATTGCATGTTGCGCAGATGATTCTTCGCGCATTTTATTTAATTGTTGAATTATATTGTTGTCTTGATCTCTCATTGTATTATATACTTCATCAATTTGTTTATCCGTTTGTAATCTACGTGATTCTAACATATTTTCTATATAATCTTGGTTTTTATCAACTTGACCAAGACGCTGTTCGTGAACAGCGATTATTTTATTTAAATCACTAGAAATTTCTGCGAGTTTCTCTAGTGTATTTTCTATGCGGCTGATTCTATACGTTTCTTCAGTCATGAGTTTCTCGTGTCAGCTCTGCGTTCTTGATTTTTTTCGTGTCTAGTGATATCACGAAGTTTTTTGCCACCTAGAATACTCTTTGCTGTTGTACGACCAGAAATATTACCACCAAGCAATGAGGATATTACATTGTCTTCAGCAACTGGATCTGATGGATTTCTTCTTTTAATCATCGGTATTTTCTTTTTATTACCACCAAGTATAGGATCGAATTTAGCTATATTACCGTCGCCGATATTATTAACAGCACCACCCATAGCGGCTACACCATCTTCTCTTAATTTCATAATTGGCATATCCTTAAAAACTTCTGGATGAGTTGTATCAAATTCTCTCATAATTCTACCTGCAAGTGCATTGGCTTCATCTTCTTTCATTTGTTCAGAAGAAGATACGCCATGAACTCTTTGCTTATAATGGATTAATTCGTGAGCGATTGTACGCATAACGTCAATTGGATGACGATCAGTAATTCTTACAGAGATAGTATTGCCTTTACCAGAGGCTAGGAAATGACCAAATGCATTTCTGATGTTTTCGGATTTACCGACAAAATGGATTTTTGGCATAGATGTTAGCTTGAGCTTTTTAGCTGCAAAATCTATAAATTTTTTAATATCTTTTATAGAAGCTTCCATTATACTTTCCTTAACTTTGCAACTATCTTACTGTCCATTTCAATAAGATTAGTATCTATTATTTTATCATCACCTACATTATATATCTTTTCTGGAATCACTTCTAGCAAAACAAGAAAAGGTTTTATGTACTTCATTTGATTTTTTAACTTCAAATAAAGTATTCTACATAAAACCTCAGCACCAAAACAATTATTTAAAACAATAATATGATTAAGTATCAATCTTTCTTTAAGATCACCGCTTTCAATATATCTTGTAATCAATTTTTTAATATATTTGATTCTGTTTAAATCTTCATAAAAATCTTCAGTTGAATAATACTGAGGATTATCATAATTAGCAGCGCAAAATAACAAAAAATTCTTATCAGTCAATTGTTCATTCATTATTAATCTTTATTTTTAATACCCTATTGCTTGGTATTGTACATTTACGCCTGTAGTCGTTGATGTAGTTCTAATTGTAGCAACAGTAGTATTAGGCGAAGCTGCTTGATATGCAACATTAGAAGAACCTATTACTGACAATACAACAGATTGACATGCTGTTGGGAATGCTATTGAAAAAGTAGCATTCCCAGTTGTTGTATTAGCTAAAACTGCACCCCATTGATGTAATACACCATTTGCAAGAAATACATATCCATTAGCAGTTTTTGAATTATTACTTGCTACAAGTGTTGATACGTTTACTGTTCTAACAGATGAGTTACCACTGTTAATAGATGTATTACCTGATGCATTGTAAAGTAGTAGCACCCGATCAGTGGGTGCTACGTTAGCAGCTGTAGGTAACTGTGATACCTTTAGCGAATTATCAGTCATTACTTAAACCCCTATCTATCAGGAGTCGTGGAATATGTTATCGTCCGCACCGTCAGCAGTTGTTGCAGCTGTACCGTACTTAGCGTCAGTTTGACCAAGTGAACCCATAGCTACAAGAGTTTCGAACTGAACACGACCAGCACGACCACCAGTACCTTCAGTACGAACAACCCAACCAGCGTGAGCAGCACCATTGAACTTAGCTCCCGATGGAATTAAAAGACCAGTAGCTGTTGTTCCTTGAATAGTATGAACTTCGCCAGTTGCTGTAGTTCTAGCATCTGTGATGTCAATATTGGCACCAGTAGCTGTTGTTGAAAGAGCAATTGTCGATGTATTAGCAAATGATACGTAGTAGTATGTATTGCCAGTAAGTGGAGCAATTGGTGTATTTGATGTAGGAACGCCGTAATATAGACGATCACCAACCTGCCACTTTGAGTTAGCAGTAGCAACAACAATAGTATCTGATGTATTTGAGAAACCAACGGAGTTTGCAGTAATATTAATTGCAGCAGGAGCAGCAATTGTAAGAGTTGGCTTCAATGCAATATTAACAATTGTTTGATTTGATGTTAGAGCAGTAACACGACCAGCACTAGTACCTGTTGTACCAACAGTTGAGTTAGCAGCTGAACCGTTTGAATAACCATTAGAGAAGCTAAGAGTTACTGCAGCATTTGCGCCGTATCCAGTACCGCCTGATGTAACACGGAAAATACCATTTGTTGAACCAGTAGTATAAGACATTTCAGTTGGGTCAAGACCAAATACGCCTACAGCCTGATCTTGTCTAAATGCATTAATGGTAGTATTAACATACATACCAGAATCAACAGATGCACGAGAACCTGAAGATGTATTACCGAAATGACCATTCGGTGTGTGCGGAACTGCAACAGTTGCAATATTCGAAGTACTACCGCCATTAATGAGAGCGTAAGTACCAATTGGCGCACCATTAGATGTTTCTTTTGTAGTGCTGCTATTAGCAGTTACAGCTTGATCGTTTCTACCCCATTGTGCCATTTTATTATTCCTCCTAAGAATTTCTTTTTTGTATTTATATTAATTGATTACTAGGTTAACATATCGACCAAATAGGTAGAATGCTGACGATCTACTTTACCACCAATATTTAAAAGCTCATGTTCAGGATCAATTACTGGTCTAGGTTCTAACTGTATATTTGTTTTAGCTTTTGCAGGAGCGACTTTTTTTACAGACACAGGAGCAATTTTAATCTCAGGTTCAGGTAATGGTTTATTATCCTGAATAACTACAACTTTTGGTTCATTCGTTAATTTTATTTTTTCAAAAAATGCATTATTTACTGGCGGATCAACATGCTGTACAGGAGAAGAAACCTTCTCCTGCCCAACTATCGTTATGTTACCAGTAATTAATGGCATTAGACCTTTAAACCTTCAGCAGATGCATGCATCTTTGCAACAGCTGATTGACGGTCAGCTGGTTTAAGATCAGCTAGATGAGAAACGATCTTTCTACCCATTGGTGCAGTAAGTTTACTTACATCACCATTATCGTGTTTGAAATCAACAGGAACACCTGCCATGGCACGACCAGCTTGAACCTGAATATGCTGGCGAGGATCACGACCCATACCTACATTTGGATTGTCAGCATCTTTTTCTGCTTTTGATGGGCGACCCATTTTCTTTTTTCCTGATTCATCAAGGATAGCAGATGAAGGAACTTGACCAACGTCAGCTGAATCTTTATCAGTTTGTGGAGCAACTGCTGATTCATCAAAAGAAGCTAGATGTTCTAATTCTTCATCAGAAAATAAACCTTCCATTTGAACGCCTGGAACCTTAACCTTCTTTAACGATGCTGATCTTTTTTCAACTTCAGCTGTACGCTTTGCAGGTGCATTTTTTTCCCAGCTGTCAATTGGCGCTTGACCTTTACGTGAGTCATGATAGCCTTTCATTGAACCAGCTAAAACTTTTTTAGCAAATGGACCAGCTTCATCAACTGACTCGGCTTCTTCATTTTGAGAATTTTTAAGTGCAGCAGAAGTTGGTGCACCTTTTGATCCAGGCTTACGCATATGTTCACCAGAGCCACGCTTAATGCGTTCTTGCTTTGCATGGATATTATCCCAAAGACCACGCTTACCTTCACTAACTTCAATTTCTTCTTTTACATGAGGACCACACTTGCAAGGGTTCATACCACATTCTGGGCATTTACCTTCCATCATTTTCTTTTTTCCAAGAAGCTCGAAATCTTTTTTATCAAGACGACCATTTTTGTTTTTGTCTAATTTTGTTTGATTACCAATTAGCTTTTCTTCAATAGTTTCAACTTCTTCATAATTGATTTTTCTTTGTTTTGATTTAGGTAATTCCGATCGAACAGCTTTCTCTTTAAATTTATTAGCTTGTCTTTGATATTCAGCAGCTGCTGAATGACCAGTAAAGGTATCAGTATTTCTTAATTCTTCTGCTTTTCTATTGGCTTTATCGGCTGCGTTATAGTATGTTTGAGCACTCAATTCATCAATAGTTTCAA
>Ga0136644_10000759_pt1 | contig 25904 bp, 33 predicted proteins | sample C_130820_EF_Meta_FD_94780 | JGI IMG/M metagenome (GOLD analysis project Ga0136644, IMG submission 94780) | Freshwater microbial communities from Lake Croche, Canada to study carbon cycling - C_130820_EF_MetaG (v2) (version 2) | ecosystem: Environmental > Aquatic > Freshwater > Lake | place...
ATTTTTGAAGGTCAGGGTTCTAGTCTTTTTATCAATCTTGACTACTTCGCCTTCATACAGCTGATAGCGGTTTTCTACGGCAGCCGCATCAATTACCATCGGTTTTTGTGCCGCAGAGTCCGCTGGCGCAGTTTGGGCAGTAGCCACTAGTGGAGCGGCCAATAGAGTCGCCAAAAGCATTGAAATAGGGGTTAATTTGATATTCATTATTTTCCTTAATTAATCATCAATCCTGATTAAGATATTAGCTCAATTTTATTAATTTTCACTCCCTGGGCAGCTGGTTTTAAATTGGGGATGCATCTCCCCATCTTTGTTAAGATCAATCCTTCATTTAAATACCCAAGAAGAGTGAGAAATGCCTAAATTTGCAGCCAATTTGACCATGCTCTTTAGCGAAGAGCCGTTCTTAGATCGTTTTGAAAGGGCCGCTAGCGCTGGATTTAAGGCAGTTGAATTCTTATTCCCATATGCCTATTCGCCCTCCGAAATAAAGCAAAAATTAGAGCAATTTGATCTTAGTCTAGTCCTTCATAACTTACCTGCAGGTGACTGGGATTCTGGTGAGCGGGGAATTGCTTGCCTTCCCGATCGTGTTGATGAGTTTCGGACTGGTGTGGCTAAGGCAATTGAATATGCTAAGGCTTTGCATGTTCCTAAGCTAAATTGCTTGGCAGGAAAAGCTCCAGCAGGGGTGGATAAGCAGTTGCTGCACCAAACTTTTGTTGATAACTTAAAGTATGCGGCTGGTGAGTTACAGAAGGCAGATTTAAAACTATTAATTGAGCCCATTAATACCTTTGATATCCCTGGATTCTTTCTGTCAAAAACACAACAGGGTATAGCCATATTGGATGAGGTTGGAGCAGATAACGCATTTCTCCAGTACGACATTTACCATGCACAGCGCATGGAGGGTGAGTTGGCCAATACGATTGAAAAATACCTAGGCCGTATTGCTCATATTCAGTTAGCTGACAATCCAGGACGTCATGAACCTGGCACTGGAGAAATTAACTACAACTATTTATTTAAGTTTCTGGACCAAATAGGCTATCACGGTTGGATCGGGTGCGAATACAAGCCTGCGAACTCTACTGAAGCTGGACTTGCTTGGCTTCAGAACCTAAATTCATAAAGAATTCACTAAAAATAAACGGAGACAAGATGACTGAAAAGCTAAAGCTAGGATTTGTTGGGTTAGGCATTATGGGTGGGCCGATGGCTAGTCACCTAGTAAATGCCGGACATCAAGTGTTTATCAATACCCGTAGTAAAGTGCCGAATGACCTTGCTGCTTCTGCCGCCATTCAATGTGTGAGTCCTCAAGAAGTTGCCGAAAAGGCGGACATCATATTCACTATGCTTCCTGATACTCCAGATGTAGAAAAAGTATTGTTCGGCGACCATGGTATTGCATCAGGCTTATCTAAAGGAAAAGTTCTTGTTGATATGAGCTCTATTTCCCCAATCGCTACCAAAGAGTTTGCCAAGAAACTAAATGCTTTAGGTTGCGATTATTTAGATGCGCCAGTCTCTGGTGGTGAGGTCGGTGCAAAAAATGCCACTCTGTCGATTATGGTTGGTGGTGATGAGGCTATATTTGAAAGAGTCAAGCCGATATTTGAGTTGATGGGGAAAAACATCAACCTGGTAGGCTCTAACGGGGATGGCCAAACTGCGAAAGTTGCCAATCAAATTATTGTGGCCCTTAATATTGAAGCTGTTGCCGAGGCACTGTTATTTGCAGCAAAAGCAGGCGCCGATCCAGCTAAAGTCCGTCAAGCCCTAATGGGTGGCTTTGCCAGCTCTAAGATTCTAGAAGTTCATGGTGAGCGCATGGTGAAGAGAACGTTCGATCCTGGCTTTCGGATTGAATTACATCAGAAAGATTTAAATCTCGCGCTCAATAGTGCGCGGGCCTTAGGGGTCTCATTACCGAATACCGCCACTGCTCAAGAATTATTCAACTCCTGCTCTGCACATGGTGGCAAAGCTTGGGATCATTCCGCAATGGTCAAGGCCTTAGAAAAGCTCGCCAATTTTGAAATCGGGCAAAAGGTATAAAGCAAGATGGCTTCCACTTTATTGGTTTATCTTCATGGCTTTCGATCTTCTCCAAGATCAAGTAAAGCTGTTTTGACAGGCGAGGCGATTAAAGCTTTATCGACTGCTGCAAATCCAATTGAGTGGTATTGCCCACAATTACCTGCATCACCTAAAGCAAGTATGGATATGGTAGTTAAGCATATCGATGAAACGCAAGCCGACAGAATAGTTGTTATTGGCTCATCCTTGGGTGGTTTTTATACTAACTTTTTAGCTGAGAAGTATGGATGTAAAGCGGTGGCGCTTAATCCGGCGGTTAGGGCGGCTCGTGAACTTGCGCCTCATGTCGGCATGATGACAGCTTACGATAGCGATGAACCGTTTGACTTTCGGCCAGAATATATCGATGAACTAAAAGCCCTACAAGTTGATGGGATTTCCGATCCAAGTCGCTACTTTTTGATTGCGGCAAAGGGTGATGAATTATTGGACTGGAAAGAGATGACTGAGTTTTATCAAGGCGCCCAGCAATTGGTTCTTGAAGGCAGCGATCATGGGATTTCTGACTACCCAGTACACCTTCCTAAAGTATTGGACTTTATCGCTACATAGATGATTGATTGACACAAACTTCTTCTGTAAGATAAGTAAAACGATCGATGGCTTTGCCTAGGTCTAGAAAGGAGAGTTTGTGCTGAGCATCTTGAAATTAGACGCTGGTGGGATTCCCCAGGGTTGGGTTAATGCTGAAGAAGCAACAAAACATTATGCCGATAACAGTGTTCTTTGGACCTTAGGCGACCCCATCAAAAAAATGCGGGGCGGTATTTCTAGGGAAAGCGGCCTGCAATCCGTGATTGAGTTGCACTCAATTATTGCGATTAAAGGCAGCGCTAAGATCAATCTCTTCGACGTTGTCCCGGTAATTACTAAGCACAAACTTTTTAAGCGTGATCGCGGTCTCTGTGCCTATTGCGGTGATGCAATTCATGAATCGCAAGCTGAAGCCGAACATATTATTCCGAACAGCCGTGGTGGAAAATATTCTTGGATGAATTTAGTGATATCGTGCAGGCCCTGCAATCAACGCAAAGGTAATCGTACGCCCGAGCAAGCAGGTATGGGTTTGCTTTATACGCCTTACTTACCCAGCCTTTACGAAGACATGATCTTAAAAGGGCGGAACATTCTTGCTGACCAGATGGATTTTCTGGCGGCAAACTTACCCAAGAATAGTCGCTTACTTGAGGGTTATCTCTGAGTTTTCTGCAAACTCAATTTGAGCAACCTAAGGCCAGTATGCTGGTGCTAGCCAAATCCTGGCGTCTAATATTGATTGCTTTGGTGTTGTCAGTAGTGGGTCATCTCCTGCTGTTCTTTGGGCTTCCATTTTTTTCTTTTGCCACAACAAATATTCCTGACGATCTGATTATCAGAACGGAGCTCAAACTAGATCTGCCTAAAAAAATTCAGCTAGCAAAGGCTCCTAAAAAGAAAGTTGATGCAGATACTACTTCAACCAACAAGTCAGAGAGCTCAAATGTGATTGGGGAGCAGGGTGGTTCCATCAATCAATCTGGAATTCCATTTAAGCTACCTGGATCAGGAATTCTTTATTACGATGCTTATGTTGATGGCCAGAAATATCAAACTGGCGAAATTGATTGGATAGTCGACGGTAATAACTATCGCCTGTATATCAATATCCCCTATGCTTTTGTGGGCCCGTTTGTTTTTGAATCCAGAGGAACTGTAGATGCTTTTGGTATTTCCCCAACTATTTACTGGTCACAACGCGGGACAAAAGCTCCGCGTTATTCACGTTTTGATCGAGATGGGAAGGGAGGAGGGCAGATGTTCTTTTCAGAAAAGCCTGAATTCACCCCCGAGATTTTGCCAGGCACTCAAGATCGATTTAGTCTGATGTTCCAATTTGCCTCATTATTGAATGGAGACAGCAAGATTGATGAAGCTGGAACGATTAAGGCCATTCCGGTTGTCGATTACAGCACCTTAGAAATGTGGCAATTTAAGAGTTATGGAGAAACGGTCTCAGAGGCGATACCGAGTTTAGGGAACTCTGTGAACCGTCACTACGCTTTGATGCAGCGTGAGAATGATCCCTATAAACGTCAGATTGATATATGGCTAGCCAAAGATCTGGAATGGCTACCAGGCAGAATTCGATCGCAAGATCAAAATGGTAGGGTGGTGGAGCTGGTATTCAAACAAAAAAGCCCAATACCGCAGAGCATGACGCCTTAAAAGCCCGTTCCTGATTTTGGGTTTTGACTTGGACGATTTAATAATGCCCCCATCATGGAATACAGCGCCGCTCCGGACATCGAGACAGCAAATATCCCGGTAAAGGAAATGATGATTGGCAATATTCTCCAATGCTCTGATAATTTGTAATCTCCATAACCAACGGTTGTATACATTTCACCAGCAAAGTAAAACGTTTGGGGATTTGTTGGAAAAACTTTCAACCCAACACAGATATAGGTCCACATCACTATCTCACTTAGGTGACTTGCAATGACCAACAGGATGGCGATGAAATATGCAATAAAGCTTCCACCGGCAACTTTTTTCTTTATCAAGAATTGGTTAATGAAGTGATATGCACCAGCTATAGCTAAAACAGCAAAGCCATGAACAGCGAGCATGCCACAGGCAAAAATAACCAATTCCCAGATCTTGCCATTGCCCATATCAATATTGATTTGATGAAATAGGGTGGCAAAACTTGGGAGGTCCGCGTTACGAAATAAATCTAAAAGGAGCATGGCTATTTACCGAAATTCAATAAACTTGGAATACTAAGAGGACTTAGCACTCTTCGTGGTTTGCCCAAAAGTCGACATTAATAGGCTATAGAGTGCCGCCCCTGAAATGGCTATCGCAAATAAGCCTGAAAAGGAGATCAGAATCGGCAATATTCTCCAACGTTCTCCAATATTGTAGATAGGGTCGTTGTGATCTAAGTTGGTATACATTTCTCCAGCAAAGTAAAAGGTCTTGATGACACCAGGGAAGACATTGACACTCACTATTGCGTAGGTCCAGATGAATATATCCACTAAGTGGCTTAGCAATATGAGAAGCACAACTACAAAATAGACCAGGATATCGACATTTTTATTTTTTTCACTTCCATATTTTCTGTTGAAGGCGCTCAAACAACCCATGACAAATAAAACCAACAGACCATGGATTAGTACAACCATTACCGACACAAAACTCATCAGCCGGATGCCAAAATCAGTTAAACCTTTTGTGATCTCATAAAACACCGTGAATACATTAGGAAGGGAGTGGAAGTATTCAATCAATTGTTTATCTCGCTTCTGATCAATTTAGTGGTTCGATATCTTATTTGACATAATAATGATTATACGCAGATAGCCATATTAGGATTTAGGTAGTTTAGCCTTGGGGTCTCTGACATATGGCTTCTTATAAAGCTTTAACCAGCGGGACCTGAGCCCATCGCCAATCCAGGGTTTCTCGTAGATATCAGCAATATCAATTGCTGTAAAACCAAGTGAATTACGAAGTTGGATATCAGCGCCTTTATCTAATAAGAGCTTCACTAACTGCTCATTCCCAGACTGAACAGCCATCATTAACGGTGTCGTGTCATTTAGACTTCTAGAATCAACTGTAGCCCCTTCAGATATCAAAAATTCGGCAACGGATATATTGCCCCTAGCGCTCGCGTAATGTAATGGTGTCCACGCAATGTGGTCGATGGTTGCATGGTTTTTAAGCACAAGCCTCTGAACCAAGGGCAAGTTACCCTGAATAGAGGCAATCATTAAAGGTGTTTCCCCATTCTTATTGGAGAGGTCGACATCAATGTTTTTATCATCTAGGAGAACATCAATGACCTTATTTGAATCATCCTTAATGGCCAAAAGGAGCATAGGATTTCCGTTGGGATCAACCGTATTTGGATTAACCCCCTTGGCCAGCAATGACCTGACTTCAGATGCATTATCGAATTTCGTAGCCTTTGCAAAGTCAGCAACTTGGTCGGCGGTTTGGGCAAAAACACAACTACATGTGAGTAAGAATGCCGACAAAATAACGGATATTTTATTCAATTGAATTCTCATGAGATTGATTTATCTATTTGAAAACATTGATAAAAGTTGTCTGAGGTTTGCCTTGCCAAGGCATCAACTGGTACACCTTTGAGTTCTGCGATGAATTCCCCAACTTGAGCGACCCAGGCGGGCTCATTCGTTTTACCTCGATATGGAATGGGCGCTAAGTATGGTGAGTCAGTTTCAATCAGCATCCTCTCCAAAGGAACCTGTTTACAGGTTTCCTGGAGATCCTTGGCGCTCTTGAAAGTCACAATTCCGGAAAATGAGATGTAAAAGCCCAGCTCCATCGCTTGTTCAGCAACGGCCAGGCTTTCTGTAAAGCAGTGCATCACACCACCAATCTTCTGAGCACCCTCCTCCCTCAGGATCCGAATGGTGTCTTCTGAGGCAGAACGCGTATGAATGATCAATGGTTTGCGAGACTCAATTGCAGCCCTAATGTGGGTTCTAAACCGCTCTCGTTGCCACTCCATTGATTCATAACTGCGATCACCCATGCGATAGTAATCTAGGCCAGTTTCTCCAATAGCAATAATTTTGGAATGCTTTACAGCGGTATCAACCAAAAACTCAACAGTCGGTTCGGGTGTGTCTTCATAGTCTGGGTGAACACCAACAGACGCATATAAATGCGAATGATCCTGAGCAAGTTTTAAAACATTGGGAAAGTTTGGCAAATTAACGGAAACGCATAAGGCCTTATTAACCCCAGCAGATTCCATGTTCTGCAGCACCTCAGGTAGGCGTGACTGAAATTCAGGGAAATCTAGATGGCAATGGGAGTCAATAAACATAAGCACCCATTTTAGACTGTCTCAAGACAAATTAAGTCTCAAAGACCTGTTGATATTTTGAAAGTAAGGCCTCCAATTGGACACGATTCGCAAGCGGATGGTTTTCATGCCGGCGAGCGTTCATTAGGGATCTCCAAAAATGATGCAATTTAAGCGCTTTGGCTGTCTGGGCTAGACCTTGAAGCGTAGCAAGATGTTTTGGGTAATAACGCGGTGAAGCACCCTGAGCAACCGATTGCAAATCGGATGTCCAGCGCTGCATAGCGGCTAATAAATAGGAATATTGTGCTTTATGAGTTTTTTCTGCAGTATCAAGCCAATTAATGCGCGCACCTTGGGACATTGATTGAAGTAGCTGACGTGTGGCTTGAATCGATATGCTGAGCTCATCCTTTTCATCTTGATTGTGCCTAGCAATTAATGACTCCAGAACGGCATAGGGTGCCCCACCCTGCTCATCATAAATAGATTCGATATCACTATCGTTGACTTTCATGCCGACTATCTTTGACAGCTCTGAGCGCAACCAAGCTAAGCCGATTCCACGATCAGGTCGTGGTGCGGTTAACAAGCGACAGCGTGAACGTATAGTCGGCAATACTCGATCCACACGATCAGCTAAAAGAATGAAAATCGTATTTACTGGAGGCTCTTCCAAGGACTTCAATAAAGTATTCGCCGAATCTGAACGAAGCATTTCTAAGGGGTAAATCAGAATGACTCTATTACCCCCTCTGTGAGAGCCAATGGAGAGACTCTCGATAGCACTTCGAGTTTCTTCAATGGAAATAATCTTTTTTTCTTTTTTCTCGGCGGATTCACCATCAGCATCATCACGACTTGCTTTACCCTTTTTAGGCGCTTCATCACTTTCATAGTTAGCAAAAGGGAGGAGCTTACGATGGGTTTCAGGTACAAGTGCAATAAAGTCAGGATGATTGCCTGTACTGAACCAATGGCAAGCTTCGCACTGCATGCATGGACGGGACGCAATCTCCGAACTCTCGCATAACAGTGATTGAGCAAGCTCTAGTGCAAATGCAAATTTTCCAATTCCCGACTGTCCGTGTAGCAAGGTGGCATTCGGAAAATTGCCGAAATCCAAGCTGTCCCACAATGGCTGCAACCAGGGAGCTATTTGTTTTGCTTCTTTAACGGTTGAATCGAGCATCTAAAGAATAATTTCCAGATTTTTTAAGCCATTCCAAATGGTCTCAGGAGTTTGTGTGGCGTCGACCAGGTGAAAGCGACTAGGATCCTCTTTGGCACGACGTAGATATTCTTGGCGAACCTTTTCAAAGAAATTCAAATCCATTTTTTCAAATTTATCCGGCGCACGCACTTTTGATCTACGGGCTTCTGCCACTTCGCCTGGCAAGTCAAACAAGATTGTTAAATTCGGTTGAAGCAATTGGCCATTGGATCGCCCTTGTACCCAACGCTCAAGATCATTCAATTTTTCAAGATTAAGGCCACGACCTCCCCCTTGGTAAGCAAAGCTCGCATCTGTAAATCGATCTGAAATCACAATCTTGCCAGCCATCAGAGCAGGTTCAATCACTTGAGCAATATGTTCACGGCGTGCCGCAAACATGAGTAATGCTTCCGTTTCTAAATTCATGGGAGCATCTAACAACAGCGCTCTCAGTTGCTCGCCCAGTGGAGTTCCACCAGGTTCACGCGTCATCACAACTTCGCGATCAGGATAGCGCTCTTGCATTAATTTCTGAAAGGATTCTATATGGGTGCTCTTACCTGCCCCGTCGATGCCTTCAAAGCTAATGAAATATCCTGGATACATTGATGTCATGGGGATTATTGAGAATTTAATTTACGTTGATAAAGATCTACAGCCGCTTCATGATCTTTGAGGTTATGGGAAAAATGACTACTGCCATCACCCCTAGCAACAAAGTAAATTGCATTACTAGCGGCTGGGTGCACGGCTGCTAGCAAGGAATCCTTACTAGGCATAGCAATTGGGGTTGGCGGTAATCCTTTGCGCATATAGGTATTGTAGGCAGTGTCTTTGCGAAGATCTGCTTTGCGTAAGTTCCCATTAAATTGCGGCCCAATTCCATAAATTACAGTTGGATCAGTCTGCAAGAGCATTCCTCGCATGAGGCGGTTCGTAAACACGGCTGAAACCATTGGTCTATCGCTAGATCTGCCTGTTTCCTTTTCTATCACGGAAGCTAATATGAGGAGCTCATAGGGCGAATTCAGGGGCGAATTAGCTGCTCTCTGAGGCCAAATCAGGGTCAATTGTTTTTGCATCGCTTGAGAGGCTCTGCGATAGATATTGATATCTGGCTCATCAGGGTCAAAAATATAGGTGTCTGGAAGAAAAATACCCTCATCACTTGGATAGCTCAAGTTCAGACTTTGCAGTAGCTCCTTTGAACTCATCCCTTTAGTTTGATGAATTAGCGCTGGATGGGCATCCATTAAGGCGCGCAATTGCCAGATTGTCATGCCCGGAATGATTGCAATACTTTCTCTTACACGATCTCCCCGTGCAATTTGCAACAGAATGCTTGCCAAGCTTGCTCGAGTCGGCAAGAGATAAGTCCCAGGCTTGAGCTTTGAACCAACAAATAGTGCCCGGGCACTTATTTGAAGTATCACTGAAGGAGTTGATAAGTTCTGATCGCGCAGTTGTTCAGCAATACTTGACAGGCCAGACTGGGGTTTGATTTTGACTTTATACGTCGCTGCATCATTGGTATTTGAGACAGCTGGTACTACTGGCCACAAGAAGATTGCCCCATAAAAAATCGCCAACCCAGCAATAACCATATAGCCCCATCCTCGGATCTTCGAGCTAGGTGGTCTTTTGCTGGAGAAAAGCTTATTTCCCAGAATTTTTCTTCTCATCAGGCTATGATAAAAGGGTCATGATTACCACCACCCAAAACACCAATCTTGCAGGGTCTTTGCCCTCTACGCTTTCCAGCCTGCCCCAATGGGGCCTCATTTTTGTTGAGGGTGCTGATGCGGCTAGCTTCTTGCAGTCCCAATTGAGCAATTCCGTATTGGGGCTTAAAGCCACCCTTCTCTCTCAAATGGCCCAGTCTCATGAATCGGTGAGACTTGTGGGTTATTGCAACCCCAAAGGGAGATTATTGGCAAGTGCATGGCTCGGTCTCTTTCCGCAAGAGAGCGGTTCTGAGGATCGATTTGCTTTATTCATCTCACGGGACTTAGCTGCTGCAACTGCAAAGCGATTGGCAATGTACGTATTGCGATCTAAAGTGAAGGTAATAGATGTCTCTGCAACTTGGAGGGTTGATGGTTTTTATGGTGCTCCATCTGATCTAGAAACACTACAGATTAAAAATCAACAACTCACTCTGCGAATTCCAGATGTTTTGGTTAATCAACAAAGCTTCGGGCGAGTTTTAATAGCACAGCCATATGAAGATCAAGCGCCTGATCCAGTATCACAAGATTCCACATGGAATTATCTGGAGGTGATGAGTGCCATCCCGCGAATTGTTTTAGCAACCCAAGAGCAGTTCGTGCCGCAGATGATTAATTTTGAATCAGTATCTGGGGTAGATTTCAAAAAAGGTTGCTACCCTGGTCAAGAAATCGTTGCTCGTAGTCAATATCGTGGGGTTATTAAAAGGCGTTTGCAATTAGCCCATATCCTCAGTGATCATGAAGCTACACCTATTGCGCCGGGAACTGAGCTTTTTCTCGCCAAGGAACCGGAACAACCTGCCGGAATGGTAGTTTTATCGGCGCAAAATCCTTTTGAGCAAGGCAGAATCGACTTCCAAATAGAGTGCAAGTTAGATGCGCTTGAAACTGGGGAAATTCATCTAGGAAGTGTGGATGGACCTGTGTTAAAAATAGATTCATTGCCCTATCCCTTAATTGATATTTAGAGACAGCAACCACTAGACCAACATGTGCCTCATCCTTTTTGCCTGGAAATCTCATCCTGACTACCCTTTGGTAGTGGCAGCTAATCGTGATGAGTTTTATGAACGGGATACCCAAGGCGTTGGATGGTGGCCTGAACATCCACATGTTTTAGCTGGTAGAGACCGTGCAGATGTTTTAGGCAGTCCTGGTACTTGGCTTGGTTTTACCAAGACTGGTAAGTTTGCCGCTTTAACGAATGTCAGAGCGCCCAGCGAAAAAAATCCAGACTCTAGAACGCGTGGAGAACTCTCTCTCATGTACCTCGCTGGTAAAGCTGCGCCAACTGAATTTATTCAAGAAAATGCCAAACGTTTTCAGAATTACAACGGCTTTAATCTTCTCATGGCAGACCTCAGTAATCCTGAAAATGCCCAAATGCATTGGGTGAGCAATCGGATGATGATGGGTCAAAATATCCGCCCCCGCAAAGTCTTCCCCCATCAACCCCTTGAAGCCGGGGTGTATGGACTGTCTAATGCCATGTTGGATACGCCATGGCCTAAAGTAAATCATCGGGTAGCTGCTTTTGCTCAAACTTTAGCGATGGATAGCGGGCAACTGAAGAATGCCGATCAATATTTAAAGTTACTGGCAGATACACATCATGCTAGCGATCATGAACTACCCAATACTGGCGTCAGTCGTGAATGGGAAAAGGCCTTGTCGCCTGCCTTCATTAAGACGGCTTCGTATGGGACTCGCTCAAGCACTATTCTGAGGGTGCGCAAAGATGGCCAATTTGAAATGGTGGAGCGTCGCTTCGATGCTACTGGCACAACAGGCCATGATGTGATCACCGGAGCTCTAACCACTGCGCCCGGATCCAATCTTTCAGTTTAATTGCAGTATTAGTCGTTTGTCTCGCTGCGCAGATCGCCATTAATAACCCGATCACCATCAGCATTGCGACTGGCTAGCCGCTTTAGGTATTTGAATGTGCCGGTGGCCATACAACATACTTCACCTTGATCGTTGTAGAGCTTGGCTTCGCAGAAAGCCATGGTGGCTGTTCTTCTCACTGTATCGGCTTTCACACGGAGAACACCATTAGCCGCCTGCATGAAATTATTTTTGAGCTCTATCGTGACGACGCTACGATCAGCAGGATCACCCGAGCGAGCAGCTACTGCCATCGCTACATCCATTAAAGTTAATAAAACACCACCATGTGCGACAGCCCAAGTGTTGGTATGCTCGGGCTTGAGGGCCAAAAGGATTTCTCCTTTGCCCATTTCAGCGCTGAGGCAACGTACGCCTAAAAGCTTTAAAAAGGGAACATTGAGCTCTTCGCCTAAATTGGCCAACTGGGTCTGCGGATTAATTTGCACATGTTTATTCATGGGGGTATTTTAGTGGCTTGTACAAGATTTTGGAAATCCACCTAGAATAGTTCTCATGGCCTTCTCATTACGCGGCGATGACGCTATTCACGCGGTACAACCCTCCCCCATTCCTAATCCTTATTGGGTTGCTTTTTCGTCCTCGGCAGCAAAATTAATTGATCTACCACTAGATTCAAGTGGGCTGCCAACGGATCCAGCATGGCTAGCTCTTTTGGCCGGAAATGCCTTATCCACTAAATCACATACCTTTGCAAATCCACTGGCTTCCGTATACAGCGGTCATCAATTTGGCGTCTGGGCAGGTCAACTTGGCGATGGTCGAGCAATCCTCTTGGGGGATATTGCAGGACAGGAGCTCCAACTCAAGGGTGCTGGTAAAACACGTTATTCAAGAATGGGCGATGGTCGAGCAGTGCTGCGATCTTCCATCCGCGAATTTCTCTGTAGCGAAGCCATGCATGGCTTAGGCATTCCCACCAGCAGAGCTCTATCAGTCGTGGGATCAGATTTGCCGGTACGTCGTGAAGTCACTGAGACTGCAGCCGTTTGTGCACGATTAGCTCCAAGTTTTATACGTATTGGTCACTTTGAACACTTTGCTTCAACAGAAAATCTTGATCAATTAAAAAAGTTGGCTGATAGCTTGATTCAAGATCATTACCCAAATGTCTTAGGCAATCAGGAACCCTATCTTGAATTATTTCGACAAATCAGTGCACGCAATGCTAAGCTTGTTGCCCAATGGCAGGCAGTCGGCTTTTGTCATGGCGTACTGAATAGCGACAACATTAGCGCTCTTGGTCTCACTATTGACTATGGACCTTTTGGCTTCTTAGATCAGTTTCAAATTGACCACATCTGCAACCATAGTGATCAAGCAGGACGTTACGCTTATCATCGACAACCGCAAATCATGCATTGGAATATGGCTTGTCTTGCCAGTGCCTTCATGCCTCTCCTTCAGCTCTCACATACGCCAGATGAAGCCCAAACTTTGCTCAGTGAATCATTAAGCGAGTTTGCAGCAATATATGGTCAGGCTTGGCAAGCGAACTTTAGAAATAAGCTTGGTTTATCAACCGCAGAAGAAGGCGATGTCACATTAATCGAGAGACTACTGCAAGCAATGCATGACTCTAAAGTTGACTTCACGAATCTATTTAGAGGGCTTTCGTCTATTAGCACCAGAAGTGCAGTACAAGATGTGAATTTGCGAGACCAATTTATCGATCGTCAATCTATTGATCAGTGGCTTAGTGATTACATTGAGCGCTTAAAAGCGGAATCCAGTAATGATGCAGAACGCAAGCAAAGAATGGACTTGGTTAATCCAAAGTACATTTTGAGAAATCACCTCGCCCAAATAGCGATTGAAAAAGCCCAACAAAAGGATTTTAGTGAGATAACGACATTACTTAAAGTTCTTGAGCATCCTTATGCAGAGCAAACTGCTTATGAAGCTTATGCAAACCCTACCTCACCAGACTGGCAGTCGGTTGAGGTAAGCTGTTCATCTTAAGAACGTCCCAACATTTATTACCAATGATTATGAAAAAAACAGATCAAGAATACAAAGAAACACTTAGCGATATTGAATATCGTGTGACCAGAGAGGCTGCTACCGAGCGACCATTTTCCGGTAAATACTGGGATCATTGGGATCAGGGTCGTTATACCTGCGTGTGCTGCGGGACCCCACTCTTCTTATCCAATACTAAATTCGATGCTGGCTGTGGATGGCCAAGCTATAACCAGCCTGAACAAGAATCTGCAATCAAGGAAATTAAAGATACAAGCCATGGCATGATTCGGACTGAGGTGCGATGTGCTAATTGTGATGCCCATCTGGGCCACGTATTTGATGATGGCCCCCAGCCCACCGGTTTACGCTATTGCATTAACTCTGCCTCTTTGAGTTTTGAGCCTAGCAGCAATGCCAAACCATCAGATCAAGCTAAATAAGGTACCTGAAGTAAATAGCTGGATAATGCTCTGATGAAATTTTTATTCGACCTATTTCCTATTATTCTTTTCTTCATCGCCTTTAAGTTTGGCGATATCTATACGGCAACAATAGTTGCTATGGTTGCTACGATTGGCCAAATTCTGTGGGTTTACTATCGTCATCGCAAAATTGATGCCATGCAGTGGGTAAGTCTTGTCATGATTTTGGTTTTTGGTAGTCTGACAATCTTCTTGCATGACAAAACTTTTATCCAGTTAAAGCCCACGGCCCTCTATTGGCTCTTTGCAGGCGCTTTATTCGTCAGCGCTCAATTTTTCAATAAGAATTGGATTCAAGTATTGATGGGTAAACAAGTCGTTCTTAAGCAAACTACTGCAAGCTCAGTTTGGCATCGCTTGAACATGGCATGGACAGCCTTCTTTTTCTTGATGGGAGCCCTCAATCTCTATATTGCCTTTGAATATTCTGAGGAGACTTGGGTGAACTTCAAATTATTTGGCAGTACCGGTTTGCTGTTGGTCTTTGTCATTCTCCAAGGGGTTTGGTTGGCACGTCATATGGAGCATCCTGCTGAATGAGTGTCAACCAAGCGCGTATTCAGCTATTTGAGCAAGACCTCCGAGAGGCTTTTGCAATAGAGCTCCTGGCCATTGAAGATGAAAGCCATCTTCATGCTGGCCATGCTGGTGCTGCAAGTGGGGGTGGTCATTTCAAGCTTACTATTGTTGCCCCAGAATTTACTGGTCTGAATTTAGTAGCTCGCCATCGCACTGTCTACAAAGCTCTAGATCGCCACATTCCAAAAGAGATTCATGCCCTCACCATCTCAGCGCTTACACCTGCCGAATTTAAAGCTGCATAAGCCGAAATCCCTTCAATTATTTACCACCTTTATTTTTTTACACTATGACTAGTACACGCCAAATAACACTGAGTATTCTCGTCACCACACTATTTTCAGCTAACGTCCTTGCTCAGAATGCTGCCATTGTGAATGGCAAACCTATTCCAAAAGCACAGCTCGATAAGCTAGTGCAACGTTCTGGACAGCCAGAGAATCCGCAGGTTCGTGATCAAGCACGTGAAATGCTGGTAACGCGTGAGTTAATTTTGCAAGAAGCGAATAACCGTGGCGTCATTCAGAAGGAATCGGTTCGTGATCAGTTAGAACAAGCTCGCATTGGTGTTTTAGTAGCCGCAGTATTTGAAGACTATGTCGAAAAAGAAGGTGTTGCTGAGGCAGATCTTAAGGCGGCTTACGAATCAGTCAAGAATCAATACATTGGCAAGGAATACCACGTAGAGCACATTCTGGTAGAAAAAGAATCTGATGCAAAGGCAATCATTATTCAGTTGAAGTCTGGCGCTAGCTTTGAAGAGATCGCTAAATCTAAATCAAAAGATCCTGGCTCAGCTAAAAATGGTGGTGACTTAGGTTGGGTATCCGAAAAAGCATTGGTTCCCGAGTTCTCTAAAGCAATGGTTCAATTAAAAAATGGGCAAACCTCAGAAAAGCCTGTCAAATCACAATTTGGTTACCACATCATTAAGGTAGTCGATTCTCGCGATGTCAAAGCACCCAGCTTAGATGAAATGAAAGATCAACTAAAGCAAATGATCATGGCTGATCAGAATTGGCAGAAAGCCAAGTTCACTGAAATGATGCAAAAGCTACGCGCTAAGGCAAAGATTCAGTAAAGACACAATTTAGTTCTGCGGGGCTTGGTGTGGCTTCATTTTTTGAATTGCCATCCCTGCCATGCCACAAGCAAACGCCAACATAACAAAGACATCTCGGGGTTGAGATAGGTCCCAAATCCAACCAGCACATAATCCCCCGATCGTTCCGCCTAGGCCATACGATACTGTTGCCATCAATGCCTGACCGCGCGCTTGTAGCGGGCCTGTAAACCATCGCTGTAGCAGTTTCGTTGCAGCACTATGATGTGCCGCAAAGGTTCCGGCATGAAGGACTTGAGCAAATATCAAGACTGAGGTGATGGGTAAAAATGCGATCAATATGAATCGCACTACTCCGATCCCAAATGCCCCCTGCAAAACTACTTCTGGATCCAGGCGGCTCAAGACTTTACTTTGGAAGTAAAAGAAAATCACTTCAGCAGACACGCCTAATGCCCAAAACAATCCGATTTGAAATTTGTTATATCCGAGATTAGCAAGGTACAAAGAGTAAAAAACATACAGGGCAGCATGGGCGAAAACCATAAAAAATCCGGAGAGCAAAAACCAGCGAACGTCTGGGTTCTTGAGCACACCCCAAAACTCACCCTTCACCATTGCACGGCGCCCCATCTTCGGTTCGTGCAATAAAAAGGTAACCAAAGCTAATGCCAGCAAGACAATGGTGCCAATGAGTGGGTAAAGCTCAATCGATTTACGCTGAAATAATTCGCCCGCAGCGAGCACCATAAAAATAAAACCAACAGAACCCCACAGGCGTAAACGCCCATAGCGCTTATCAAATGAATTGTCTTTAAATAAGGCATGCACAGTTGCGGATTCACCAAGCGGCATCAGACTACTCAAGATCGTGTGCAGTACAAACATCCAGATGAAAAAACTGATGTAACTGTGAAGAAAATAAATCGCTAGAAAAACAATTGAGGCCAAGCATGCGCAAAAACGAATGATGCCAATGCGGTTAGATAGAAAGTCAGAAAGCCATCCCCAGGAAAATGGCCCCACGATTCTAGTAATCTGCAGCATGGACATCAAGACAGCAATTTCTATGACGCTAAAGCCCCGATCCAGAAAGAAAAGACTGGCGTATGGAGAAACCAAGCCAACATAGGCAAAATATAAAAAGAAAAAGGACCCGAAGGCCCAACGCAGAGAAGCCGTCATTGAGGCGCGAACATCAATCCAAAGTCGAACCTGGGCGTGCAGCTGGGATCGGCTTCACAGGCAAGGAAACATCGGCGCATTGAGCTCGATGCCGGAGTGCATGATCCATCACCACCAGCGCAAGCATTGCTTCAGCTATGGGCGTAGCACGAATACCAACACAGGGGTCATGACGACCTTTTGTTTGGACGGTAATTGGCTTGCCATTCAGATCGATAGACTGCTTAGGGCTCATGATGCTAGAGGTGGGTTTGATTGCTATCGATACCCGTAAATCTTGGCCAGTACTAATGCCACCCAAAGTGCCGCCAGCGTGATTGCTTGCAAAACCATCGGGATGCAATTCATCGCCGTGTTCACTACCCCGCTGAGCAACTGATTCAAACCCAGAACCAATTTCAACGCCTTTAACCGCGTTAATACCCATCATGGCATGGGCAATATCTGCATCCAACTTGTCAAACAGAGGCTCGCCTAAGCCAATTGGTATATTGCGCGCACGCACCTCAATTCGGGCGCCGCAAGAATCCCCTGCCTTACGAAGAGCATCCATATAGCTTTCGAGCTCCGGAATGATTTGTGCATTGGCAGCAAAGAATGGATTCTTTTCAACTTCGGCAAGATCCTGAAATGGAATCTTCATCTCACCAAGCTGACTCATATAGCCATAAAACTCGGTGCCGTATTGCTCTCGTAACCACTTCTTTGCAATTGCAGCTGCAGCAACCACGGGTGCAGTTAAACGAGCAGATGAGCGACCTCCACCACGGGGGTCACGAAAACCATATTTGAAGTGGTATGCGTAATCAGCATGCCCAGGACGAAATGTCTGCAAGATATCGCCGTAGTCTTGACTACGTTGATCGGTATTGCGTATGAGGAGTCCAATAGGAGCTCCAGTAGTCTTGCCTTCAAAGACGCCAGATAAGATCTCTACCTTGTCGTCTTCACTGCGCTGAGTCACATGTCGTGAAGTGCCAGGCTTGCGACGATCCAAGTCAAGTTGCAGATCAGCCTCTGAAAGCAACATTCCTGGAGGGCAACCATCAACCACAGCTCCGATCGCAGGACCGTGAGATTCACCAAAAGTGGTAACAGTAAAAAGAAGGCCTAAAGTATTTCCTGACATACCGACATTATGTCATCTGTCAGCGATAACGGGGGCGGAACCGCCCTTTGAGGGCTAGTTAGCGCTCTTTTCAGTATCTTCTGGCCAGTCGCGAATATAGGCCTTAAGCATGGTGTTTTCGAAGTCTTGGGCTTCGACCACGGATTTGGCAACATCATAAAATGAAATCACGCCCATCAACATTTTGTGATCGACCACGGGCAAATACCGAGCATGATCCACCAACATCATGCGGCGCACATCATCAATCTCCGTTTCCATATTGCAGGTTAAGGGATTTTGATTCATCACCGAGCGGACCTGAAGGCCATCTAACTTACCTTGATGCTTTGCTAATGCAGCAATCACTTCACGGAAAGTCAGAATTCCCACTAATTTGTCGTACTCCATAACAACCAGTGAGCCAATATCATGTTCGCTCATGACCAATACTGCAGTTTGTAGCGCAGTCTCTGGGGCAACTGTAAATAAGGTGCTGCCCTTTACACGCAATATGTCACGAACTTTCATTTGGTCTCCAAAAACAATGCATTACATCCATTTATAGCTTCAATATATCCCCAAGCAACTGTGGAATCAAGTCTTAACAATCCTCTTTTAGTAACGAATAACCCTAATGACCCCACTACGAATGCCAGGTAGATTAGCCACCAAGATCGCTCCAGCAAGGGTAATCCACCAAGTCATATAGATCCAAAGCAACCCTAGCGGAAATATGGCAAAAGCCCCATATACCGTCTTGTAGAAGGCGGTATGTGCCAGAAAAATGGCATAGCCAAACTTCATAATCTCAAAACTAAAAGCTGCGATAAATGCTCCCATAAGAGCATCCGACCACTGCACTTTTGCATACGGCAAAATTTTATAAACAACGGTGTACACACCCACCGCTAAAAAAATAGGGGCTACGGTTGCAATTAACCGAAAGCCAAAAGAAACAGCCGTAATCCAGCCTTCTGAAGCGCTAAAAAGAATGCCGCTTAAATAAATCCCCAAACCCAGAAGCACTGGGCCTAAAACAGTTGCGCAACTGTAAATCACAATTTTCTTGAGTAGCGGACGTTTTTCTTCAACCTTGAATATCTGGTTGAAGGCGCCTTCAATAACAGACAAAGTCATGATCGTTGTAATTACCAGTCCAACTAAACCTACGTAGGTAAGCCCACGGGCTTTTGAAGAGAACTGATCCAGATAAATAAACACTTGTTGATTGATACCGCCGGGCATATAGGTATCTAACAGCCAAGATCTAAATGCATTTTTTACCTGGATCACGCTGGGTAAATAACCAATCAAGATCGTCGCGATCGTCAGCATGGGTACCAAAGCTAAAGTAGTCGTGAAGGCGAGACTGGCGGCAATTTGGTTCAGATTTTGGCCGCGATTGCGCTCCCAGAGCTCTTTGCCCAGAGCAAGCCATAATTGAGGATTACGAATAAGGCGCATCGCCGTATCATAAGAGAAGAATATGAGCCAACACGATATTTTAGTTTTGTACTACTCCCGCTACGGCGCAACAAAGGAATTGGCGCGCCTCATTGCTGAGGGCATTGAAAGCGTGCCCGGTGTAAATGCTCGTCTGAGGACGGTACCTGCGGTTTCTACTGTCTGCGAATCTACAGAGGCTAAGGTCCCAAGCGAAGGCGCCCCCTATGTTGAATATGCTGATCTCCAAGAATGTATTGGCCTAGCCTTGGGCTCCCCTACCCGTTTTGGCAATATGGCGGCCCCCATGAAGTACTTTTGGGACGGCAGCTCTTCGGAGTGGCTCAACGGTGCACTGATCGGCAAACCCGGCTGTGTTTTTACCAGTACAGGTAGCATGCATGGCGGCCAGGAAAGCACCCTACTCACCATGATGATCCCGCTTCTTCACCATGGCATGCTGATTGTTGGGCTACCGTATAGCGAACCCGATTTAATGTCCTCCAACACCGGCGGTAGTCCTTACGGTGTCACCCATTTGGCTCATGCCGATGGTAAAGCCCCCATCAGCCCTGAGGAGCAGCGTTTAGCTAAAGCACAGGGCAAGCGTTTAGCGGAAACCGCCCTAAAGCTACTGCAAGAGAAATAAACCCAATGCTTAAGCAATTTCTTCAAAAGAACCCCTATCAGCTACTAGCAACAGCGGCCTTTATAGATCTATTTATTTTGTGTGTTTGCTGGGAATGGTTTATTTCACCTCTGCGTCCTGGAGGCTCTTGGTTAATCCTGAAGGGGGTGCCCCTTCTATTTGCAATACCGGGCATATGGAAAGGCAAGGTTTACACAATGCAATGGGCCTCGATGCTCATTCTTCTCTACATTACTGAGGGTTTAGTACGTATTTTGGAGACCGGCCTCAATTTTTGGATGGCTTTACTTGAAATCATCCTGGCTACGACTGCCTTTGTTTGTTTACTGATCTACCTCAAGCCCATTAAAAAAGAGGCCAAAAATTTGGCTCGGCAACAGGCTCGCAGCGACTGATTTGTTCAAAATTGCGGATTTAGAGCAATTTCTGTAATTTTTTTGTCATTCCTGTCATCTCTACCGAAATCTGAGGCGTTGTATGCCCATGGAGGTGACAAATATGTCAACAAGACTAAAACGTTGGGCCCGCGCAATTCAAGAAATCGACTTGTCCAAAAGGACACCTGAGGTCGCTATTGGCTACTTAGATAGCAAATATCGTGATATCGCTTGGCGTTATATCCGCATCCTCGGCTTTGAGCGCACCATCAGCTTCATGGCCAGCAATAACTTTCATCCAGAATAAGCTTTAATAAATATCCCTAAGTGACTGAATTACTTGGGGATATTTATTTATAAGGTAGTTTTGTAAGTTTTATTCTGAGTTCTAAACACCCAGAAAACCAACAGTACAAGCGCTAGAGACGCGCAGCCCCCTGAAAACAGAAATGCCACAGTTGGGCTATAGGTCTCATACAAAACCCCAAATACCAGTGAAGCTGGTAGCAACATGATCCCAGAGCACATGTTGAACCATCCAAATGCCCTTCCCGTTAGCCCAGGGGGTGCCAAATCGGCTACTAAAGCCTTTTCAACCCCTTCGGTAGCAGCCTTAAATAAGCCATAGAGAACAAATAAGCCGCATAGGAAGCCAAGACTAAGCCCTGAATAGCCCATGCCCACATAAATCAAGGCATAAATGGCCCAGGCGGCGGCAATAAAGTACTTGCGGCTAAAGCGATCTGATAAAGCAGATAAGGGGGTTCCGAATACCGCAGTAATCAGGGAAATACCAGCCCAAAGTAAAGGTATTTGCTCTTGGGGGACGCCGAGCTCACGAGCCCTTAATAACAAGAACATATCTGAAGAGTTGCTTAATGCAAACAGACCAACAACCAATATGTAGCGCTTGAACTCAGGAGAAAATCCCGCTAGCGACCAAACGAATTTATTGGATCCAGTAGTAAGGCTAATGTCTCGTACTGGCTCTTTAAGACATAAAGCCAGAACTACCGTAATGGCGCCAGGAACAATAGCCCATAAAAAGATATCCCTCAGTGGAATATGAATAGAGAGTAAGTAAGCAGCCAGAATCGGGCCAATGACTGCCCCCAAGTTATCCATCGAGCGATGCAGGCCAAAGGTTATACCGCGTTGATTTGCGGGAACACTTTCGGCCAATAATGTATCCCTTGGGGAGCTCCTTAATCCCTTGCCAAGACGGTCGGCAAAACGAATACATAAAACACCAAACCAGGAGCTGGCAAAGGCAATCAGGGGCCTACCAATGGCAGCCAGAGAGTAACCAAACACAATCCATGGTTTTGTCTTATTCGTCTTGTTAACGATGACACCAGACACCAATTTAAATAGGCTAGAGGTCGCTTCAGCAACCCCCTCAATTAAGCCAATGGCTTTTGGTCCTGCCATTAATACTGAGGCCAAATAAAGCGGCATCAAGGGATAAAGCATTTCACTAGCTGAATCATTCATTAAGCTAATGAGACCAATCAGCCAGACGCTTCTGGGCAATGCAGCAAGAGTTTTAAACATAGGCTTCCAATGTAGCATCAATTATTAAGGCTATTTGATTTGAAACGCTTCAACATGTCAGAAAAAAGCTTGATTGAGGGCACAATAAATCGTAGGATGAGTCAAGAAGCAAAATACTCAATTACAGGAAAAATCATGAGTCAAAAGAAATTGGTAAAGCAGTTAATGAAAAAACTGGACAAATTAGAGTCCGATCGAGAAAAATTAATCGATAAGCTCGCCAAGGCTCTTGATAAGCTCGAGAAGAAAGAAGTTACTAAAAAACCTGCTAAGCCTGCAGCTAAAAAAGCGCCAGCGAAGAAAGTAGCAGCCAAAAAGACTCCTGCTAAAAAAGCTCCGAGAAAAAAAGTTGCAGCCAAAAAGACTGCTAGAAAAAAGACGGCCACTACACCAACACCAAATACTGAAGCCTAAATAGTGAGCAAAGACTCAAAAGAAGACAACCATCTGGCTGAATACGAAGCCCAGCTGAAGCTATTACAGATTGAATTGGTTAAGCTACAACGTCAGATCATTGCTGGCGGTTTGCGACTAGTAGTCATTCTGGAGGGGCGAGATACTGCAGGCAAAGATGGCACGATCAAAGTCATCACAGAGCACTTAAGTCCACGTGAAACCCATGTGGTTGCTCTAGGCGTACCCTCCTCACGCGAGGAAGGTGAATGGTATTTTCAGCGCTATGTTGCTGAGCTCCCTACCGCTGGTGAATTCAGCATCTTCAATCGCAGTTGGTATAACCGTGCAGGCGTTGAAAAGGTCATGGGCTTTTGTACCGATGCCCAGTACAAGCAATTTATGGGGTCTGTAAATGACTTTGAGAGCCTGCTTGTGGATTCAGGTATTCAGATTATTAAGTACTACCTCGATATTGATAAAAAAGAGCAAGCTGAACGTTTAGAAAGTAGAAAAACAGACCCATTAAAACAATGGAAAGTCAGCCCAATTGATGAGCAAGCACAAAAGAAATGGGAAGAGTACAGCATTACTCGCGATCTCATGCTCCTGCAAACGAGTAGTGTTGATGCGCCTTGGACTGTAGTGAACGCAAATAGCAAAAAGCACACCCATCTAAATTTGATTGCTGACCTTTTATCTAGAGTCAGTTATCCCGGTAAGGATGAGAAAGTTCTGCAGATCGACCCAGAAATTGTGATGCACTGCCCACCACTGGGTAAAAAACCGCCTAAGTTAGCGCCCTAATTCGTTTCATTAAACAAAGAATTTGCGCGCTTCGAGTAGCAATTCTTCTGGCAGTTCTTCGGGTATGTAGTGACCACAAGCAAGCGCTTTACCAGTAACCTCGTCTGCGACGGCCTGCCAATCTGCTATTGGACTAAAACACTGATTCACTAGACCATGTTCTCCCCAAAGAACCCTGAGGGGCATTGTGAGTTTCTTTCCAGCCGCCCTATCAGCGCGGTCATGCTCTAAATCAATGGAAGCGGCAGCGCGGTAGTCCTCGCACATCGCATGCATACTCTCTGGATTACTTGCACCAGCAAGATATTCTGCCCAACGACTAGCTGAAAAGATACCAGTCCCAGCATAGCGACCCATATGATTCTTTAGCCAAAATTCAGGATCAGCCGCAATCATCTTTTCAGGAGTCGGTTCATTCTGAATTAGAAAGAACCAATGCCAATAACCTTTAGCGAATGCCATATTGGTGTTTTCATACATGCACAGTGTGGGAGAGATATCTAACACCATTAAGCGTAAGACACTTTCTGGAAAATCCATTGCTAAACGGTGGGAAACTCTTCCACCACGATCATGACCCAATAAGAAAAACTGCTCGTAACCCAAGGATTGCATCAGCGCATGTTGATCAGCCGCCATCGCGCGCTTGGAGTAGCTTGAGTGATCTGGGTTACCGTGAGGCTTTGATGATTCCCCGTAACCCCGGAGATCAGAGGCAATGACTGTGTAATTTTTAGCTAAGTCTGGTGCAATACATTCCCAAATGGCTTTGGTTTGTGGAAAACCATGCAATAAGAGTAATGGTGGGCCATTGCCCCCAACTTGATAAGCAATCTCTATCGGCCCATCTTCGGACTGGACTGTAAACAGCCCATCTTTAAACCCAGGAATGCATACCGTCATCGTCAAGCCATTAGTTGTTAGCTATAGCTTCAATTTCAGCAACAGTCACGTAGCCATTGCCGGCTGAATCGATATAGTCAAAGTGATCATAAATTCGTGGCATACAACCTTTAGCCTCTTCTTTAGTCAACTTGCCATCATGATTTTTATCGCACTTGGCAAAACGCTGCTTTATCTCTTGATCCTTCGTGACATTATCTGCAAAGACTGGTGTTGAAGCGATTAATACAAGAGATGCTAGTAATACTGTAATCCTCGAATTGATTAAACGCATGATGACCTTTGCTTACTTTTTCATTGGGGTTGGATCAGCGGCAGTTTCTAAAGCAGCTAACACTGCTTTCTTCGCCATCGCCACAAAAGAGTCGACCGATCCAGAACCAGTTCTAAATGACTCACCTTGCACGATCACCAAGCCCTCGCCTAATAATTCTTTCGATTGGCTATCGGTAATTTTGCTTTCAATCAATAATGCTGGCGTTTTAGAATTGACACCACCTGCATAGGCAGCGGCATTCATCGCCAGTCCAATCGGGGTAAAGTTCCAGGGCTGCAGGCTGTCTGCCGAACTCTCAGCACCAGTAATACCAACCGATACGCGTGCAACACCTGGTCCAGGTGCAGTAACAATCTTGATATTGCCGCGTGCATTGACGGCATTCACCATCGAATCTTGCAATGCAATTTGAGCCTGGCTAATGGACTCAGGGCTGACTTGTGCAGTAGCACTTTGATTCAAGAAGATGGGATCCAAAATAACTGCCTTGTATTGATTAGGATTTACGCCAGAAATTCGGTATCTCCAGATGCGGGTATCTGATTGGCTGGTAGCCATGGGCACCAAGACATTGTAGTTAGGCAAAAATCCTGATCTAGGCATGGCTTCAGTAGCCAATTTAGGAGCATTGCTACAGGCAGCAATCAATGTCACTGCAGAAATAGATGCTACTAATAGATAAACTTTTTTCATGTCGTTTCCTAAAGGCTAGATTAAGGGCTAAGTGAGTGGATTACTTAAATCTGTCCAAGACATCATATCGAACAATTATTACTCTGAGGGCGGGCAAGGGAGCATTCCGCCAGTCTTTTGATGCAGTTTGGGTTTGCAGTCTGCGGGAGCAGAAGTTGTGCTAGAGCTTGATGCAGGAGTGGTATTTGGATTGTTAGCTACAGGAGCGACCGTTGTGGGTGACACCACTGCTTCAGTCGACGTGGTGGTCACTGGGTTTACTTTTGGTTTTCTGGGCTCTTCTAATCCTGCAGCTACATAAAATGCTCTATCACTACCTGGGCATGGCATTACTGCACCGGTCTTGGGATTAACAACATCTTTGCATTGTGGATTGGCCTCAAGCCGAGCCTCGAGTTTTGCAAAAGTACATGCGGATGAGGCAAGCGCTGTAAAACAAGTAGCCATGGACAACAAGATTGTTTTATTCATTGAAGCATTCTAAGACAAAGAAAATGTACAATGATGAAGATATTTGGAATCTGGCCTGCCCAGCACGATTCGAACGTGCGACCTACGCCTTAGAAGGGCGTTGCTCTATCCAGCTGAGCTATGGGCAGTTATATGCTGGGTGTAACTAGAACAATAAGGGA
>Ga0136644_10000761_pt1 | contig 25856 bp, 22 predicted proteins | sample C_130820_EF_Meta_FD_94780 | JGI IMG/M metagenome (GOLD analysis project Ga0136644, IMG submission 94780) | Freshwater microbial communities from Lake Croche, Canada to study carbon cycling - C_130820_EF_MetaG (v2) (version 2) | ecosystem: Environmental > Aquatic > Freshwater > Lake | place...
AGAATAATGGGAACTTTTTTATTTCTAGTTCGGAATTGTTTACACAGATCTAGTCCATTTTTATGGGGAAGGTTGATGTCTAAGATAATACAGTCAAAACTATCCCTCTCAAAATACTTTTCTGCCATTCTACCATCAAAAGCAATAGTCACTTCCACACCATGCTCCTCCAGTCCTGTTTTCACAGCACTAGCTACCTTGGGTTCATCCTCGGCAAACAAAAGTTTCATGAAAATAAGTTAATGAGAAAAAACATCATTAAATGATATCAGCTAAAGAGTTTAACCAAACAATAAACCATGAAGAATAATTGTACAAAGCCTTGAATTACCAACAATTGAAAAGTGGCTGCTGTTGCTTCTAACCAATGACGTTGAGAAGGTAATCCCTGAAAAGTGTCATAATAAATAATAAAAGAAGGTGTACGCAATTGATAAGTAAATAAAACAGCCACCATTAAACATAAAGAAATCATAATATGGCCATGCATGATTCTTGTATCTCCAATTGAATCTTGGTTCATAAACAGGTGTAACAGAAAGGGTATAATCAACAAAATCCAATTGAATACTATTATATTTTGAAACTTAAAAGTGAAATAGGTTTCTTGGTAAAAACTATCCAAACCCACAGAATTAGAGAATACCAAGATTATTACAAAAGCTAATAATGGTACCATCATTAACAGATTCTCAAATCTGATAACGTTCGGTTTGGGATATTCTAATTGTAATTGCATAATTTACGCAGGGAAAAACAGTCCTTAATGTAAAAATAATCATTTTAGTATAAAGCTTGAAATAAAATTAAAATAGCTGAATTGTTAAAACTTTCTCTCCAAACATCTGTTTTATAATTGATTACGTATCTCTACAAAATTCAAAATATGTTCAAAGCCAGCATTTTAACCCTTGCCCTTACCGTTACTTTAATGGTTTCCTGTGCTCAAAACACTTCAAAATTAGCAACTATGAATCAAACACCTATTCCTCCAAACGTAAAAACAGAGACTGCAACATTTGGTGAAGGCTGTTTTTGGTGTACCGAAGCCTTTTTTCAAAGACTAAATGGCGTTTACAAAGTAGTATCTGGTTATGGGGGTGGATTTGTTGAAAACCCCAGTTACGAACAAGTTTGCGATAAGAATACTGGCCATGTAGAACTTTGCCAAATTATTTACGACCCCAAAGTCATTAGTTATGACGAATTATTAGAAGTTTTTTGGAAAACCCATGACCCAACAACCATTGACCGTCAAGGGAATGATGCGGGTCCACAATATCGCTCCGTGATTTTCTACCAAAATCAAGCAGAAAAAGACAAAGCAGAATCTTATAAAAAAGCGTTGGACAAATCAGGTGCATGGTCCAAACCAATTGTAACCGGTATTGAAGCCTTCAAAAACTTTTATCCTGCTGAGAATTACCACCAGAACTATTACAATGACAATCAAAACCAAGGATATTGCAGATTTGTGATCCAGCCCAAACTAGAGAAATTTGAAAAAGTGTTTAAAGACAAGCTGAAAAAACATTAGAAACTGGAAGGTGGCATTCCGTATTTTTATGGAATGAACTTGAAAACCTGTTTTGTACCTTCAATGCTTTTGTTGGCATTATCCCTTCATGCACAATCTGGTCCTACTGTAAAGACTTTTAGTCATGCTGATAGTTTAAGGGGAGCAATTGGTCCCTCAAGAACTTGGTGGAATCTATTGCACTATGATTTGCAGGTAACTCCAGACTTAAATACCAAAACCATTACTGGTCAAGTAGATATGTTGTTTGAGGTTTTACAAAATGGCAATACAATGCAAATAGACCTGCAACAGCCTTTGGTCATGGATAGTATTATATATAATCATGTTGCTATTCCTTTTGAAAGAGATGGTAATGCCTTTTTTCTAAATTTTAAAAAATGGTTGAAAAAAGGATCTGTACATCAAATTAGCATGTATTATCATGGCAAACCTAGAGAAGCCAGAAACCCACCATGGGATGGAGGCGTTACATGGACAAAAGATGCAATAGGTAATGCATTTGTTAGCACTAGCTGCCAGGGCCTAGGAGCTTCTGTTTGGTGGCCATGTAAAGACCATCAATATGATGAACCAGAGCAAGGTGTTACTGTTTCTATCACAACCCCGGATAGTTTAATGGATGTTTCTAATGGTAGACTTGCATCAGTTCAAACTAATCAGGAAAAACAAACAAAAACTTGGAAATGGGTTGTAAAAAACCCAATTAATAACTATAGCCTTTCCATGAATATTGGAAAGTATGAACATTTCACCGATACCCTTCAAGGGGAATCAGGTACACTAGATTTGAATTTTTATCCCTTAAGTTGTCATGTTGCAGAAGCTAAAATTCAATTTCAACAAGCCAAACCCATGATCCATTGTTTTGAATATTGGTTTGGCAAATACCCATTTTATGAAGACGGTTATAAATTGCTGGAAGTACCTTATTTAGGTATGGAGCACCAAAGTGCTGTTACTTATGGCAACAAATTTAAAAATGGTTATTTAGGAAGAGATTTGTCTGGCACAGGCTGGGGTCTAAAATGGGATTTTATCATTGTTCACGAAAGTGGTCATGAATGGTTTGGAAACAATATTACTACCCGTGATATTGCTGATATGTGGGTACATGAAGGGTTTACCAATTATTCCGAAACCATTTTCACACAATGGTTAAGTGGCAAACAAGCCGCTTATGAATACAATTATGGCATCAGAAAAAATATTAGCAACAAAGAACCCGTCATTGGTGTGTACAATGTACAGAATCAAGGTGGTAACGATATGTATTATAAAGGTTCAAACATGATTCAGACCATTCGTAATAGTATGAACAACGACGAACAGTTTAGAATGATGTTACGCAATTTAAACAAGCAATTTTACCATCAAACCATTAGCACATTAGACATTCAGGCCGCAATGGAAAAATTTGCTGGTTATCCTTTAAAACCCATTTTTGACCAATACCTAAGACAAACAGAGATTCCTGTTTTGGAACTCCAATTTAGCAAAGATGGAACATCCTTAAATTACAGATGGAGTAATTGCTTGCCCAGTTTCAATCTTCCCTTATTTATAAAAACCGATACAGCAGACTTGAAAATAACACCGGTATCAGGCAATTGGAAAACGCAAGCTTTGTCAAAAGAGCATAAAGCCTTTTTTAACCCTGCTGCTATTGAATTCAAATATTATATCAAGGTAAGAGAAGTACCTGCCGAATAATTATGGGAAGCATCAGAAGACAAACCATCCAGTCTAGTATACTGGTCTATATCGGTTTTTTTATCGGTGCTATTAACCTGTATTATTATACCAGAATTGGGAATGGTGCTTTTACACCAGAACAATTTGGACTTACCCGTATTTTTTTTGATTTTTCTCAGAATATGTATGCTTTTGGCAGTCTTGGCATCATCCCTGTGATTTATAAATTCTACCCCTATTATAAAGACAATTTAGAGGAACATGATATTGACTTGATGACATGGGCTCTTGCGGTATCGCTAATAGGATTTCTATTGGTTTTAATAGCAGGTTACTTGTTTCAACCTTTTTTTGTAGCACATTTTTCTAAAGGATCCAAATTAATAGTTACATACTATTTCTGGATGTTTCCATTTGCAATGGGAATGTTGTTGTTTTCTGTAATGGAAGGATTTTGTTGGGCTTTGCAAAAAACGGTTATGTCTAACTTTTTAAAAGAAACCGGCCTTAGAATTATAACCCTGGCATTTATGCTACTTTATTATTTTAGGTTCATTAGTTTTAGCCAATTCATACATTTATTTGCATTTCTATATTTGATCATATTTGGGATAGTGGCTTGGGTTTTAACTAAAAGCAAAAAACTACATTTCCCTTTTTCAATTAGCCGCGTTACAAAAAAATTTAAGTGGAAAATGTTTTCGATGCAGGCACTAATTTTTGGTGGTACATGCATTGCTTCTTTAGCAGCTACTATTGATAGTTTTATCATTGCTAAATTTCAAGGTTTAGCCGTTGTTGCCGTATTTGGTGTAGCCCAATATGCAGCCAACTTAATTCAAGTTCCACAAAGAAGTATTCAATCAGTTTCAGCAGGTGTTTTGTCTAGGGCATGGAAAGACAAAAACATGCCTGAAATCTTTAGAATTTACCAGCGATCCTGTATTAATTTATTACTCATTTCTATTTTTATTTTTGGCAATATTTGGTTAAATATTCAACCAGCATTAAAAGAATTACATATTCAGAAAACGTATGAAACAGGTATAGGGGTTGTTTTTATTCTGGGAATGGTCAGAATCATAGATGCTGGTACTGGACTTAACAATATTGTAATTGGAACTTCTTCCTTTTGGAGATTTGACTTTTTAAGTGGCGTTGTGTTGCTTGCTTTTAGATTGCCTTTGACTTATTACTTAATTAAAAACTATGGGATTATTGGATCAGCATTTGCAGAATTATCGGCCTTTGGTTTGTATAATTTAATCAGATTTGAATTTTTGAGAAGAAAATTTGGTATGCAACCTTTTAATCAATTTAATTTAAAGGCTTTATTCCTTGGTATCATTTCTTTTATACTAACACAAATTCTTTTGTCAAATATGGAAGGTTGGTCTGGCATCATATTAAGAACCATCCTTTTTTCTAGTTTGATGATACTGGGTATTATCCAGGGAAAACTAACACCAGATGCTACTCAATTAATTGCTCAATTCAAAGAAAAATGGAATAGAAAATAAGTTGTTAGTGTTGTTTCATTCTCCCACCACCCCTAAATTTTGGACTCCAATAGGTTTCTTTTAAATCACTAATCATTACCCCACCACTGGTTGCTGCGTGAACAAACTTGCTATTTTGTAAATAAATACCCACATGGGTAATAGACCTCCTACTTCTACCAGTGGTATGAAAAAAAACCAAATCACCCTCCAGCAAATCATCAATCCCAATAATATCAGAAGCTTGGTATTGCTCCTGGGCGGTTCTAGGCAGGTTAATGCTGTACAAATCCCTATATAAAATCTGAGTAAAGGCAGAACAATCCAAACAATTCTCCGTGGTTCCACCCATACAATATCGGGTTCCCCACCATTTATCCATCTGTTCTAATAAAGAAATATTTTCTAATTGACTAACAGGTACACCTACCAAAACAGAAAATTTCAATTGCAAATAACTGGCATTCTCTGTACTGAATAAGCCTGAACTAACTGGATTATTTGGTTTACTTGTATTGGTTTTATTGGTATTTGTAGTGCTGGTTTTGTGCTTGGAACTCATGGTAGAGCCTGGCGTAACTTCTATTCCCTCAATGAATTGTGGTTCTTTACTAGACTTCAGCTTTTTATTGGCTACGGTAGAACTGGTATGATCTTTTGCAGTTAACTGTCTAAATGACCGGCAACTACTAAAAGTAAGTACCAACAGTATATATATAAATAATTGGAATTGTTTCATAAACTAGGGCTGCAATTTAGGTTTCAAACGCTTAACTGTCAAATCAGAAGCATTGTGGAAAATTTGTCCCACCTGACAGGGCGCTTTGTTACGATATTTGACCCAATCCAGTTACCCATGTCCCAGTTTTCCCATTTACACGTTCATACCCAATATTCCTTGTTGGATGGTGCCGCAAACATCGGCAGTTTGTACAAAAAAGCAGCAAAGGATAATATGCCGGCACTTGCCATTACAGACCATGGTAATATGTTTGGTGCATTTGAATTTGTAGCACAGGCCTGGAAAAACACAAAAGTGATTGGCAAGGATGCAGACGGTAAAGATATTTTGACCCCAATAGTTAAACCCATTGTTGGTTGTGAATTCTATGTTGTTGAAGATAGATTTGTAAAAACATTTACAAAAGAAATTAAAGATAAACGCTATCACCAAGTTTTGCTGGCCAAGAATGCTACTGGATATCAAAATTTGATAAAGCTAACCTCCATGGGCTTTATAGAGGGCATGTATAGCAAATATCCAAGGGTAGACAAAGGCTTGATAGAAAAATACCACGAAGGCATTATTGCAACCACCTGTTGTATTGGTGCTTATGTACCACAAACCATCTTGAATGGAACGGAAGAGGACGCGGAAAAAGAATTTAAATGGTGGTTAGATTTATTTGGTGATGACTATTATATAGAAATTCAAAGACATCAAATTAAAGAACAGGAATTGATTAACAATACCCTGCTCAAGTTTGCAAAAAAATACAAAGTTCCGGTAATTGCAACAAATGACAGTCATTATACGGAACGGGATGACTATAATGCTCATGATATTTTGCTCTGTATTAATACGGGTGAAAAGCAAGCCACTCCGGGCTTTGACGATTTTGCAAATGACGATCTTCAAATCAAAAACCGCCGTTTCAAGTTCCCCAATGACCAATTCTATTTCAAGACAACGGAGGAGATGAAAAAACTTTTTCAGGATATTCCGGAGTCTATTGACAATACCAATGCAATTGTTGATAAGATAGAAGTATTGAATCTGAAGAGAGATATTCTTTTACCGGCCTTCCCTATTCCACCCTCTTTTCAGGTGCATACGGATAGCAATATGAACCAATGGGAATTCTTGAAGCACTTGACCATGGAAGGCGCTAAAATGCGCTATACTGATATTAATCCAGAGATACAAGAAAGGTTGGACTTTGAATTGTTCACCATCAGAACCATGGGATTTGCTGGATATTTTTTAATTGTAAGTGACTTTATTAAAGCGGGTAGAGAAATGGGGGTGTTTGTAGGCCCAGGACGCGGTTCCGCTGCCGGATCAGTTGTGGCTTACTGCATAGGCATCACCAATATTGACCCCATCAAATACAACCTACTGTTTGAGCGTTTCCTAAATCCGGATAGAAAGAGCATGCCCGATATAGACACGGACTTTGATGATGAGGGAAGACAGCGTGTTATTGATTACGTGGTAGACAAATATGGTAAGAATCAGGTAGCACAGATTATCACTTATGGTACCATGGCCGCTAAAATGAGTATCAAAGACGTAGCCCGCGTATTGGACCTTCCTTTGAGTGAGAGCAATATGTTGGCCAAATTGGTGCCAGACAAACCCGGTACTGAGTTACGCCGTGTTTTACACGCACCATTGACCATCAAAGAAGGAGAAAAAACAGGTGAAAAATCATTTGAAGAAAAAGAGGGCTATCAACAAGAAGACCTTGATAATATTCGAAAACTTAGAGAACTCTATAATGGTGACGATATTCGTTCACAGGTTTTAAAAGAGGCAGAAAGACTAGAGGGGTCTGTTAGGAATACCGGTATACACGCTGCAGGAATTATCATCGCTCCGCGCGATTTAACAGACTTGATTCCGGTGGCCATTTCAAAGGACTCACCACTTTGGGTAACCCAAATTGAGGGAAGCACTATTGAAGAAGCAGGTGTTATTAAAATGGACTTTTTGGGTTTAAAAACCCTTTCTATTCTAAAAACTGCCTTAGAATTGATTCTTCAAAATCACCAAGTAACCATTGACCTAGACACCATTCCTTTGGATGATGAAAAGACTTTTCATTTATATCAAAAAGGAGAAACCAATGCAACATTTCAGTTTGAAAGTATTGGTATGCAAAAATACCTGCGCGAATTAAAGCCTGATAAGTTTGCAGACTTAATTGCTATGAACGCCTTGTATCGCCCCGGGCCAATAGCTTATATTCCCAACTTTATTGACCGTAAGCACGGTAGAGAAGCCATCACTTATGACTTGAGTGACATGGAAGAATACCTGTCTGATACTTACGGCATTACAGTTTATCAAGAACAGGTAATGTTACTCTCCCAAAAAATTGGTGGTTTTAGTAAGGGAGACGCCGATGTATTGCGCAAAGCGATGGGAAAAAAAGACAGAAAGACCCTTGATAAAATGAAGGGAAAATTTGTGGAAGGCGCCACTACCAAGGGACATGCCGCAGATACTTTAGAAAAAATTTGGACAGACTGGGAAGCTTTTGCCCAATATGCATTTAATAAATCGCATAGTACCTGTTATGCTTTTGTGGCCTATCAAACAGCTTATTTAAAAGCCCACTATCCTGGTGAATATATGTCTGCTGTTCTTAACCATGCTGGAGGTATAGAAAAGATTACTTTTTTCATGGAAGAATGTAAGCGAATGGGGATTAAAGTACTTGGGCCAGATATCAATGAATCCCTAAAAGGATTTGCGGTTAACAAAAAAGGAGAAATTCGTTTTGGCATGGGTGGCATCAAGGGTGTTGGTGAAGCAGCGGTTGAAAATATTATTGCGGAACGTACTAAAAGTGGTCACTACAAAGACATATTTGATTTTATAGCAAGGGTCTTGCAAAAAAGCGTTAATAAAAAATCATTGGAATGTTTGGCCTATTCTGGCGCATTTGATTGTTTCTCAGCTTATCATAGAGCCCAATATTTTCATGTTTCAGATGGAGAAAAACAAAACGGATTGGAGAAGATTGTTAATTATGGACAGGCCAAACAGGCACATGCCATTGGAACTACCAATACCCTATTTGGTAATCTATCTGCTGCCATGGAAGTTCCTCAGCCAAAAATTGGCATCTGTGAACCATGGACTTTAACTGAACTATTGGATCATGAAAAAGAGGTGACTGGCATGTATATGAGTGGTCACCCCCTAGATCATTTCAAGTTTGAGCTCAAGTACTATGGCATTTCTAACATCAGTGATTTTAATGAAATTAAAGAAACCCTTCATTTACAACCCAATCCCGGTAAGGTTTTACGTGTGGCAGGGTTGATTATTGATGTTCAACATAGGGTAACTAAAACAGGCAAAAATTTTGGTTCATTTGCCATGGAAGACCTGAGTGGTAAAACGGAGTTTTTACTTTGGAGTGAAGACTATATTCGGTTTCAGAACTACCTGGAAAAGGGAACCAATATTATGTGTACTGGATTCTTCCGTCCCAAATATGGAAGACCTGATGAGTATGATTTCAAAATCAACAGTATGTCTTTGCTAGAAACAGTTAAACAAACTTTGACAAGAAGTATAGAAATTAGCATGCACCCTGCTGCCATAACAGCTGAATTGGTTGATTTTGTGGATAATAACATAAAGCAAAACCCTGGAAAGACCTCATTGAGGTTAAATATGTATGAACCAAAAGAGAACCTAAAAGTAAGTTTGTATAGTTTGGACAAAAGCTTTTTAATGAATGAGGATTTGGCCGGTTTCCTGATGAATAACCCAGATTTTGAATTTAGTGTAGGGGTTGTCAGTGCATAACCTGACCCCGTGTCAGGTTTTCTGTTGCAAAGTCATTAATCACATTGGTGGAAAAGTCAAATCAGCAGAAACAGTGCTTTGGATTTATATTTGATATTCATATTCTATCATCAACATAAAACAATCATAATGGCTTTAGAATTAACAGACGCAAACTTCCAGAGCACCGTGCTCGACAGCGATAAATTGACAGTAGTGGATTTTTGGGCGGAATGGTGTGGACCATGCCGTGCTATTGGGCCCGTTATTGAAGAACTATCCAAAGAATATGATGGCAAAATCAATGTGGGTAAAGTAAATGTGGATCATAATCCTAATTTGAGTGTGAATTATGGTATTACTTCAATTCCTGCTATCTTATTTATCAAAGGTGGCCAAATTGTAGACAAACAAATTGGAGCTGTTCCAAAAAGTGTACTGGACAAGAAGATTCAAGCACACTTATAATTTTGATACAAACTTTTTAAAAAGAGACTCCATTTGGGGTCTCTTTTGTTATTGGTTATTCGTGATTATTATTTTATTATCTTACCAACTTATTCAACAGCCAATTAGTAGTATATGGAACGCTTTCATGGAATTTTGGGCATTATATTGATTCTAATTATTGCTTTTTTGTTCTCCAATAACAAGAAACGAATTAATTATAGGCTGGTCATTAGTGGAATGATGTTGCAGGTTGCCATTGCTGTATTGGTTTTAAAAGTACCCCCTGTTACTTGGTTTTTCCAAAAATTAGGTCATGGCATGGAGAAGATTGAACAATTTGCCAGACAGGGAGTTTCATTTGTGTATGGTGGAATTATGGTTTCAGGCCCTGCTCCTACCAATGTTCAAAATTTTGCACAAGGCGGTTTTGTATTTGCCTTTAGTGTTACAGCTACCATTATCTTGGTTTGTGTTTTAGTTGCCATATTGTATCATTTTGGCGTAATGCAAGTAATTGTATCCCTTATTGCAAAAGCCATGAATTTTATCATGCGTGTAAGTGGTGCAGAAGCTTTGAGTAATGTGGCCAGTGCATTTGTTGGACAAGTAGAAGCACAGGTAATGATTAGACCTTATTTAAGCAGCATGACCAAGAGTGAACTATTGGCCAGTATGAGTGGAAGCCTTGCCTGTATTGCCGGTGGAATCTTAATTGTATATGCCAATATGGGAGCCAAAGCAGAATATTTATTAACGGCTTCTTTAATGGCCGCACCCGGTGCATTGGTTATTTCTAAAATAGTATTTCCTGAAACGGAAGAATCACAAACCATGGGCAAAGTGAAATTAGAGGTAAAAAGTCCTTATAGCAATATTATTGACGCCATTTCTCATGGAGCTAGCGATGGCATGAAAATCTCTATCAATGTTATTGCCATGTTGATTGGATTTATTGCTTTAATTGCTTTTATCAATTGGGGATTTGGTAAAGTTTATCCTGGTTTAACATTGGACTTGATTTTTAGTAAGATTTTTTATCCAATGACATGGGCAATGGGGGTTCCCTCCGTTGATGTTGCTAATGCAGCCACATTGTTAGGTCAAAAAATTACCATCAATGAATTTGTAGCATTTAATAACCTTACTACAAAAGCGGTTCCAATAGTATCTGAAAAAGGTTTATTAATTGTCAGTATTGCTATTTGTGGCTTTGCCAATTTTAGTAGTGTGGGTATGCAAATTGGTGGAATAGGTGAATTGGCTCCTACAAGAAGGGCTGATCTTGCAAAATTGGGTTTGAAAGCCCTTTTATGTGGCACTTTGGCCTCCTATTTATCAGCCAGTATTGCAGGTATTTTAATGTCTTAATTAAATTTATCTATTATAGTAAAACCCGGTGAGTCCCACCGGGTTTTTTGTTTCGAAATAGGATAACAGTTGATAAATATCATTCTATGGCGATGAAATTGATTTAATTTTGCTAAAATTTCCGATACATGAAAGAAACAGGCATTTCAAAACTGGTAGCATTAGAGAGAAATACGGATTTGAAAAAAATTGGAGAGAAAATTCTGAACAAAGAGCGAATCTCTTTTGAGGATGGTGTTAAGTTATTTGAACAAGGCTCACTTTCTTATTTAGGAGCATTGGCTAATTGGGTAAGGGAAGATAAGCACGGAGATAAAACCTATTTTAATAGAAACTTTCATATAGAACCCACCAATGTTTGTGTATTTAGTTGCAAATTTTGTGCTTATTCAAAACTCTATGCAAATCGTGAGGAGGGCTGGGAACTAAGCATTGAACAAATGATGCATATTGTCAAAAGTTACGACGGAAAACCTGTTACAGAAGTGCATATTGTAGGTGGAGTGCACCCTAAAATGGATATGGATTTTTTTGTAACTCTTTTGAAAAGCATAAAAGCACATAGACCCGAATTACATATTAAGGCTTTCACCCCAGTTGAATTAGATTATATGTTCCGCAAAGCCAAACTTAGCACGTCAGAAGGTATGCGTATTGCCCACGAAGCCGGACTAGATAGTTTACCTGGTGGAGGTGCTGAAATTTTCCATCCTGAAATACGTACTCAAATTTGCGAAGACAAGGTTGATGCTAACGGCTGGTTGGCTATTCACCAAGCTGCTCATGAATTGGGTATGCACAGTAATGCAACTTTGTTATATGGCCACGTAGAACAATATTGGCATAGGATTGATCACATGGAAAGATTGCGCCAATTACAAGACAAAACAGGTGGCTTTAATACCTTTATCCCTCTTAAATTCCGCAATAAGGATAATGACATGAGTCATGTACCTGAATCTTCCGTTATAGAAGACTTGAAAATGTATGCGGTTTCAAGATTATACCTAGACAATTTTCCCCATGTTAAAGCATATTGGCCAATGCTTGGAAGACAAAATGCCCAGTTAACCTTAAATTTTGGGGTAAATGATATTGACGGAACCATTGATGATACTACCAAGATTTACTCCATGGCAGGATCGGAAGAACAAAGCCCATCTATGACCACCGCTGACTTAGTAACATTGATAAAACAAGTGAACAGACAGCCTGTAGAAAGGGGCACTTTGTACAATGAAATCAGGGATTACAGTAGTATTGCTATAACTGAAATTGAAACAAATCCTTTATTGAATTAACACTCTGGTAAACTTAGTGGAATATTGATGGCCAACCCCCCATCTGCTGTTTCCTTGTATTTGCTATTCATGTCTAAAGCCGTGTCCCACATGGTTTTGATCACCTTGTCAAGACTTACTTTGGCAAAATCAGGTGAGCTTTGCAAGGCCAATTGACATGCCGTAATGGCTTTGATGGCTCCCATGGTATTGCGTTCAATACAAGGAACCTGAACCAACCCCCCTATTGGATCACAAGTAAGACCCAGGTGGTGCTCCATAGCAATTTCCGCAGCCATTAAAGCCTGTCTTTGGGTACCTCCCATAGATTCTGTTAATGCAGCTGCGGCCATGGCAGATGATACCCCAATTTCTGCCTGACAACCTCCCATTGCCGCAGAAATAGTTGCCCCTTTTTTGAAAATACTACCTACCTCAGAGGCTGTTAACAAGAATCGGATTATTTTCTCCTCGTCATTGCCATTACAAAATGCAATAAAATACAATAATACTGCGGGTATTACTCCAGCTGCTCCATTAGTAGGAGCCGTCACTACCCTACCAAAAGACGCATTCTCTTCATTGACTGCTAAAGCAAAGCAGCTTACCCAATCCAAAATATAGCTAAAATCATGCCCTCCGTTTTTGATACAATCTAACCATTCAGCATAATTTTGATAGTTTTTATCCTTGGTCAATTTCTTATTCAAGGCAGCCGCTCTTCTTCTAACCATTAAACCACCAGGCAGTTCTCCTTCTGAATGACAACCCCGGAAAATACAATCCTGCATGGTTTTCCAAATAGCTAATACCTTGGATCTAGTTTCAGTTTCAGGTCTCCAGGATAATTCATTTTCTAAAACAACATCACTGATACTCAAACCTTTCATGCACCAATGTAATAAATCATCCGCCTTGTCTATGGGAAAGGGCAGGTCTACTGATTGCTTGTCATTGGATGCGGCATTTTCTTTAACAATAAATCCCCCACCAATGGAAAAATAAGTATCAGACCAAGTATCCCCATTTTCAAATGCTACCAAAAATGATAAACCATTTGGATGAAAAGGGAGTGCGTCATGGCTTAAAAATTGTAGATGATGACCCGTTTCAAATGGAATTAATCTAGAACCATCTAGCATCAAAGCTTGTCTTTCTTCTATGGCTTTAATTTTATCATTGATGGAATTTACATCCATGGTTACAGGGTCTTCACCACACAAACCCAATATAACCGCTATATCAGTTCCATGTCCTTTACCCGTTTTTGCCAATGAACCATATAATAAAACCGTAATAGACGCTACTTGACCAATATTTGCAGTTGTTTTAATTCTATTGATACAGGCAAGCGCCGCCCTCCATGGACCAAGGGTATGTGAGCTAGAAGGCCCTACCCCTATTTTAAACATGTCAAATACGGATATAGATTCGTGTGGCATATGCTCGTTTAAAATTCAAATGTAATTCAAGGTGAGACTTTTTGAACAAGAATTTCAAATTTTCATGCATTCAGCATTTATATTTGAGTATGAAAAAAGTCATTTTGGCCCTCCTATTTATACTAATTGCTTTTAACAGTTGGTCTCAATTTTCAAAGGGCAGTTCCAAACATGCTAGGGATACCATTTTGATTGAAAAATTGATGCAGTCCCAACCTGCAATTTTCAAAGACATTCTTACTTATCCAGATAGTTTTCAGGTTCAAATTGTGTACACCCAAATTAACCGAGACGCAAAAAACAAACCTAGTTTTAAAGAGTTCTACTACCACTTGGGTAGGAATTATTTTTATCCTGCTAGTACAGTAAAAATGCCCATTGCTTTTTTGGCATTAGAAAAGCTAAAAGATCTTAATATCAATGGATTAGACAAAAATACAACCATGGTAACGGATAGTGCTTATCCAGGTCAAACCTTGGTATATAATCAACCCAATTCAAAAGATGGAAGGGCCAATATTGAAAATTATGTAAAACAGATTTTTCTGGTAAGTGATAATGATGCATTTAATCGCTTGTATGAATTTGTTGGGCAGGAAACCATTCAAGAAAAACTTAAGCAAAAGGGCTATCCAGAAATGGTCATTCGCCATCGCCTAGATGTGTCTATGACAGTTGATCAAAACAGGGCAGGAAATCCAGTTGTTTTTTATGATACTGCTTCTAAAATGATATACCAGCAAGCTGCCAGTTTTAGCAAGGCCTATTTCCCAGAAAAATCCATTCAAATGGGAAAAGGTTATTATAAAAATGGACAACTAATCAATGCCCCATTTGATTTTTCAGAAAAGAATTCAGTACCCTTAATTGACCAACATCATATTATTCAATCCCTGCTTTTTCCAGAATCTGTAGAAAAAAACAAGCGTTTTCATTGGCAACCCGGGGTAGATAGTTTTGTTTTGAGATGGATGAGCGCTTATCCAAGAGAAAGTAGTTTCCCCAATTATGACAGTACCCATTACTGGGATGCTTATTGTAAATTCCTTTTGTATGGATCAGAAAAAGGTTCCCTCCCATCAGGAATTCGAATTTTTAATAAAGTGGGCGATGCATATGGTTTCCTGACTGATATTGCCTATGTGGTAGATTTTGACAATCAAGTTGAATTCTTATTGAGTGCCACCATTTCTTGCAATACAGATGGCATTTACAATGATGACAAATACGACTATGATCGTATTGGCTATCCATTTCTAAAGCATTTGGGTAAATTGATTCTTGACTATGAAAGAACTAGGGATCGTAAATATCGGCCAGACTTGAGCAAGTTTCAATTTGAAAGATAATTGGGCTTAACGGTTACTTTCCCACATATCCCCAATCCTTCCTACTAAGGGTTCAAAACTTACAAGTGTTTGGATAGTTTTTACGAACTTGCCATTCCAAAATTCATAAGTGTAAAAACAATCAAAGATGACGGAACTTTCTTCTCTCCTGAACAGATTCAGTGAACCAGAAACCTTGAAAATGGCCAAATTGGGCCGCGAGCTAAGAGCCAAAGGTGTTGACGTAATTGACTTGAGTCTGGGAGAACCAGATTTTGACACCCCGCAACATATCAAAGATGCTGCTATCAAAGCCATCAATGATAACTGGAGCCACTATACCCCAGTTTCTGGATTCTTAGATTTAAGAGAAGCCGTTTGCACCAAATTGAAACGCGACAATAACTTAGACTATGCTCCTGAAAATATTGTTACTTCCACTGGAGCCAAGCAAAGTTTGGCCAATGCCATTCTAGCCTTGGTAGATGAGGGTGATGAAGTAATCATTCCAACACCTTATTGGGTAACTTACTCAGAATTGGTAAAGATTGCTAGAGGCAAAGTAGTAGAAATTCGCACTACAGTGGAGAATGGTTTTAAACCTACTGTAGCTCAATTAGAAGCAGCTATCACACCCAAATCAAAAGTGTTTATGTTTTCTTCGCCCTGTAATCCATCAGGTGCAGTATATAGCAAAGCAGAATTAGAAGCCTTGGTAGAAGTTTTTCGTAAACATCCTCAGATTACTATCCTATCTGATGAAATCTATGAATACATCAACTTTGAAGGTGCACACGAAAGCATTGCTCAGTTTGCAGACATCAAAGACAGGGTGGTTGTCATCAATGGTCTTAGTAAAGGTTTTGCAATGACAGGCTGGCGCTTGGGCTATATTGCCGCCAACACCACTATTGCAAAAGCATGTGAAAAATTACAAGGCCAATTTACCAGTGGTACTTGTTCTATTGCTCAAAAAGCAGGTGTAGCTGCCCTTACGGGCGATTTAAGACCCTCATTAGAAATGACGGAAGAGTTTACCAGAAGAAGAACCAAGACCTTGGAATTGGTTAAAGACATGACCGGATTCAAATGTTTTGAACCACAGGGTGCCTTCTATGTTTTCCCCGATGTTAGCTATTATTATGGCAAATCAAATGGTACTGAAACCATTAGCAATGCCGCAGATTTTAGCATGTACTTGTTAAATACGGCGCACGTATCTTCTGTTATGGGAGATGCATTTGGTGAACCCAATTGCGTACGTTTCTCCTTTGCTAATAGCATGCCCAATATTGAAAAAGCATGGGCTAGGGTTAAAGAAGCATTGGCCAAATTGAGCTAAAACTTTATCGGATATTCATAAAAAAGGTTGCAATTATCTATTGCAACCTTTTTATTTGGAATTATCCATCTGTTCAAATTCATAATCCCTTTCAACTTTACAAATACGCGTTTTATAAGACTGATACCAATTTGTCCTACCTTTTGCTTGTGCTTCTTGATGCGCAGAAACTAATTTCCAGTTTTTGATAGCTGCTAGACTATCCCAGTAGGAAACAGTAATCCCAATGCCATCCCTTGCCGATTAATGACCCAGATAACCGGGCTGTGACACTACCATATTTGCCATTGATTCTGCCATGGCATCATATCCTTCTGTTTGATCAGATTTTATAGAGCTAAAAATAACCGCATAATAGGGTGGATTGGGAGTTTGGGCTATCATTGAGTTTATTTATTTTACATTAACTAATAAATCTTGTATGTAAATCAAGCACTTGTGTTGTTAATAGGTGCTGATTGTCATTTTGGATGATAAAGTCACAAAGACGCATTTTTATACTATCGTTAATTTGTTTGTCCATTCGCTCTTTTACAGCTTCTCTAGTTATGGCGTCTCTTTGCATCACTCTTTGAATTCTGATAGCAATAGGAGCCGTTACGCCAATCACCAAATCCAACCCGGCACTAGCACCTGCTTCAAAAATTAGTGCTGCTTCTTTGATTGAATAGGGTGTTGTTTGTAGCTTCATCCAATCTTCTGCTGCTTGCAAAGTAATGGGGTGCACCATTGCATTTAGTAGGGCTAATTGATAGGGATCTTTAAAGACTATTGAAGCCAGAAAAGCGCGATTCAATTTTCCGTCTTGAAAGCAGGCATCTCCAAATTGAGCAATGATTTGTTCTCGTAAAAGCTTGTTTGTTTCCATTACCTGTTTGGCAACGGTATCGGCATCAAAAACCGGGATCCCCAACGCTTTGAAAATGTTGGCTACAGTGCTTTTGCCACTACCTATTCCACCAGTTAATCCAATTTTGAGCATAAAAAATCCGAAATTCAATTACTCGAATTTCGGATTAAAGCGGTGCTAAAACAATTATTTCTTTTCTGCTACAGGTTTGTTCAATGCGGCAGTCCATTCCATACTGATAGAAGACCTTTCTATTTTCAGATAACTACCAGGGCTAATTTCCAATTGAAGGGTATTGTCTTCATTGATTTTGTTTACGGTTCCATGAATACCCGCAATAGTAACTACTTTGTCACCCTTTTGCATATTATCAACAAAGGATTTTTGCTCTTTTGCTTTTTTTGCTTGTGGGCGTATCATAAATAACCAAAAAACAAGGATGATGGCACCCATCATCACCAATTGAACCATACCTCCGCCACCTTGTTGTGGATTACCTGCCAAGAAAATTGCATTCAAATAGAACATCGTGTAAATTTTAATTTTTTAATTGACTCTTGCAAAGAAACTATTTTTTTTCAACTGGCAAAGCCTTGTGCCCGTCTATTTTACCCGTAAAAACCAGCGTCTTATTGACCCCATTGGGGGTATTAGTGGTCACAAAGATGCTTTTATGCACTTCTCCGGTTTGTGACTTATTGGAATCAAACTCTCCAGTAACAATACCTTCTGAACCTGGTGCAATTGCCCCTTTTGTAAAATCGGCCACTGTACATCCACATCCTGCTTTAACATTGGTTAGGAACAATGGCTTATTACCAATATTCTTCATTCTAAAAGTTACTGTTTTGGTTTCACCCATTTGCATAGTCCCAAAATTGACTAAAGAATCTAACCATTTAACTTGGGTAAATGTGGCAGAATCTGGTGTTGAAATATCAACAAGCGTAACGTTGCTACCAGGAGCTTCATCGCATGCGGTAAAATGTAAGGCAAGCAATATTACTGCCATGCTGGCGATCATCTTCATGTTAAGAATTTTTGTTTTTAAATTGAACCTTGTGAATATCGCCATTGGCAAATTGTTCTTTATGGATATTATCCAATATGCCATTGACAAACTGTCCGCTTTGAGGGGTGGAATACTCCTTTGCTAGGTCTATATATTCATTGATGGTAACCTTGGTTGGAATGGTTTCAAAATAAAGCAATTCACAGACACCTAAGCGCATTAGAATCATATCTAGCACTGCTATCCGCTCAGAATCCCAATTTTTCAGCTTGGGTTTAATGAGTTCCATGGTATAGTCTTCTTTATCAATTGCCGTTGTTAATAATGTATGCGCAAAATCCCATTTTTCTTGTCCCACTAATTCTTGCAGATTAAAGCTAGACGGCTTTTGTAAATAGTTTAATACCAATTGATCCATCATCTCTGCGTCATCATCCCAATTAGAATACAGCTCTTCTAAATGATTAATAAAGTCTTCATTGGGAAGCATTAATTGTGTGAATATCATTTTCATGATTTCCCTTTCCTTAGCCTTATCCCTGTTCTGCGCCTGAATATATTCCTGGTATTTTTCAGTTTCCGTTAATGCTTGGTAAATTTTCTTAACAAGCTCTTTGTCTATTTTGGCTGTTAATAAACCATCTTCTACTCCCTTTTTAAAACTAGGAGATTCTAAAATCTGCCAAAGCAAGTCATTTCCCGCAATTTTAGTATTGACATTTAAATCTGCCTGAGACGGTAAATTCTTTGAAGCCCTCATTCTGGAGCTTGTTTCTGCAAAACGGGCAACTTCAGTTAAAAAATATAGCAAATAAATAAACAATTCACTTGTTTGGTCTAAATGCTTGCGTAATTGTGAAACGGGTGACTTAAACAAATTTGGATTGCTTGCAGACGCAGTCATGTATAGCAGCTGCATTACTTTGACACGTATATTTCTTCTACTGATCATTAGATAAGAACTTGTTTGGGAGCGCAAAGTTACCAAATAAAATGGCCAGTCCCAAGCCATTTTGCTTATCCCTTTAAAATTGAGGATGCAATATTGACATTATTTCTGGTTTACCCTGTATGTTTGCCACCATTTATGACAGACTTGTACCCAAAATAGGGCTAAAACAGGTTTTTTATGAAAAATTGACTCACTCTGCTTATATGGCATGGAAATGGCTGAATGGCAGATAGTTATTCTTTAACCAACTATTTAAAAACAATAACGTTATGGCTAAAAAATTGCATGTTACCCCATTACACGACAGGGTAATCGTTAAGCCTGCTGCTGCAGAAGAAAAAACTGCCGGTGGCATCATTATCCCAGATACCGCAAAGGAAAAACCACAGCGCGGAACAATAGTAGCTGCTGGAACAGGTAAGAAAGATGAACCTATGACCGTTAAAGTAGGTGACAATGTACTGTATGGCAAATATGCTGGAACAGAAATCAGCATTGAAGGTCAAGACCTGTTGATTATGAGAGAAAGTGACATCTTGGCAATTGTTTAATCAAGCGCCCACCATTATAAACATTCTAAAATCAAAATAGCATGGCTAAACAGATTTTCTTCGATATCGAAGCAAGAAACAAAATGAAAAAAGGCGTTGACACATTGGCCAACGCGGTAAAAGTTACCCTTGGACCAAAAGGTCGTAACGTGGTAATTGAAAAGAAATTTGGTGCACCTCAGGTTACAAAAGATGGTGTAACTGTAGCAAAAGAAATTGAATTGGAAGACGCCATTGAAAATATGGGTGCTCAGATGGTGAAAGAAGTGGCTTCTAAAACTGCAGATATTGCAGGTGATGGAACTACCACTGCAACTGTTTTGGCTCAAGCAATCATCAGTGAAGGTTTGAAGAACGTAGCTGCAGGTGCTAATCCAATGGATTTAAAACGTGGTATTGACAAAGCTGTTGCAAAAGTTATTGAAAGCTTAAGAGCTCAATCACAAACTGTTGGTAACGATAGTAAGAAAATTGAACAAGTAGCTACCATTTCTGCTAATAGCGATAGTGAAATTGGCAAATTGATTGCTATGGCAATGGCCAAAGTAGGTAAAGAAGGCGTCATCACCGTTGAAGAAGCAAAAGGTACTGATACTACTGTAGATGTGGTTGAAGGTATGCAATTTGATCGCGGATATATCTCTCCTTACTTTGTGACCAATAGTGAGAAAATGGAAGTTGAATTGCAGAATCCATATATCCTGATCTATGATAAAAAGATCAGTGCTATGAAAGATATCTTGCATATTCTTGAGAAAGTTGCTCAAAGCGGACGCCCCTTAGTAATTATTGCTGAAGATTTAGAAGGCGAAGCCTTGGCCACTTTGGTGGTAAATAAATTGCGTGGCACTTTGAAAGTGGCTGCAGTTAAGGCTCCAGGCTTTGGTGATCGCAGAAAAGAAATGCTCACAGATATCGCTATCCTAACAGCAGGTACTGTAGTAAGTGAAGAACAAGGTTTCAAATTAGAGAACGCTGACCTTAGTTATTTAGGTCAAGCAGCATCTATTACTATTGATAAAGACAATACTACAGTTGTAGGCGGTAAAGGTAAGAAAGCTGACATTGTAGCTCGTGTTAATCAAATCAAGGCTCAAGTAGAAAACACTACTTCTGACTACGATCGTGAAAAGTTACAAGAGCGCCTGGCTAAACTTAGCGGTGGTGTTGCCGTATTGTATGTTGGAGCTGCAACAGAGGTAGAAATGAAAGAAAAGAAAGACCGTGTTGATGATGCACTTCACGCAACCCGCGCAGCTGTTGAAGAAGGTATTGTTCCTGGTGGTGGTGTTGCTTATATCCGTGCTGTTGAGTCTTTAGAAAAAATGAAAGGTGCAAACCAAGACGAAACAACTGGTATTCAAATTATCAAGCGTGCCATTGAAGAGCCATTACGTCAAATTGTTATCAATAGCGGTATTGAAGGTTCTATTGTTGTTCAAAAAATCAAAGAAGGCAAAGGAGATTTTGGATTCAATGCTCGTACTGAAGTGTATGAAAACATGTTCAAGGCCGGTGTTATTGACCCAACTAAAGTGAGCCGTGTTGCATTAGAAAATGCTGCATCTATTGCTGCTATGTTGTTGACTACTGAGTGTGTAATTGCTGACAGGCCAAAACCTGAATCACCAGCTGGACACGGTGGTGCACCTGACATGGGTGGAATGGGCTACTAAAATAAAATGGAAAGTCTATAGCTTATCCCCTCGAATTTTTCGAGGGGATTTTTTTTGCCCACCACTCCGTATTAATAAAACCAAGTGTAAGCAAAAGAATAGCTAATCCGTAAGTAATCATTACAGGTATATCCATCATCTTTTCGTGTAATAAAAACTTATTCAGCGCCAATAAACCGTCCGAGATTACAAAGAAACAAGCCCCTGGTATATAAAATAGTAAAGCCACTCTTTTTAATGATTCTGAGGCTGCCAAGTTAGCGGCCAAAATAGTCATTAGACTAATAATACCCATATAAGACATAATAGGAAACAACATTGGTCCTAATTGGTCTTTGATATGATAAACAAGGATTGAACAAGTAATTGATAATAGGATGCATGCTATGAGTACCGGTTTCAATTTTCCGGGCTTTAATGGTTGAAGTTGTAAAAAATAAAGGCTATTGCAAAAATGGGTAGTCATGAATCCAATCATGCCAAATAGAAAGAAATTATCCCCTGGCAAAGCCAAGAGTAAGTCTCCCATCAACGCCCCCAATAATCCCAACCAAGGAAGCCAAGATTGTTGCTTCCAAGTAAACCCTTTAAAAGCACCAAGCATTAACATTAAAAAAGGAACCAATAATAGTTTTGATATAAATTTAAGTTCAGACCATTGTAAGTGAATAGACAAACAATGGAATAGCAAAATGAATAAAAAAATCAAGGGCCCATATTTTCTTAAACTCATTTAGTGATTGTTTTAGGTTGTTAAAACTAGGAAAAGAAAGATAGCATTTGCTAAATTTGCAAAATGATAACGGATGAAGAAGAGAAATTTTACCAATTTTGGGACCAAAAAAGAATTGGTTATAAAACTAGCTTACGCCCATATTTCAAAGGTCTATCTATTGGTCTTGGCATTGGTGTAGGCATTTTGTTGACCATTTATCTTGGTTGGTATTCTAGGGCTAATATGCAAGCCAATACCACTTTAAACCCCTTTTTATTCCTTTTTGCCATTGCCATTGTTTCTGTTTTTATGGCATTTATTAATAGAAATTACCAATGGGAACAGCAGGAACAACGGTTTCAAATTATCGGTGCAAAAAAATTGAAAACAGAAAAAAAAATATCTGATGCAGCCTTAGGGCATTAATTTGCGTCTTTATTACAACTTAAAACCTAAAATAGACTAATGAAAAAACTGATTGTAGCAAGTAGCCTGTTCATTTTTACGGCATTTTCTTGTGGAAAGACTGATACCTCAGGTTGTCAACCTGCCACTGTTGCGGCCGAAAAAACTACTATGGTAGCTTATTGCACTGCAAATGCTATCAATTATACCGAACACAGCTCTGGAATCTTGTATGAAATTTCTCCTCAAGGAACAGGTATTGCTCCTACTCTTACAAATAAAGTTTATGTTACCTATTCGGGTAAGCTTTTAAACGGTACCGAATTTGATAAAGGCACCAATCCTTCTTTAACCGGATGGACCCTAAATCAACTAATTGATGGTTGGAAAATTGGCCTTCCATTACTCAAAAAGGGCGGAAAAATCAAAATGGTCATTCCTTCCTCTTTGGCATATGGCTGTTCTGGAAGTGGAAGTATTCCTTCAAATTCACCTTTGTATTTTGAAATATCTTTAGTTGACGTTCAATAAGTTATTTTTCAGCTATTATTATACCAGCTGATTCCCAAGGCCCCGAAAACAGTTAATTCACCTTATTTCGGGGCTTTTTTTGCAACTATCAAAGCTTTCTCTGAGCAATCTATTCAGGTGTATACTTAATTCATTTCCATTCCCCTATCTTTGCCGCTCTAAAAAATTTTGTAAACCGTTACTAATATGCAACTGAAAGGTTTAGTGCGCTTCTTTGCGATTGCCCTTATTTTGATCTGCTTGTATCAATTGTCTTTTACTTGGTTTGTTCGCAACCATGAAGGAGAAATGGAAACCAAAGCAGACATTTGGATGAAAAGATTCCCAAGCCCGGAGCAACAGTATCCAGGTAACAAAGAACTCCAATCAACCTATGCCGATAGTTTGAAAGAAGTTAAGAAACAGCGCTTACAGCGTTTGTTGGACAGTACCAAAGACAGTAAACTGGCATTTGGTTTGACCACTTACAGAAGTGCTAAAGAAAAAGAACTCTTGTTGGGTCTTGACTTACAAGGTGGTATGAGTGTGACAATGGAAGTAGGTTTAGGAGACTTGATCAAGTCTTTGGCCAACTACACCAAGGATCCACTTTTTATCAAAGCCTTAGAAAATGCCAATGCAAGAAAAGCCAATAGTGGCGCTGATCTGATTTCGCTCTTCTCAGAAGAGTTCAAAAAAGTAAATCCTACAGCAAAGTTGGCACCTTATTTTGCAACTAGAAGTAATGGCAAGGTAAAATTTGATGCATCTGACGATGCTGTATTGACTTATTTGCGTGAGCAAGCCAAAGCTGCTTTTGACAATACCTATCGCATTTTGCGTACGCGTATTGACCAATTTGGTGTATCCTCTCCCAATATCAATCCAGACCAGTCTAAGAGTATTATCAATATTGAATTAGCTGGTATTAATGATAAAGAGCGTGTACGTAAATACTTACAAGCTACTGCCAACCTGCAGTTTTTTGAAATGTATACTTTAGAAAGTAAGGATTTACAAAGTGGTATTGTTGCAGCTGACAAATCAGTTCAAGAATACTTAAATGGCGTAAAAACTAGCGATACGCTTAAAGTAAAGAAAGATACTGCAACAACCGTTGCAACTGCTAAAGTAGATACTACTAAAGCAGCTACCATTTCTACTGTTGCAAAGGATACCAACAAATCAGCCCTTACAAAAACAGATACCACTAAGGCAAAATTGAATGAGTCTCCAATTGTTCGTTTAATCCAATTTACACAACCTTATCAGGGTCGCGGGGGTAAAACCTTGTTCCCTTCTAATATTGGATACATTGCAACTAAAGATACTGGCGCGTTAAATGATTACCTAAGAATGGATCTTGTGAAAAACAAATTCCCTTCTAATTTGGTATTCATGTATGGTAAAGTAGACGGTTCTGATCCAAAAACGCAAGACGTTTTGATGCTTTATGCCATCAAAACCCTAGACAATGGACAAGCTGAATTAGAGGGTGATCATATTACCAATGCTGGTCAGGATTATGACGAAAGAGGCCGGATTGCCATCAAAATGAACATGGATAAGATTGGTGCTAATATTTGGGCCAAAATGACCACTAAAAACGTGGACAAACCCATTGCCATTGTTTTGGATAATTTTGTATACTCTGCTCCAAATGTAAATGACCCTATCACTACTGGTAATTCTCAGATCAGTGGTAGCTACACTATTAAAGAAGCGCAAGACCTTTCAGAATTATTAACTAGTGGTAAATTAACCGCTCCTGCTCGTATTGTAGCCGAACAGCAAGTTGGACCTACACTAGGTGCTGAATCTATCAAGGGTGGTGCTATGTCTTTCTTGATTTCTTTCATTGTCATTTTTGCCTTAATGCTCCTCTACTTTAATACAGGTGGATGGGTGGCCAATATTGCGTTGATTTTAAACTTATTGTTTACCATTGGTATTCTAAGTGCGCTTGGCTTTACGCTTACTGCTCCTGGTATTGCTGGTTTGGTATTGACCATTGGGTTGGCCGTTGATACCAACGTAATCATCTTTGAGCGTATCAAAGAAGAATTGACCAAGGGTAAGAGTTATCAAAATGCCGTGAACGATGGTTACCAACGTTCTTTGGCGCCAGTTTTGGATGCCCACGTAACCACCTTACTAACTGCCTTAATCTTGGCTTATTTTGGTCTTGGTCCTGTATTGGGCTTTGCTACCACTCAGATTATTGGTATCCTACTCAGTTTGTTCTGCGGTATCTTGGTATCCCGTTTGATAACTGACTGGTACATGGGTAAGAATCGCCACTTTGAATATTTCACTGGAATTTCTAAGCGCATTTTCAAACACGCTTCTTTTAAATTCATCGAATACAGAAAAATAGCCTACGGTATTTCAGTAGTGGTATTTATATTGGGTGTTGCCTCTTTCTTCCATGGCTTTAAGCAAGGTGTGGAATTTGAAGGCGGTAGAAGCTACACCGTGAAATTTGACAAACCAGTTAAGGAAGAAGAAATTCGTACAGCCTTGAAAACCACTTTTGGTGAAGACGTAATCACTAAGACAGTTGGTTCTAATAAGCAAATCAATATCACTACAGCTTACAAAATCAAAGAAAGCGGCAACAACGTAGATTCTTTGGTAGAAAACATGCTGTATACTGGATTGAAACCATTCATTCCTTCAACGGTAACTTTCTCAGAATTTGAAAGCAAATACAAACAAA
>Ga0136644_10000762_pt1 | contig 25755 bp, 12 predicted proteins | sample C_130820_EF_Meta_FD_94780 | JGI IMG/M metagenome (GOLD analysis project Ga0136644, IMG submission 94780) | Freshwater microbial communities from Lake Croche, Canada to study carbon cycling - C_130820_EF_MetaG (v2) (version 2) | ecosystem: Environmental > Aquatic > Freshwater > Lake | place...
AAGCTGTACGAAAAAAAAGCAGGTAAAAAGTTTAATGAAACTAATGTATCAGTTTTTTTACCTAAAAGTCAAATTGAAGCGAGTTGGAAAAATAAAACGGACAAAGGTTTTATTATTCCAACTTCAATACTGAAAGAACTTTTGGAATTGAGGAAATCAGGTCTTCTGGGTAAGTACACGGTTAAACTGCATACAATTTTACATGATCAATTAAAGCAACGTAAAGAGGCAAAAGGGCTGGATGAAGTTCCAGTTGAAGCGTTTTTTTTCAGGTTGGTGCAACTATTGCAGATTGATGAAGCATTTTTAAAAAATGTATTATTGGTCAATAGTGCCGTAAATAAAAATACAAGCAGTCTGTCTGGTCTATCATTATTGAACCTTGTCCCCAACAAAGGGTATTATGCCAACTCTATTTCAAGCAAGGATCTTTTAGAACACCTGCTTCATTTCAGAGATGAATATCAGCCAAAAGAAATTAAAAAGCTAATTGAAGAATTTATTGTTCAAAGAAAAATATCGCTTAAAGAATTTAAACTATTGGTAGGCATTATTTTCAAAGATCAAAGTAGCCTAATTAATAAAGCCCTTGTAGCTTGGTTCAATAGCAACAAAAATTACTTTAATATAGAAATTCAGGAACAGCTTATATTCAGATTTGTATATTTATCACTTCAGTTTGTAGATCCGCAACGGAATTTACGTGCTATATTTTTGAGTTTGCAAGAAATCCTGCCAGAGCATATTAGGCCTAAATTACAGTATCCAAAACAAATTGAACTTGTTTTTAACGATTTAGCAATGTTCAATTTTGAAGGTAAAATTTTCCAAAAAAAATCTCCTGTTTTCATCAAAGAAAATCAATTGATTTCTTTCTATTCTATCATTCAATTAGAATTTGAGTTAGAAGGTATTGTGAATGATGCTTTTTATAAAAATGTAATCTATAGTTTTGATCTTCTTAGAGGTAAGTATCGAACGGAATTTCTTGAGATACTTGGCAAGTATAGTATTGTTCCTGAATTTATTGAGTTTTTCAAAGAAGTGCCAAATCAGCCTTTATGGAGGGCTATTGTTAGCATAATCCCAGAGGCCATAACTAAAAAAGTTCTTGAATTGGCAAGGTCTTCTGAATTTCTCTTTTCATTTTTATCTATCAGTAAAGTATCAAGAGAAATTATTCAATTGTTTATTTTAAAAAACACAATATCTTTTTATTTTTCAAAGCCTGAAGATGTACCGGATAGTTATTCGTTTTTTATTCATCTTATAGCCCAGGCAGAAAAAGAAGGGATTTTGTCGGATATGCTAGATTTTAATGAGATCAATATATCCAATAAATCATGGATTTCTTTCTTACGTGATAAGAAAAACCAAGGAGTGAAGAATGAATTACTTTTCACGCAAAAGCATCCTGTTGCTTTTTTAAAGATTTTAAAAGAGGTTAAGCATTGGCCATCTGAACATCTTCTTCAACGTCCTATATTATCAGCTATTGAAGTGAAAGCTTATTCAGCTTTTTATATGCTTCAATTTGTTTTAAACAATTATGCTTTTCCTTCGGGACATCCGTTTGAAAAAGAAGACATAAATAACAACATAGCTTATTTCAGAGATGTGTTTACAAGCCAGCCAACTTTGTTATTACGGATTCAGCAATGGATCAAAACACCGCGCCAGCAGAAGTTGTTCGTTTTATGGATGGATACAAGGTTAGCAGGTACATTATTGGCTAATGGTTATAATGAAACCATAGAAACTATTCAGATGAGCATCCAGTTATGGGTGAAGCGTTTTATTTTCCTGAAAGAAGAATCATTTGTTATACAACTTGTTGATTATAGTTTAAATTCAAGAGCACGAAAATCGGTCCATGAGCTGATTGTCTATTACTTAATTGAAAATACAGTTATTAATGTTCTTGACATTCTATCTGTGTTAAGAGAAATTGATTCAGCCTTAAGCCTATCTATACTTGAAAAACTTCCCGATTCAGCTATTTCTTGGAAAAACATAAGCGCTCTTTTACAGATTTATATTGCTAATCAACCAGCCTGGTTTAGGTTTATTGATCAATGGAGAATTATATTAGATGAATTTACACACCTGATAACAAATCAACAGAAACAATTTGTCTTCTTGCAATTTATTAAAGAAGATATTACCCAATTCACAAAACTCGCCATAAGTAGACGAATTATATCATCCATTCCCTTTTTAGATAAAATTTCGGCAGCCGATGCCATTACTATAGCTATTATTTTAAATAAGGAAGGCGTAGATATATATGAGTGGATTCGTTCAAAGCCTGGTTTAAAGACTGTTGATCATGTAACTTATGAAGCTTTAATCCCTTTGATCATCAGTAAAAGTGGATTTGTTAAATCTATTGATGATATTAAAGAACAGGTTTTAGAAGCGCTGCGGAAAACGATTGCCTCAGAACTTCTTCCTTCTTACAAACCGGATAAATTAAAGTTACTGTTAGCGGATTATAGTGGTGTGGATCTGATATCAGTACTCTTATCCTTATCGCAACAAAATCAGTCAAAAGATTTTCCATTTTTGTTTACTTGGTTTCATTATAATACTGAGCAAGCCATTTCATTGATTCAAAAGAAATGGTCTTTTGTTTTTATACAAGTATTTGATATCTGGCTAGAAATATTTAGAAAGATACCCCTTCCAATGCCTGAGTCTGCAAAGATTTTCCTGTTTAGGATAATGATGGCTCTGCAACAAAAGAAAATCAATCAGGCACAGGCTATACATGTCAAAATATTTCTTAAAGCGCTTCAGTTGAATGCTATAACAGACAATGACATTTTTGCCATACTTACTCAAATGAAAGATCATGCAATTATGCAGATATTGCTTCAGCAAGAACTATTCTATTGGTTAAGCACAAATATAAAAGAGCATCATTCGTTTTCTAGGTTATTAGAAAACTTAGATCCAGTCATTAATAAAAAATGGCAAGATAAGATCAACCGATTTGAAAGAGTTACACTGGAGAAAACCAGTTCTTTTGAAGTGAATAAAAAAGAGCTATCACTTATCTATCAGGATGAATTTTTATATACCCGAATTCAGTCTTCCGTTGTCCCGGATGAAATCCTTTTCTGGTTAGATACGGGCATCATCAATAGTATAACGGAGAAAAAGATAAAAAACATATTGTTAGAGTTGCCTATTATCTTCTTTTTGAAAGAACGATATGTTCATCAACAAGCTATTTTAAAAATTGCTGAATGGGTCAATTCTATGGAACTGAATCGTCAATTTCAATTATTGTTAAAGGCAAATATCAAATCTGCCGATGTCAGTAATTATTTTCAGCAATTACTATCCGTTTTTTTTGATAAAGCTGATAAACAAGCAACTAAGCAGTTTCTGTTGCATTTCCATGAATTGATTCAGCAAAACAGTTCCTGGAACAAATCAGTTTTCTGGGAACAATTACTAGAGAAGACGGCCCATCTTTCTTTTATGGAAGAAGCCCTTATACAAACAGTTGCTACAGGCAAAATGATTAAACATTCCAAATCCCTTAAAAAGATTTTAAAATGGCATTTAGTACGTACCACTAAAAAGACGCTTACGCCTTTGGTGATTCTGGAAAAATATGTAATAGGTGATTTTCAAGACCTGATAAATAGCAACTTATCTGCAAAAGACATCAAAAAATCTATTAAAGTCTTATGGTTCTCATCCAATAAAAACTTTCCTTATCTGGTTTATAAATTGGGCAGCCATGAGTTGTATAGAAAGCATTTTATAGAGCTCATGCAAGAATTTGGGGAAAAACCGATATTGGATAGAATACACCCTAAATTAATGACTGATTGGAGTATAATGGAAAAGATTATTTATAGACAAAGCGGTATTTCAGTTCAACAATTATTAGGTATAAAAACAAAGGAAGATCTCTGGCATATGTTATTGTACCTCTGGTCTACCAAAGGTTTTAAGATCATTAACCCCATGCAATTGTTACGTGAAGTGATCTTACTGCTTATCCCCAAATTGAATGAACAGGTGCTTCAAGTAATTAGAACAATTGATGTTAATGATCTTATTTTTCCCGAAAAAGAATTTTGGAAGCGCATTTTAACAATTGCTCCTGAATTTAGATCAGAAGAAAAAGATAGACCCAAACCATGGAAGCAAGCAAAGGAATCTGTAGTTGATTTGCCAAATGAAGAGGATGCCATTAAAGGTGTTACTATACAAAATGCAGGATTGATTCTACTTTGGCCTTATTTAAACAGATTTTTCAAATTTTTGAATTTAGTAGACGCCCAAAATATGTTTATAAATGATGCTGCATTGGAACGAGCCATTCAGCTAACACAATTTTTAGTGAATTTTAAAGCCGAGATAGATGAGCAAGCTTTGATGTTGAATAAATTATTATGTGGTGCTGATTTCAAATTTCCGGTAGCGTCAATTTTTGAACCTACTCCAGAAGAAACCTCACTTTCCAGAAAAATGCTTCAAGGTGCAGTTCAGAATTGGGAACAAATGAAAAATACTCGGCCAGAAACATTTCAGGAAACATTTTTACAAAGAGAAGGCAGGCTCTATCGATTGGACGACCGATGGGAGTTGGTGGTAGATAAAAAAGCTTATGATATGTTATTGGACTCTTTGTCCTGGAATATTTCAATGATTCAATTGAGTTGGATGTCCCAAAGATTGGTAGTAATTTGGAGATGAAAATGATAGAAATTAAAAATAGTACCCTATTTATTCAACAGGAGATTGACTGGTTTTCCAGGGTTTTGGATGCTCGTATGGAGCGTTATTTTCAAGACCTGGAATTTTCAATTTTTAATATACCTGCCCCAACAGTTCATGTGGGTTCCAGTACCTATGAAGATCTGATAGTCCGCTTCAATATGACTCTGGAAGAACGCATTGCATTAATCATGTCTTTGGTGCCACATGTTCAACCTTCAGTATTGGATCGTTTTTTTATACAAAACAAGTCTATAGGCCGTATATTTTCTGAGTTTGGGGGAATAGATAATAGCATTCACCGCGGTTTTGTACCCACTGGAGAAACAGTGAGTTTTGTAATTGCCGGAAAAGACATTAATGTTCGAAAGAATGTAGCTAAGCTGTTTTCGGAACATCATTTTTTCCGCAAACAGAATATTTTACGGTTGAATTATAACGGAACACCTGAAACTTTTTGGTCTGGTAAGCTGACAATCTCATATGAATATTTAAGTTACTTGGTTAAAGAAGAAATATTTGAACCTGAATTTGATGCTCAATTTCCTGCGGCGAAAATTCACACATCTTTAAATATCAATGATTTAATCTTGAGCCCTCAAGTAATGGAAGAAGTGATGCATATCCAAACCTGGATGGATCATCAAAAAGAACTAAGCCAAAATCCGCATTTAAGTAAAAGATTTAAACGGGGATATCGCGCATTGTTTTTTGGCCCACCTGGAACAGGTAAAACGCTTACCGCCTCTCTTTTGGGAGCCAAACATAATAGATTGGTTTATCGAGTAGATCTATCCCAGATTGTTTCAAAATATATTGGGGAAACTGAAAAAAACCTTGCCAACGTATTCGATATCGCGGAAAACAAAGACTGGATCTTATTTTTTGATGAAGCGGAGTCTTTATTCTCCAAAAGAACAGATGTAGGTGATTCCAAAGACAAATTTGCCAATCAGGAAACCTCATTTTTACTTCAACGAATCGAAGATTTTGATGGATTAATAATTTTAGCAACTAACTTAAAGCCAAATATTGATCGCGCTTTTACCAGACGTTTTCAAACAATTATTAATTTTACCATGCCGCTGCCAAAAGAACGGGAGCTACTGTGGGCCAAAGCACTGGAGAACTTGGAACTGTCTAATAATATCAAGGTTGCTGAACTGGCCAGACGATTTGAAATGTCGGGAGGTGCCATAAACAATGCAGTTCAATTTGCGTGGTTGCAATCCAAAAAAAAGGATCAGAAAATTATAACTGGGGAAGATCTGATATTAGGCGCCACAAGAGAGTTAGGCAAAGAAGGAAAATCATCAAAGAATTAATATGTTTCAATATTTGTATTGGCCAAATGACTGGGGTAAAGAGATTGCATTGCAACTGAGGAGGTCTCAGTTTCAGGTATTGCTCCTAACTGATGGTAAATATTTTGATTTGATAGAGTCTGAATTGTTCCTTTTTCAAAATAGAGGTGGTCATATAGAACTCATTGCATGTTTGTATTCTTGGGAAAAAACTATTAAACGAATCAATGCCCTTAAGCGATTAGGAAATACAGGGGGTACCATCGGGCTGATTACATTATCTGAATTAACCACCCCACCGCCGAATTCCATTGTATTAGATAAAAGCAGGTTGATTAGTGAAGAATTACTTGATCAATCGCAACCTCATCGCGAACTTATTTTACAACAGGAAAAGTTATGGATTCAATATTTTGAACGAGCTGAGCAAATGCGGCCATCTTCGTCAGAAGTACAAGTACATTTTCAGATTCAGCCCATTTTTGTAGAACCTGGTCAAGTGGTTAAATTATATTGGGAAGTTCAGAACGCTGATTTTGCTGAAATAGAGCCTAGCATTGGTGCCGTTAAACTGGAAGGTCAAATAGAAGTGCCTGTGTTTCAAGACACATTGTTCAGGTTAAAAGGCGGAAATGGTAATTCTGTAAAAAGTAAATCAGTATTTGTTAAAACAACGCTTCAAAAGCATATTAGTATATCCGTAAACGTTTTTGACCCCCTGTCAAAAGCGTATATCTCTTTAGAATCTACCAGTGATGAAGGTCAGATATATGCTGTATTTGCTGGTGATAAAGTAAAGATTGAGTGGTCTTCTTTGCCAATCGGTAAATTGTCAGAAGCCAGAATGGGCGATATTTACAATGAAAATTTCATTTACGTAGAAATTTTTACAGATGAGGAATTCGTCTTTACGTTAAGAACCATTCAAGATGACTTTATAGAGCGAATACAGATCTTAGCGGTTCACGATTACCATACGGCCATCACAAAAGCTCCAGCAATTTTAGCATCTATTGAAGCTCCGGAAATGGTGGTTCCAGATAAAAATGTTAGTACAACCCGTATTATTCAATTGTTTAAAAAACTGCTCAACCTACTAACAAAATGGAAATGAAAAAAGTACATCCTTTAACCAGTTGGTTCCTTTTCTGCGCTGGAAGCAGTTTGGATGTATTGCATCAATGTCCAAGTTCGGAGTGGATCAAACACACTGGAATTGGGGTAACCGTATTTTTTACCGGATTACTGGCAATGCTATCTTCCTATTATGCCTTTCAATTGATTTTCCCCGGATTCTGGATCAGCTTTTTTCTATGCTTGGTTTGGGGTACAATTATCTTCAACTTAGACAGATATATTGTTTCTAGTTTTAGAATGAATCAAACATCAAAGAAGGAATTATTTCAAGTTATTCCGAGGATTTTGATGGCGCTTGCTATTTCTATTGTAATTGCAAAACCTCTTGAAGTTGAAATTTTCAAATATGAGATCAATCAGGTATTAGAGCGTGATAAAATAGAACTATCTGATTCATTTACACGTAAATATCTTCAGGAAATGGATCAATTGGATGGAAAGATTGCTGTACTAAAAACTGAATTAAAAGGATATTTTGATCTTAAAGAAGCTTATTACAAAGAATATACCTGCGAATGTGATGGAACCTGTGGAACTAGTAAGAAGGGAAGAGGTATAGAGTGTTTCACAAAAAAAGAAAAATACGAATCGTTTAGTCAGGAATTCTTACAACAGAAAATACGAATTGAAAAATCGATACAAATTATAGAAAACGGAAAACAAAAAATTACCATGGTTTTTGAAAGAAATAAACAAACCATTGAAAATAGCTTTTCGTTTGGATTATTATCAAAATTGAATGCACTAAATAAATTAGACAGCCTTGCTTCACTGGCCATTACATTATTATTGGCTTTAGTAGAAATAACACCGGTTCTAACCAAATTTTTTGCACCAAAAGGACCATATGATCACTTATTGCAAATGGACGAAAACGAATTTAAGGTAAAATATGTAAAGTCTGTTTACCAGAAGAATCAGGAGTTTTTTCAAATGTCAACATTTACTAATGCTTCGTCTATTAAGACAAAAGAAACACCTGATCCTTCTAATGCTCGGCAAGATGCTATTGAACGATATCGGAAATTAAAAGAACAACTTAAAAAAAACAATATCCCAAAGTGAAACAAATAGTTACTTACACAGCCAGTTTGGTATGGTTATTTTGTCTTCAACCATCTCATATATCTGCGCAAGGTGTAGCCTTGCCAAAGGATAAACCAGCTTTTTTGCAGAAAGATTCAAAAGAAATGATTGTTGAAAACTTTAATTCCCAAAAAGAGTCTATCCTTAAAGCATATATTCCTGACTTTACATCCGAATTTGAAAATTTTAGTACAAATACTGCTTTACGAGATAGTTTAAATGGTTTGCTCAAAGAAAAAGGAGGGTTGAAAATTGGCTTAGATAGCTTATCCATTCTTAAAAATCTTGATTTAAATGAAAAAGAAGAGCAATACCTGGCAAATATCATCTTTTCCATAAATAGGCTTGGGGCTTCAAAAAGTTTGAATTACGTGGTGAAAAAAGGCGATACCATTAGATTCAGTTATGTTATTCAGAATGGAGCGGGATGGGATGAATTGGAAGTGTTGGAAGCTAAAGAAGTCCGATACAGTTTTTCAAAGTCATCTAAGAATGTTGAACAAAAGGGGGCGTTTGTTGCTGCTGCTGATGGGATCATCATCTTTAATCTTACTAACAGAGCGCTTACCAGGTCAAAAGGAAAATTAGTGGTTACCAGAAAAGAAGCGCAGCAAAAATTAAGTTTTATTTATAGCAGGGATACCATTCTAAATGTAATTAAAGAAATCAAGCTACTACAAGATACTATTACAGAAGTATTGGTGAAGAAGAACTTTAGTATTCCTTCAAAAATAGATATTACTCAAGCAAACAGGGTAAAGCTTACTATTCCGGTACCCCCAGACAAAAGACCAATTGCGTTTGCATTCTGGTTTGGTACCAATAACCAAAATAGACTAAAATGGCAAGAATTGAATAACGATGAAAAAGGTCACTCCATTTTGGAAAAATTCATAGAAAAAGAAATAGCTAAAAATGGTTCCTTTTATTTACCTGAAGAATCTGCCTCTGATTTCATTCTTACCTTAAAAGATTCTGAAGGTGGGAGTTTAAGAGAAACCAATGGGGCTTGTAAAAAAACTACCTACGCTGAACCAACCTTGAATCATAAATTGAATTATGCTTGCTTTAGTGTCCTTAAAAATAGTTCCTTGCCAAATGCGCTGATTTTGGAAGTACAAAATAACTCTACGCTATATACTACGGTAGCAGACTTTGAATTGATTGGCTTTTTCTTTAACGATTACCAAGCAGAGGTTCAAACAGTGGTAACCTCTTATAAAGAATATTTAATTATTAAGGCTATATGATCCAGTTTACTAAAATACTCTTCATCAGTTTGGTTTTAATCTTTTTGATGAGTTGTAAAGAATACTCCAAAGTAAAAACAAGTACTCGCAGAGTTTCTTCTGAACTTTCTATGTTCAAGAAATCGGGTAAATTTTTAAAGAGCATGGGTGTAAACAGTAAAGATGCTGATACCTCCGGTATGGTGGAAACGCCCATCAGACAAAAAAGTATATTAAATAAATACGACTATCTATATGATTGGTTAAATGGGAAAAATTCAACTTTAAAAGCCGATAACTTTCAATGGGATACGATAAGAAAATCATATATTATAATTGATTCTGCTTCCAAAAGGCTTAATCCGAATATAGAGGTATTTGGATGGCATCCTTATTTTATGGGCGAACTATGGAAAACATATCCTTATGAATTACTTTCAACAATCTCCTTTTTTTCCTATGCGGTTGATCCTGAAACGGGTTCCTATAATAACCCGGAACAAATGTTACAATGGAGAGAGATTGGCATGGTTGACTCTGCACACGCCCATAAAAAAAGAGCATTACTTACCGTTTCGTGCCATGGGGCTAAACAGGCAAATCGGTTTCTTGACAATAAGCTTGCTTGGGCAACTTTAGCAGATTCTGTGAGTAATCTGATCTTGTTTAAAAAAGCTGATGGTGTGGAATTGGATTTTAGAGATTTTACAGAGGACAATCGGCAAGCCTTTATAAATTTTGTTCAGGATTTTAGAGCGCATATGGAAAAGAAACTGGTAGATAATCCCTTTTATTTAGCCATCAGCTTACCAGCGGATAATCAAAATCGGTTATTTGATGTTAATGATATTCAAGTTCATGCTGATGCATTAGTTATCAGAGGTTATGATCTACATGAGTTAAACCAAGAACAAGGATATGCTGCGGTATCTCCTCTAAGGGTTGAAAAAAATGATGGTTTTAGTCTTGAATCTATTGTAGAAGACTATCTGAACGCTGGAATTGATACCTCAAAAACTATTCTTGCCCTGCCATTATACGGGGCCCAGTGGAAAGGTGCAACAAATGGCAAAGAATTTTATGAAACGAACTTTGATAAAAAAATCACCTATAGAGAAGTTAAAGAACTTTATAATCCTTTAGACACAACCTATGAATTGTCTTCTACCTTAGATCCTGTAACGATGACAAATTATTATATTCTGGAATTTCCGGATAGTACCAGTATGGAGTGTTGGTTTGATGATGAATATACCCTGGGTAAAAAAATGAATTTTGCGCTTTCCCGAAAATTTAAAGGCGTAGGATTATGGGCATTAGGCTATGATAATGGCCATAGAGAAATCTGGGATCTAATTGAGAGGAAATTTACCACCGATACATTAGTGGTTACTGATCCTATTTTAGAAATTGAAGGCTATCCAATAAAAGTGGCTTCTTTTATAGATAAGCACTACAATTTGTTTTTAACAGCTGCTATTTTATTAGCATTATCTTTTGTTATTGCACTTTTAATTGCATTTTCAGATTGGCGTGTTCGGGATGCCATTTTTAATAATCAATTCAATCATTTTATATTCATACTGTTTTCAACGCTCATAATAATGCCCCTATTGACGCTAGTTGGATTTTTTGGAAATGGTAAGTGGCAGTTGGTTTTATCATTCCTAACAGGCATTATTGTAGGCTTCATTATTCTTCAATTAAAAACAGTATTAAGTTTTAAACGTCCTTAATATGGGTAAAAAAATATCATTTGAATTAGGCTTCTTTATCATTAAGCTGGCAATAGCTTTTTCATTACTTCCTCTTATATTAACCTGGTTTGATTTCAGATCATCTAAAAGTCAGATAAATAAAGTTGAACAATTATTCTTAATAGAATTCATTATTATAACCTTATTCGTTTCACTGATTGTCTTATATGTATTACGATTCCTATTATCTATTTTGCTAGCTAAACTAGGCGTTGGAGGAAAACCTCAAAAAGCACCTTAAACAATTAATCTTGATACTACAAGTGAACTAGAATGTTCAGGAAATACCGCTGTTATCCATTGATATCCTTCTTTATTTTTCTGAATATCCAGTCCTTCCATAGTGGCTCGCAAATATGGGTGTACCAGCATTATCAATAAATTATCTGGTAATTGTTGCAAAATTTGATCGAGATTTAAAATCCTTTCTTTCATTTCTTTTATAATTGTTTTATTGAAGCCGGTGCGCTCTATATAATCTGAGAAATGAGTAGATTGATTTTGAAAAATATATTCGTGAGCCAAATGTTTCATGAAGGGTTCGGTTGAAAATCCAAATGCTGGAATTCTTTCTTTTATAGTTTTACTATCACTGATTTCTATCCAATCCCTAAGTGCAATATATCGGGTGAATTCACTAAGTTGCATGGCGTTCTTTCCAAGTATGGAAAGAAGTCTTGATTCAAGCGATAAAAAAGTTTGAGGAAAATCTTCTTCCAGTTTATGTATTACAGTTGTTGGATTTTTTTCTCTTAATGATGGAAGCGCCCAAATTTTTTCTTCATCTGTCAACATCAATTCTAAAAGCTCAAAAGCAATCATTTCCTGACTACGTTCTCCGCTCATGATCATTGGAATGATCTGATCAAACACATCTCTATCATGCGCCGCCCTTAGGGTATATAGAATATCAAACAAGCACTGTAGCCGTTCCGCATCCAGTAGCTTTTTTAAAGCAGGAGATGCATTTTTCAGATCATGTATACATACCATAACATAAGTGAAGTCACTTATTGAACGCTGAAGCAACTGTATATAAATCTGATGGTGTTTAGATTTGTCAATTATAATTTTTGTTTCGGCTAATATGGTAGAGTACAAATATTTGTCTACATTTAGAAGTGTTCTTAGCGCACTCCCCATTTTTTGTTCTGGTAATTCATTATAATATTTCAGATAAACATAAACTACTAACATGTCAACTTGAAAGTCTGTTTTTCTTTGGTCTTTAAATTTTTCCACTGTCCTGAACCAAAGTCTTTCTATCTCGTTAAAAGAAGCATGTTTTTGATTATGATTAAATAGCGTTAATAATTTTTGATCTGCAATGTTATTTGTGGCATTATCTAGGTTCAAAGGTAAAAGAGCCAATATTTCCCTCTCACTATTCTTTTTTAAACGGATGATTAGCTCACCTAATTCTAATTTATATTGTTTAATAAGTTTTTTGGAAACTAAAAACCATAATAAGAGGATAACAGAAATTAATCCAAAAACTAATAAAATTCTAACGTTGAATGTGTTTAACTGTGAAATAGCTAGTATTAGTATACCAGCTGTAATCTGTCCAAATGTTTTGCCATAACCATCTGCATAATTTTGACTGACCGATCTCATTTCAATTGGATAGGCTTGATAAAGTATGTTAATGGTTGGCGCATAGATAGATCTGAAAATTGATCGTTCTAATACTTTATTTAGTGTTGAGAAAATTACGATAGAACTAGAGAAGCCGGTAGTAACGGAAATTAGTCCACCTATTACAATTAAACTTAGTGCAGAGATGATACTTATTAAACCCACAAACAATCCAAGTTCTTTTATGATAATTCTGGAAATAACGGTCTTAAGAATGAATTCCAAAATACGCATGATCATATACCAGAATGCGAGGAATCCTTTCCTTTCCTTAACATCAGTTAACTCATGCGCCGTTGCATCTAGTAACGAATAATCTACTAGAAGCTGTATTACGATAGCAAAGAAAATTGCTCCTAATATGAATTTAAAATAATCATTCTTCCAGATGGTGCCTAAACTTATCTTCTCAGCTGTTACCGGTTTATTATTTGTTTTTTTGGGTATTATTTTATTTAACCTTATTCGGATAATCACAAAAAGAATCAAAAAAGCCAACATGGAGAGCCCCGATATGCTTAATAGAATGTAGTCATTGAATTTGAATAGGAACACTAGAGAATAGGCCACAATGCTTGACATAACTTCCCCGGTACTGATCCATCCATTATATTGTTTGTTTTCCCCAAGGTCAAAATAAAGGGCTGGTATTTTCCAAAATACCAGGTTTAGGTAGTTGCTGGCTACCCAAAACCAGGTATAAGCCATAAATACAACTACTTTGGTATGAATTTTGGAAATATAAAAGAAGCAGATCAGTCCCACGCATACAGAAAACAGAAAAGTAAAAATTGTAGCTGCCTTCATGAACCCAAGACGCGCTTCTGTTTTGTTATAGAGAAAGCTAATGATATATCCCAACACCCCAGAAGCTACAAAGGCCAATGAAAGATTTGAAATACCAACTTGCCGAGGAAACAGATCATTAACCAGAATAAAATAAAAGGATATGAATATTCCCATGATGAATGATAAGAGCATCATTACGGGGAACAGAAATCCTTTGATATAGGAACGATTCATTTCCAATCTTAATGAATATTATACGTGACCCTTAACCTGATAAATCGAGTTCTTTGCGACATGAATGGAACGTTCTGATCGCTGTAAGTGGCATCTTTTACTCCCCATGGCATATTAAATGCAGCTTCAGCCTGACGTGGGCCAGCAGCATAATATAACTTTCTCTCTGGGTCCAGTAAATTCATACCTAGTATGTTTTCAACGCCCAAGTCTAATCGCAAATAGGGGAAAGCTCTAGCGGCAATTCCAATATTTCCATGGAATACTAAATAATCTGGTATAATGCCTTTTCCATCAACGCCTTTATTCTTTGGAACCGTAGTACTATCGCCCACTTTTCTGCCAGCAACATAATTTCCTCGTAAATTAAGTGAAATACGAAAAGGACCAGCTTTTTCAAAATAGGTGGTCATTCCAAAATTGATATGATGAGAAGCGATATCCCCTAAGCGGATTTTTTGTTTACTTGAATCAATTTCAGATTCTGTCTGATAAGGAAGAATGAATGTATGGTTGGCGTTGAAACTGAAGTTTGGAGCTAGCTTAAAGTCAATACTGGTCATGAGACCTTTTACCTCATATTTACCAGAGTTCACATTTTGCTTGGTTGAATTAACAGGATTTGTTTTTGAAACAACGGCGTTATTTATCCAGTACCAGAAACCAACAGTACTCCAGCTGAACAATGCTTTATTAGGGTCTGGATTACTTCTACCATTCAACTCTAGGTTTAAATAGTCTATATTCTCCGGACTAAGATTTGGGTTTGGCACCCTACCACCACCTGTTGAAAATTTTGTCCACTGTGATGCACCTTGAATGCCATGTGAATAAATAAATTTAATATTAAACAACTGTTTGTGTTGATAAATTAATGCTACCCTTGGTGAGTTTTTAGCACCAAATCCTCCAGAATTACGTATGTTGTTCTGATCTCTACGTGTTCCGCCTACAATTGAAAATTGATCAGTAAACTTGTAAGAGAATCGAGCAAAAATTCCAAGGTCAAAAATGTCGTAGATATTACTACCCGCTATTTGACCTTCAGCAATACCTCGTTCTTTTGCCAGTGAAACAGTATTTTGTTTGGATGCAAAATCCTCAGCAGTGGCTCTTTTGGTATCAAAATCCTGATAGATGAGATAGTCGCCTTGTGTTTGAGTATAACGTATGTCTAACCCGCCAGTCATATCAAATTTTTTATTTTTACTGGTATAGTAATAACGTATTTCATTTCTTGCTTGTAAGGCCTTATAATAATAATATCTGTTCCTCCATCCATGTTCAATCATAGAAAGACGTTCTAACTGATATCCCTCTGTACCGTAAAAATCAGTTGTTTCTTTTGACAGACCTGGTTTACCTGGGAGCAACAAATCTGGATATAAAAGATTGGCAAAATGTAATTTAGTTCCAGGATCACCAAACGCTATAAAGTTAACACGATTTGTTTCTTTGCCTAAACTATGTATACTGAAAGTAGTGAGATTGGTAATCTCTGAACGCTCACTTAATTTTTTCTGAACATTAACATAGATGGTTGTGTTTGTTGGCGCCCAGTTAGAACCATTGCTTGATCCCGCTTCATTAATATCTTGATAAAAATTGAATCCTTCTTTTAATTTCCAATGTCTAATGCCAAAAGTAAAATCAGATATTTTAATTTTTAATCCCAAATAATAATCTTCACTTGCATTAGAGTATCCTACAGGGGCTCCATTCACCATTCCTGTATAGGCGTCTTTGTCTAATTGTCGGGCTCTGTTGATTCCTTCCTGTGTTAAGGCAATTTTAGAGATATTACCTAAATTATCCGAAGAAACAGTATAATACGGACTCACCAAAGGCAGCTTCATATCAGTTACATATTTATTCAAACCGCCCGTCCAACTGGTATTGGTCATGGTGAATTTATTATAAGTCAATGAATCAATATCACTTGGTTGATAATCGTAGAATTCCCCCCTCATTTGATGTTCATCAGATTTATAATAGCGACCGGTTAATTGCAAACTAAAATTAGAACCTGGTTTACCATTTACATTCATTGTAACGTCTGCACTTTTAGTATTGTATCCACCTTGCATTACGTTTCCGTAAAGTGAAAATTTTGCTGATTGGTTATTTTCTCGTTTTACTTTAATTTTTTTCAAGAGCGGATCAGAGGGGTCTTCATTGGGGTCTAAAGTGATAATATTAATGGTGCCTACAAAAGATCTTGGACCATACATAGTAGAAGATGGTCCGTATAAAACTTCAATGGCTTTGATGGCTGTTAAGGGGTACTGACGTGATAAATACGCCCAGTTTAACCAGAGATCATTTTCTTCCACTCCATCAACCATAAGAAGCGTTCTTTCTGTATTTTCCTGACGAAATCCTAATTGAAATATATTAGCATAAGTAACTGCATAAATTTTATTGACATCAAAGCCGGGTAGATCTTGAATGGCGTCTACAATATCCACATAACCTCTTTCAATCATTTCTTTTCTGGTAATAAGAATTACTGCGGCTGGGGCAGCGTTAATATCTTCTAATTTTTTGGAAACAGAGCTTACCCTTACCTCTACCCCTTCCTGTGATAACCTATCAAAAATATCTCTGAAAACAATATTTTTAAGATCAGTAGGTTGGGTATAGTTTGGCTTTACAATAACAATTGATTTAATGTATTTTTCTGCTACTTCTAAGGAGTCTAAAGCAATGTAGGTCAATGCTAGAAGTTCATAGGCCTGTGCCCTGGTATCTGGAGAACGGAACCCATCTTCATTAATGCATTTCTCAAGTGATTCAACCACTTTTCGGAAATCCCCAATTAAGTAATTTGACTTTACTTGTTCAAGATTGTTTTCACAATCATTGGTTGTTTGTCCTAACACCGAAACACAAGTTAGTATAGTAAAAAGAAACAATAATAATAAACGACTCATGGATGATACTCTTTATTAGATGGATTAATGGGCATTACCCCTTTGAATAAATATTTATTGGGATCCAGTGGCCAGAATCTTAATGTTTCATCTACACTGCAGGTTATTGCTTGTAATGTAGAAGGGTCTATAGAGAGGCCTGTGATCCATTTTTTATGTTCTCTTAAAGAAATTGGACTTGGCAATAATCCACTCTGAATTTTATCCAGATCCAGATAAAAAATATGTACAAAATAATCAAAGCCTGTGCTAACCAGAATCTCCGTATTATCTTTAAAATATACTGTTTCTAAACCGCTGATTTTGGAGAGATGTAATTTGCTTCTTTCTGCTTTTGTTTCTCCAGAGATAGGATCAAGGATAAAAATATTCCCCATTTCATCTCCAACAGCCACCCATTTATTTGACAATGCCCCGGAAATAGCTGTTATAGTTGTTTTGAGGCGTTTTATCTCTTTACTTTCTTTTGTCTCCAAGGAAAAGCGGATCAGTTTATTACCCGATACACATAACCAATAGCTGTTGAATTTGCGCAGTAAGGTGACTTTTGGAATAGAAATAGATGTGACGAACTTTATTGGTTTTCCTTGCTGATAATCGTATACATTCAATTCGGTTGGTGTACTTATCCAAACATTTTTTTCTGGTGTTGGCATGGTAAATAAATTCAAAATCTCTTTACCTTTTAGTTCAATTGGTAGGTATGTAGATTTTGGATTGGTAAGTTGTAAAAACAAACTAGAGGATGACGCACCTGCAATTGTCTGGTCAGATAAAAATCCTAAGCCATAAAGTTTATTAACAAAAAAGTCTTTATTAACTTCTGCCTTTGACTTGGTGTTAAATACTTTTACTTTTTGATCCATACCATAAACCGCCAACTTTTCATTTCTGCTATCTACTACCATGCGTAATGGTTGTAGTTTTAAATCTTGTTTGTACGCATAAGGTTTATGCCTCATAGCGCCTTCCATAAGGGCTGTTAATATATCCCGATCGTATGGATTGCCACCATTTTTGATGAATTGTTCATATGCAATGGTTGCTTTTTCCCGTCCAATTTCAAATTGAGCATTATCGTAATCTTCATAAACGGCTAATGCATTTGCCCTGGACAATTGTTGGATTCTAAGCTTCTCTGCTTTATTTGCTGCTTTAATGGCATTCTCTTCTGCTTCTTTGGCCTTTAGCTCATTTAACTGGGCACGCTTAGTTTGAATGATGGCTTCTTCTTTAGCCACCAACTCTTTTAATTTTGCTTCTTTTTCGGCAGATAAGGAGCGGATGGCTTTTTGTTGGGCCATTATAGCCTCTTGCTGTTTTATAAGAGCATCATTTTCTGCATTTCTAGCTATTGCTGCATTAAGTTCAGCCTCTTTTGCTGATTGCAATGCCTGAGCTTGTAAAGCAACTGCACGTTTTCTGTTTGATTCCGCTTTTTGATAGGCAGTGTCTGTTCTCTTTTTTTCTAACTCTGCTCTTGCTGTTTGCGATTCTGCTTCTTTTTTCTGACCCAATGCCCACATGGAAAGCATTAAGATTAAAACGCCCACCACAACGGAACCTCCGGCTAATTGGTAAGCAAATTTTAAACGACGAGATCTGGCTTTTTCCTGACCATCTAAATATTCTTTGTAGGCCAATTCAGAAGCGGATATATATCCTTTTACAAGTTCTAGGTCAGCATAATACAAAATAGCCCAGTCTGGTTGCAAACTATTCATTTGCTGCCATCTATTGGTCTCCTCCAATTGAACGCCAGATAAAAGTTGTCCAGATCCATCCGCATGTTGGTAAGCTAAGAATCTGTATTTTTCAAAGAGTTTTACAGATTCGGATTCTTGTATAATCCATTTTTTTAAATCAGACCACTCTTCAAAATTTGCTTTATTTAAAATAGAATACAATCCGTCTTCATGTAGAAGCAAATCAAATCCGCCTCCGGTAGCAAGATTAAGGATGATATTTACTTTTTCTTTTTCAACGCCAGATCTTGAAACAATTTGATCAATGGTTAACTGAAGCATTTGTGGTTTATTTTGTTTGACCACAATTAATGAACGGAAAATCCATTCAATAGCTTGTATATCTGCTAGTGATTCTGCCTGACTTATAAAAGCCTTACCATTGAACTCAATAAAGTATTGGAGCGTTCCAATTTCTTCATATGTTTCAAGTGAGAATAGATGCGATAGATTTTTTGTTTGTCTTTGCTGAAGTAATTGTAGAACAAGCCGGATAAAAATTCGGATATGCGTGTAAGATAAACTTTGCTTTTTTACATCCACTGCCATTTTTGTAAGCACCTCTTCTTTTATTGCTACTGCTTGTTTAGAAAAGGACTCGTTTAAAATGGGCAAATAAAGTTCACGAGGAATAGTAGGATTTAATTGAATGCCTAAATTCAGTTTGTCATTAATGTAGGATAATTTTTGTAATACCTGTAAGGCCATTTCAGTATTTTCACCCACCTGAAATATTACAAAAGAAGTCCATTTTTCCGCAGTACTCATTGCCTTTGCCAGATGATTAATTTCTACCTCATCCATTTTTTGAATCATTGCTGGAAAATCTCTTACAATATGAATTTTATTTGATGAAGGAAGTTCACTAAGCCATGCTGATTCATAGGCTTTAATAATGATAGGGCTACCTTTTTGAACTTCCTGAATGATGGATAATTCAATCTCCCAATCTAAGTCAAGGTCACCACTGCCAATTAGAAAAAGAATATGTTGTTTGTATAGCTTTTGAACAGCAATAGCAATATTCTCTTTTAGAAAGGAATGCAGAGACGGAATCATTCTGGGTGATTATATATTTATTTATTTTTATTTTTCCAGTTCTTGACATCTTTATAAATGTCTTCAATTCTTGTACTCCATCTTAATAATTCTCCTCCTTCATCTACCGTAACCAGCTCTGTTCTTCCTCCGGATTTGATCAACCCAAGATCCCATATCCATTTTTTGAAACCTTCCAAGCTTAAAACGGTTTGTTCCCAGTCTTCAAAATCATCGGAGGAAATTGCATAGATTTTAGACGTATTATCCATGCTTGCAGTGATCAATTGCTGTGATTCATTATCTATGAGAAGAGAGGTGATTTTGGTTTTATGTGGTTTTAGTTTCCCCAATAAAGAAAGTTTTTTATTGGACAAAGGATTGCATATAAATAATTCTCCTGCATCAGTTCCCCAGAAACTATATTTTGAAGTCATTGCTACACTAGAAATTTTTAATGCCGAAATATTGGTGGGTAATGCAATAGGTGTAGCTGTTTCTGTTTTTAAATCATAAATAAATAATTGTGAGACCGTTTTTAAAATCAATCTTTTATCTGGCAATTCAAATAGTTGAAGAAGCCCAGTTGGAGCTTTCATCGGAAGCATGTCCTCCGTTTCAATTGTTAACCTGAACAAATTTCCATTATTTAAGGTAACCAACTGATTATTAAAAATAATGATTGAACTGATGATCTTATCATTAAGGGTCTTGATCTTACGTTCTACAGGAATTTTTCCAGTTTTGTCAAACAGATATAGTTCACCATCTAGGTTACTAAAAACAACTTTTGTTTCATTTATGAACTTGATAGATCGTATTCGGCCATTATTGATTTTCGTATTAAAAATCTCGGATTTAGCACCAGGTTTAAAAAATACAATTTTATGATCATCTCCTGCAGCTACGGCTACTTTAGCATCATAAATATCTATATCTCTTAAGCCAGATTCGGTTTTAAATAGGTTACGATCACTATTGTCAAGCGGAGATTTATTCTCAAATATTTTCCTATACACACTGGTTAAAACACTGTACAGTTCATTAAATGGAGGTACTTTACCACTCGGTAGTTTTAGGGAACTAGAAAAATAATTATCATAATTATTGATCAGGCTGTCTATAAAGCTCATTTTGGATTCAGGGCTAAGAAAAGACTCTGAATTTAATCGATTCAGGAGCGTTACTATTCTACTACGCGAATCTATAAAATCCCTTGTATTATTGGCGATTGCAGCATTTTTGTCAGCATCCTCCTTATTTTTAATGGCCTCAATAGTTTTATCCGTTGATTTTTTTTCACTAATTTTTAGTGCCTTATTTTTATCATCAATAGCATTATATAAAGTGTTAATAAAATTTTTATCAGCTATCGCTTTAGCCTTGGCCGAATCTGCTTCTTCTTTTAAAGACAGTGCAAGTTTTTCACTTTTCTTAGCTTTTTCTTTTTCTGTTTCAGCATTTTTAGCTGAATTAACTGCAGCTATTCTAGCTTTTTTTGCTTGTTCTGTTTGATTTTTTTCACCTTCTAATGCTATTTCAGCTTTTTTTTGTTCCTTATCTGCATTAATTTTTTGAACATAGGCAAATACCCCCACGAAAAAACAGCCAATCGCAATAATCGTAACCCAAAAAATATTCTTCTTAATACTCTTTATCTCCTTTTTCCGCTCCAACTCTTTCTTTTCTAATGCAAGTTGATGCTCCTCCTTACTTTTTTTAAGGAAGTCAATAGATATATGGAACGAACTATTAAACTGGTCGGCCCAAACTTTTTTAGGATTTTCACGTAAAAACCAATGATAGATCACATCTAAATCTGGAGGGATCAGGTAACCGGCTTCTCCTTTTTGAAAAAGTAGCGCTGTTTTAGTTAATCTAGAATAAGTTTCTCTGGACTCTAGTTCCTCTTTGATCCACTCTTTTAGTCTTCTCCATGGATGAACCAAGTAGTCATTTCTCAAATTAATAATTGTGTCATCACCCATGTTATCTTCATGAAAATATTCGGTATTATGGGTGTAAGGCTGAATAAAATCCAATACTGTGGGTACTTTTTTATGTATTTTGATTAGGAAATTATTTAGTTCTTTCCTTTGAACATCAGTGGTTTCCCGTATTTCTTTTACCGTGCGTGCTTGACGGATATCTAAAATAAAACCTGGTCTTGTAATCATTTTAAAGAGCTTCTGCATCAGTAACTGAACATGCTCCGCTTGTTCTAAATAAAATGTTTCCAGATCATTTGCTACACCCAATGTTATGTCGCCAGAAGATGCTACATGCTTATAATCGGCAATTTCCTCAGGAAATCTAAGAGCAACATCCAATTCATTTCCGTTTTGTTGTATAAATTGCTTAAAGCTTTCTAATCGATTTTGGACCAATCTGTGAATTGAAAGTTGGACAAAAGGTAGATTTTGAGCATTTTGATTGTACCCTTTTTCCAGAAAAGCATGTGCATCCTCTTTAATAGTGATGCCATTTTGTTTCAAGGATCTCTGGATTATTTGCTTTAGATCGTCCTGTCTTAATAATGGAATGGCATATAGTCCGGCATTTAGATATTCTTGTATACCCCTCAGATTGTACAATTTAGGTAAAAAAGAAGATCTGAGGCCAATCATAAGGTAGATGGGCGCTTTTGTTGCTGATACTGCGCGAACTAAGTTGTGGAAAAACAGGCTTATATCTTGATCCCATTGCTCGTTTCGAGCTTTGGAGACATCCTCAAATTGAAAAATATCCTCAAATTGATCCAGGATAATTAATAAATTTCTCTCTTTTAGTATTTCTCTTTGGGCTACTGACCGCAATAATCCAGAATGATCTTTACGCATTTCACGAACAATTTCCTGCCGTAGCTCTAAAGATCCCTTTTCTTTACCTACCAATACATATTCTTCAGCCAAGGCCCCCGCAAGATTTTCAAGAGGCGTTATACCAGTTCTACAATAAGCTATGGTCCATTTTTTTCCAGCAATTCCATCAAATCCGCGTTCTAGTGCAGGAATAAGACCTGCTTTGATCAAAGAAGATTTGCCAGAACCGGCGTGGCCAACCAATCCAATAAACCGGGAGGATTGCATGATGCTTAATAAATCTTCTACCTGCCGTTGGCGTCCATAAAATACATTTTGCTGTGAAGCATTAAATGAGACAAGGCCTGGAAGATTTTCAGCTAAGGAAATATTCATTAATGAGGAATATTGTGCGTATTAACATCTTTATATTCAAAGGTAGATACATAGGATAAAAATAAACAGGCAATAACTATCAAAAAATAGCCAGGTTATGCGCATTAATAAAAAAATAAAAACCATTAATAAAGTGTTACCATTTGTCTTGTGCCTAAATATTGTCTTGTAGTTGATTGTATAAACCAATATGGTTTTTGACAAAGAAGGTTGTTTAATTGAATGTAATGAGTTTGAGAACGAAACCGCTTGAACCATAAACCGAGCCAATTGGACTTGGGCTAGATATCACTTTTTTTGTAACAATAGAAGAAAGATATCAGTTATTTTAGCTTTTTAGTAATGTATGGACTTTTATGAAAATCAAATTTTTGAAGCGCCTTTTTTTTAAATATTTACATAATCACATGATTACTAGTGCTAGAAAACTATTTGCACTATTGATGTTGTTTATTATTAGTAATCGGATTAGTGCTAGTCAAAATGATAGTATTCTAATTAGCCAATTGTTACAAAGGCTAGAAGATTTGCAAATCAAGGAAAATGGAATTTTTCCAAAAGGGGCATATCCTTCTTTTAGAATGTATACCCCCAATAAATCTAGGTATAAAGCCGATGTGAATCCTTTTTTTACAGGACTTGTAGCTTTTACATTGCAGCATTTAATGCCTGATCTAACTCCATCTCAACAACTGCAAGCAAAAACAATTATAGAGAGAGCAAAATCAGTATATCCCAAGTTTAAGAATCAAAAATATCCCGAAAGAAATACCTATAATTTTTGGCCTACTGATACTGTTCAAATTTATCCCAATGGAGGTTGGTTAAATCTATTTAATAAACCACAGGCATTAGCGGATGACTTGGATGATACCGTTATTCTTTTATTGGCTCAAAATGTAGCTGATTCAATTGCAATTAAAGTGCATGACTTTATGCAGCTTTACAAAAATGGGCTAAAGAAAAAAGCCAACAATATACTTGAAAAATATCAGGGCATTGAAGCTTACTCAACTTGGTTTGGAGACAAAATGCCCATTGAATTAGACGTATGCGTACAAGCCAATGCCTTATATTTTGTGCAGTATTATCATCTGCCTTGGTCTTTAACAGATTCTGCAACCTTAAAACTAATCACTCATGTTATCAGGGACAAAGAATATATCAGTGGAGCTAATCATCTTTCTCCGCAATATGTAAGGCCATCTGTTTTATTATACCATTTCTCCAGATTAATGGCTCTAAAACCCATTCCTGAATTAGAAATACTAAAACCTTCTTTGATAGCGGAAACAGAAAAATTGTTATCTGCTTCCAATTTATTTATGGACCAGGTTTTGTTAAGTACCTCCTTACTAAGGTGGGGAGTTCAACCGCCTTATCTAGCTCCTCACAAAACTAAGGGACTGGCAACATTGATAGAGGATGATGCATTTGCATTCTTTATTAATAATATGGGTTCCATGCTACCCAATTCTATCAAAAATGGGGTATACAAACTAGGGGCACTTCGTTTTTCTTATCACTGTCCAGGATATAATTATCTGCTCCTATTAGAGAACTTGGTTTGGCAACAAAGACTATTTTCTAAGTAGACCAAGTGTGGGTAACCAAACCTAACTTTGCTTGCAAATAATATACCATGGAACTGGGCATTGGCATGTTTGGAGACTTGAATATAAGACCTGATGGCAGCATTCAAGATACCGGAGAGCGTTTAAAAGAGTTGATGGAAGAAATCAAATTGATGGACCAAACCGGTATTGATTTCTACGGTATTGGTGAGCACCATCGCCCAGACTATGCGGTGGCTTCTCCAGAAATTGTGTTGGCTGCTGCAGCTTCTGTTACTAAAAAAATAAAATTAGGATCAGCGGTTTCGGTTTTAAGTTCTTCAGACCCAGTTAAGCTGTATCAAAACTTTGCTACCCTTGATCAATTGTCTGGTGGTAGGGCAGAACTGATGGCAGGAAGAGGGAGTTTTATTGAATCCTACCCACTCTTTGGATATGAATTGGATGACTACGAAGCTTTGTTTGAAGAGAAGCTTGGATTGTTGATGCAGATTAACCAATCTGCACGCATTACTTGGAAAGGAAAATTTAGGGCAGCTCTTAAGAATCAATTAATCATGCCTAGAGCTGTTCATGATCATTTAAATATTTGGGTGGCCATTGGTGGTACTCCCGCATCTGTAGTTAGGGCCGCCAAATATGGCTTACCCGTCATGTTTGCCATTATAGGTGGTGATCCAGCACAGTTTCAACCACTTTTTCAATATTATAAAGACTGCTATCAAGAGTTTGGTCACAGCATGGACAAATTTCAAGTAGGGGTGCACATGCATTGTTTTTTTGGAGAGGATGCGCAGCAAACAGCAGATGCTTATTATCCCATCTATTCTGGTCAAATGGATAGGATTGGCAGAAGCAGGGGCTGGCCACCTTATCAACAGCGGCAGTATCAAATTGGAAGAGGAACCAATGGACATTTAATTATTGGAGACGCCAATCAAGCCATAGATAAAATTCTATACTTAAAAGAAATGTTTGGGCTAACGCGATTTTCGGCACATATGGACGTAGGTGGTCCTAGTCATGCAACACTCATGAAATCCATTGAAATCTTTGGAACAAAAATTGCACCCAAGGTCCGAGAAGCTTTGATAGCCTGATAAGTACTTGATAATTTTATTACCCAAAAGCAGGGCTCAATTTTTAGTGTATTAGCAGCTTATTTATTTTTTTCCATAGTCAAATACCAATTGACAAAAAGCTTTAACACCTACAATAAATCCTGATTCGTCTAAATAAAAATCTGGGGTATGGTGTCCGCCTACATCAGCAGGATTCTTGCCCTTGGTCATCCCACCTAAAGAGAAAAATAGGGTAGGTGCTTTTTCTCCATAAAATGAAAAATCTTCTGCTG
>Ga0136644_10000763_pt1 | contig 25723 bp, 18 predicted proteins | sample C_130820_EF_Meta_FD_94780 | JGI IMG/M metagenome (GOLD analysis project Ga0136644, IMG submission 94780) | Freshwater microbial communities from Lake Croche, Canada to study carbon cycling - C_130820_EF_MetaG (v2) (version 2) | ecosystem: Environmental > Aquatic > Freshwater > Lake | place...
CCCGGGCCGGGGCTCTGGCGCCGGGTCTCTCGTGGCGTATAGCCTTGGCATTACCGACCTGGACCCACTGCCTTACTCGCTGCTCTTTGAGCGCTTCTTGAACCCCGAGCGCGTGAGCATGCCGGACTTCGACATCGACTTTTGCCAGGAGAAGCGGCAGCTGGTGATTGACTACGTTCGGTCCAAGTATGGTCGTCAGGCGGTTAGCCAGATTGTGACCTTTGGCACCATGGCATCGCGCGCAGTGATCCGCGATGCCGGCCGGGTGCTTGAGCTGCCCTATAACTTCTGCGACCAGCTCTCCAAGCTGATTCCGGTGGCTCAGAACAAACCGCTCTCGCTGAGAGAGGCCCGAGAAAAAGAACCCATCCTGGCCGAGCGTGAGAAAAAAGAAGACGAAGTCCGTGAGCTCTTAGCTCTGGCCGAGCCCCTGGAAGACCTGACGCGAAACGTGGGCATGCACGCGGGTGGCGTGCTGATTGCCCCAGGCAAGATCACGGACTTCTGTCCCCTTTACCAAGCCCCTGGCGCCGCGGGAGAAGAGGGCGTAGTCAGCATGTATGACAAGGATGATGTCGAGGCAGTAGGCCTAGTCAAGTTTGACTTTCTGGGCCTGCGCAACCTGACGATCATTCAGCTGGCCGTCGACACCATCAACCGGCTCTATCCGGCTCGACCCCTGAAGCTTGAAGATCTGAATGGGTTTGATGACCCGGCGGCCTATCAGGTGCTCAAGCAGGCCAACACCACGGCCATCTTCCAGGTGGAAAGCCAGGGCATGAAGCGCTACCTGCTCAAGCTTCAGCCCGATAGCTTTGAAGACATCATCGCCATGCTGGCCCTTTATCGACCAGGCCCACTGAACTCTGGCATGGTGGATGACTTCATCCTGCGTAAGCAGGGGCAGCAGCGCATTAACTATTTTCATGACGACCTGAAGGATTGCTTGAGCCCCACCTATGGGGTGATCGTCTACCAGGAACAGGTCATGCAGATCGCCCAGATCATGGCCGGCTACACCCTGGGTGGGGCGGACTTGTTGCGTCGGGCCATGGGCAAGAAGAAGCCGGAAGAAATGGCCCAGCAGCGGTCGATCTTTTTAGAGGGCGCCAAGGCCAAGGGCCACTCGGAGAAGCTCGCTACTGAGCTATTCGATTTGATGGAGAGGTTTGCCGAGTATGGTTTTAACAAGAGCCATACCGCGGCCTATGCGGTCATCACGTACCAGACCGCATGGCTCAAGGCGCACTTTCCGGCGGAGTTCCTGGCGGCCACCATGAGCTCGGATATGGATGACACCGATAAGGTGGCTTTTTTGGTGGGGGATGCCAAGGCCAATGGCCTCGGTGTCCTGCCACCCAGCATCAATGCGAGCGGCTACCGGTTTGAGCCGGTCTTGGGGGTGGACGAACAAGGTCAGCCTATGGGACAAGATTTGGTGCCGCAGACCCGAGCAAGGGCCATTCGGTATGGCCTGGGAGCGGTTCGAGGGGTTGGCGAATCGGCTGTGCTCAGCATCTTAAAAGCTCGGGAAGAGGGGCCGTTCAAGGACCTCTTTGACTTCTGCTCGCGGGTAGACCGCCGACTGGTGAACAAGCGGGCCATGGAAGCGTTGGTGAAGAGTGGAGCTTTTGATGAGACCCATCCGGACAGCAAGGCTGGCCGGGCTCAATTGGTGGCGGCAATCGATATTGCAGTTCGCATGGCCGAGGAGGCTGCAGCCAATGCGGATCAGGTGGGGCTCTTTGGCGAAGACACGGGAGTGGGCTCAGCGGGGTCGGCTGCAACTCTGCCAGTCGTCCCGCCCTACTCCGCTCGTGACACTCTGCTAGAAGAGAAGCTGACGCTGGGCTACTGCTTTTCTGGTTCGCTCTTTGACACCGTCGCGCACGAGGTGCGCCGATTTGCTGCCACCCCCTTGAGCCGCACCATGCCCACCAAGGATCCCATTTGGATTGCTGGTGTGGTGACGAACAGCCGAGCCCAGATGACTCGTCGGGGCATGATGCGGGTGATCGAGTTGGATGATGGTTCAGGTCGCATGGAAGTGACGGTCTTTAACGAGCTCTATGACGCCCGAAAACACATCTTGAAGGTGGACGATGTCCTGATCATCAGCGCCAAGATCGACAACGACGAGTACTCAGGTGGGTTGCGCGGGAGCGCCATGGAAATCCTGACTCTGGCCGAAGCGAGAGGGAGGCATGCCAGGGCGATTCGGTTAGCGTTGCCGGTGGATCAGGCTGTAGAGGACCTTTTGTTGCAGATGAAGCAACTGGTCGACCAAGTCAAAGAGGCGTCAAACGTCTCGGTCCCAGATCACTCGTCTGCAAAAACCACGTGTCCGATTGTGCTTCGGATTCAGCATGGGCACCAGACTTGCGAATTAAAGTTAGGAGCGGCCTTTGCTGTAGATCCAAACGATCAGTCTCTAGCCCGGTTGCAGTCAGCCTTTGGGCATGACGCTGTTTCGGTCGTCTACGAGTGAGCATGACCAGGCCCGACTTCAAGCGAATCCTGATCATCGCCACCCGGCAGATCGGTGACGTGTTATGTACGACTCCGCTGATGCGTAGGTCCCGAGAGCTTTGGCCAGATGCCGTCATCGATGTTCTGGGGTATGAAAAGACCATGGGCATGCTGGTTGGTAATCCTGACATCAATGAGGTGATTGAATCGCCGGAGCATCCGAAGTGGCCGGAATATAAGCGGCTGGTAAAACGCATTTTTCGAAAATACGAACTAGCAATCGTTACTCAACCCAGTGACCGGGCCCATATCTATGGGCTACTAGCGGCCCCTCGGCGAGTAGGCGTTATTCCGACCGATTGGCGACACAACTGGTGGAAAAAACTTTTTGGTTTGGCAACAGTAGAACTAGACTACTGGAACCAACACGTCGTCTTAGAGAGGCTCCGGTTGCTCGATGTGTTTTCTGATAATTCGGACGGTGTTGGTTCAAACACGTCTGCCCCTGTAGTTCCTCCAGGCTCTGAGTCCTTGCCACAGCCGATATCTGATTTCGTAGCGCTCGGCCGATTTGTTGTCATTCATGCGACACCCATGTGGCGCTTCAAACGCTGGCCTTCTGAAAATTGGGCCAAATTGGCCATACATTTGGTGAAATCGGGAAGAAGAGTCGTACTCACCGGTTCGTCAAGTGAGCAGGATCGGGAATTGAATGATCAGATTCTCCGGTTGGTTGCGTCCGAGTCATCAGGAATTCCTCCGCATCACCTTATGAACTGCGCCGGGCTTCTAACTTTTGGACAGACGACCAATCTCCTGAAGAACGCCGAGTGCTACGTCGGCGTTGATACGTCTGTTACTCATTTGGCTGCGGCGTGCGGAATACCAACTATTGGCCTATTCGGCGCAACCCCACCAACAAATTTTGGGCCTTGGCCAATTGATGCATGCATCTCGACGAGTGATCGGAGCATCTGGTCATTACTTGGCGAATCCGAGAATGGAGGCACTAGGCTACAAATTCAGGGTAATGTGAAAATTGTGCAAGGCCCAGGAGAGTGTGTGCCGTGCCGCAAGGCAGGGTGCCTAAATCGTTTTGAAAGTCACAGCGACTGCCTTGACAAACTGCCGGTTGACTCAGTCGTGAGTCTATTGCCTCAATGAAAGTCTCTGTTTTTACGTTCTTGCGCAACGGGGCCAAACTCGGATACCCGTTCATTGAGAGTATTCAGTCGGCCTTGCCCCTGGCTGACGAATATGTGGTTGCTCTGGGTCCCTCTGACCCGGATGAAAACAGTGAAACACGGAGACGCTTGCTGAGCCTCAACGAGTCGAAACTTAGGATCATCGATTCCGTATGGAATGAGGGTATGAGGGTTGCTGGGTTCGTCTATGGGCAGCAGAAAATGCTCGCACAAAGTCAGTGCAGCGGAGATTGGGCGTTCTACCTGGAGGCGGACGAGGTCTTACACGAGAATGATTTGGAAAAAATTCAGTCAAGTATGCTGCGGCACTTGCGCAATTCGGCTGTCGAGGCGTTGGTTTTTGATTACTTGCACTTTTTTGGCTCGCCACGTTGGCGGGCGATTTCTCCGGGTTGGTATCGACGTGCCCCCAGAATCATTAGAAACACAATTCGGGCCGTTGCCTGTGACGGATTGTTTTGGAATGTTATTGTTAATAATCAAATGATGCGGTGGCCGAGAGCGGCTCACACAGGGGCAACGATATATCACTATGGACATGTGCGTCCTGTTAGTGCCATGAATGCTAAGCAGCACTCAGTCGAACGGTACTGGAATAAAACACCTCAAGACTTCAAACGGTATGATATCGACCCGATGGCAGTTCGGCCTTATGTCGGGACGCACCCAGCCCTAATGGCGCGTTGGCTTGATACCCGAGCTGATAATGATTGGCGGCCAGATCCCGACCATCAACCGACTAGTCGCGAACGTCGCCACCGGTTGGCCATGAGACTCGAGGCTGCATTTGGTTTGGATCTGTCGCGCAAGCACTTCAAAATGGCTAGCGATGCGTAGCGGAATTTTGAATGGCTCAAATGTGGCGGTCATTGTAACAACCTACAACCGACCGGCTGCTCTTGCTTGGGTGCTCGCTTCGCTGGCTAATCAGACCGTTATACCGGCACAAATTGTGATTGCCGATGACGGTTCCAGCAAAGAGACGCGTGATTTAATCGAAAGCTGGGATAACCATCTCAAGCATGCATGCCCTCGGATCACGCTTACTCACGCTTGGCAAGAAGATACTGGCTTTAGGGCTGCAGCCGTAAGAAATTTAGCGGTCAAGCACGTTAAAAAGATCGCAAGCCCACAGGCCATAATTTTCTTAGATGGGGACTGCATAACTCCCCGATTTTTCGTTGAAAATCACCTAGCTTTACTTTCTCCGAAAAGAATGGTGGCTGGGGGGCGAGGGCTGTTGAGCTCCAACTACACAAATTATCTGGAATGTTTGGCCAAACGTTGCTCCCCAGCGGATCTGATCTCCCAGCTGAAGCAATTTAGTGAGCCCTACAAACTCTGGCGTGCCAATGCTTGTGACCGGTATTTACCGATGAGAGACCTAAACAACCGAATATTCGATATTTTGAGGGACCTTAAACCACGAGCCGATAGTGCGGTACGTACTTGTAATTTGAGTCTTTGGCATGAGGACTTCGAAAATTCTGGAGGATTTAATGAGGCATTTCAAGGCTGGGGAATGGAAGATACCGATCTTGCAGTTAGGCTAATTTCTAACGGCGTAAGTGTGCGATCGGGCCGCTACGCAACAAATGTTTTTCATCTTTGGCACCCAGAGCGAAGTCGTTCCGAGCTGGAATTAAACATTGAACGCCTGGAGAGAACGCGCAAATCAATTAATTTGGCTGCGGAGTCAGTGAACCCTTGACATTAACTGTAGTTATTATCACCAAGAATGAGGCTCTAAATCTTCCCAGAGCGCTGGCCTCTATAGCGTTTGCGGATGAGGTCGTTATTTTTGACTCAGGTAGTACGGATGGCACTCAAACGATAGCCCGTAAATACGGGGCACGCGTGTTCGAGACTCTTGATTGGCCCGGATACGGCACCCAAAAAAACAGAGCAATAGAGAAAGCAACAGGTGAGTGGATATTAAGTCTGGATGCGGACGAATGGGTAGAGCAAGATTTGCGTGAACAAATACAGCAAATCGTGGGGGGGGGCGAAACACACGCAAAATCGGTAGTAGCTTATCGATTCCCCAGACGTTCAATTTTTATCGACAGGACTATTCGGTTCGGAGATTGGCGTCGGGATAAGGTTACGCGGCTATTTCGGAACGGAAAGGCCAAATTCAGCGAAGATGAAGTACACGAGCGCCTTGTTGTCGATGGACAAGTCTCAAATTTGAGGGGGCATTTGGGTCATCACACTGTGAAATCCATCGAAGACTCGTTGGAAAAGATGTTTAAATACAATAAACTAGCAGCGAATAAGATAGCCAGCGAAAACAGGGGTGGCGTGACAAAAGGAGTTTTAAAGGGGATCTTCAGTTTACTCCGGGCTCTGATTTTGCGCGCTGGATTTCTTGATGGAAAGCGTGGCATCCAACTAGCATGGTTCAACGCTTACGGCACGTTTCTTCGTTACAGCATAGCGCAATCCGTCAAAGACCAGCATAGATTTCGGTCTAGAGAATATTCAAAATTTCAAAAAATACGAGATCTGTGGAGTCTATTCATTGTAGATCATGGATTTCTAAGAATCCTCTATCATAATAGATGGCGTGTGCTTGGAGGGCTATATCGTGCGAATCAGCCAAGCCCGGGACGTCTCCGCGTCTACAAAGAAAAGTTCGCTATCCGAACTGTGGTTAACCTAAGGGGTGAGAATGATCAGTTGGGTTGGTATCGCCTCGAGGAGCAAGCCTGCAGAGTTCTTGGAATACATTTGATAAATATTCAAGTCTATTCGCGAGGATTGGTAAGTGGGGAAAAAATAATAAAATTACGGGAAATTATTTCTAGTCTGGAATTGCCAGCGCTAGTGCATTGCAAATCCGGTGCGGATAGAGCAGGTTTTTTTACTGTCCTCTATAGACATTACCGACTCGGAGAACCGATAGAGCATGCGGTTTCCGAGTTATCCATTAAGTATGGCCATTCAAAGTCTGCAAAAACAGGGGTTCTGGATCATTTTTTTCGGAAGTACATTGACGAAAGAAGCCGATGCCAAAGTTTCACAAGCTGGGCGACCTCAGAATTTAATCTGGAAGAGACCCAGAACTCTTTTCGGGCGGCTAGCATAACCGACTGGATTATAGATCGTCTCATGAGAAGAGAATAGTAAATGAGCCGAGACTCAAAACTTTATTTGCAATTACTTGGCTATATCCGACCTCATTGGCGGATAGCCTCAATATCCGTCGCTGCCATGATCACCACGGCAATACTTGAGCCGGCACTGCCAGCCTTGATGAAGCCATTGGTTGATGAAAGTTTAATCCGGAGAGATGCTGGAAGTTTATGGCTAGTGCCGCTACTGATAGTTCTAGTCTTTACGCTAAAAGGGTTGGCCGATTATGTATCAAGTGTGTCAAGTCAAATAGTTGCTCAAAGGACGATTTCAGATTTGAGACATTTATTGTTCTCGCATCAACTTGACCTTTCTATTGCCGCCCATCAGAAAGAGGTCGGTGGAAGAATGTTGACCAGGATCTCATACGATACAGCCATGGTCGGAGAGGCCGTGTCAAGCGCGTGGATAACCATCATCCGTGATTCGCTTGTTCTGATTGGATTAGTATCGTTCCTATTTCTTACGGCTTGGCAGTTGGCTCTTCTGATCCTGATGATCGGGCCAATTCTAGCGTATGCGATTAGAAAAATTAACTCGAGGCTACGACGCTCGAGTGAGCTTGTCCAGCTGTGGGTAGCTAGACTTAGTGGACTTGTTCAAGAGGCATTTTTAGGCGTGAGAGAAATTAAAATATTTGGGGCGAAAAAAGTACAATGCGAACGTTTTGAAGTATTAAATCGGGGACTACTCCAGGAGCAAATCCGTGTTGCAAAGACCCAGGCGATAAACGTCCCCCTAGTGCAAATTCTTGCTGCAACATCAGTGGCATTGGTGATTTATGCTGCTTCTTCACTGAGTCAAAATAATCTGCTGTCGCCGGGCGAATTTGTTGCGTTTATTACAGCCATGAGTATGACCTTCGAGCCAATACGACGGTTAACCAATGTAAATGCAAGCCTTCAAAGGGGGCTCGCGGCAGCCGAGTCGATATTTTCAATTCTTGATGAACCGAGTGAGGAACTTGGCGCAGCGAGCCAGCACAACGCAAACGAGGCACTCACCAACTTAAAAATAAAAGGTTTCCTAGAACCTCCATTGATAGAGTTTCGGGATGTATCGTATAAATATCCGAATCGAGACACATGGGCTTTACGAAACTGCACGTTCAACGCTCAGCCAAGCGAATCGGTCATATTGGTCGGTGCCTCTGGAAGCGGTAAGTCTACGATAATAAATCTATTGTGCGGATTTGCCTATCCGACATTGGGGTCAATCGTAATTGATGGTCATAATATACGTGAAATACCCACATCCATTTTGAGAAACGAAATTGCGCTCGTAAGTCAAAATGTTCTGCTCTTCGACTTAAGTGTAGCGGAGAATCTCAGAATTTCCACCCCTAATGCAAGCGATGAAGAGATTATATCTGCGCTAAAGGCCGCCGATGCGTACGACTTCGTATCTGAACTCCCGCAGGGATTACAGACACAGCTTGGGGGATTGGGCAGTCGTTTGTCGGGTGGGCAACGGCAGAGACTAAGCATTGCAAGGGCACTTCTGAAGAAGGCAAGGATTTTATTGCTGGATGAGCCCACTAGTGCATTGGACTCCCAAAGCGAGGCTCATGTGTATGATGGTCTAAGTGCTTTGATGAAAGGGAAGACGACAATTATAGTGAGCCACACCCCTGAGGATATACCTAATTGTCATAGAATAATAAAAATTGACACCTAGACAGCAATTTTGAAAGTGCGAATCAGCGTCTAGCTGGCATGTTCCGAAACTATGCGTGGTCGGCTTAGTTTTGCATATAAGATTCGCCTTTGAGAACTGCTCTGCCAAATTAGGAGAAATAAATTAATCCGTACTATAGTCAATTATCGAAAAAATCGGGATTTTCGCACAAAGCCGGTAGAATATGCTGGGCACTGTGTGCCTTCGGCCTTCCATTCAGCACTGCCGCAACCGTTCTCTTCGGATGGCTGGGTCTAATAATCGGCGCACTAGTGTTTGTAAAAAAAAGATTTCCAATCGATAGAGTTGGGCTCACCCTGTTATTTTTGACGCTATTTTTGGCAATTTCGATATTTTGGACTTCCGCCTCCATATCTGAATTGATTGATGGGCTTTCGAGGTATCGAAAGTTATTATTCCCGATTGCGATCGTAGTCTTGTTTGCAGGCTGCTTGAATAACGCCCGACAAATGATGAACTATTTCGTTGCCGCTTGTGTTTTTTCGGCAGGAATAGTCTTAGCATCAAGGTTTGGTATCTTGGAGTTCTTGATCGGGCAACCCGGCCCAGACGGTTGGCTAATTACTTATAACGAGGAGGTGATCTTTAGGATAGGTGATAGCAATAGGCCGAGTTTTGGTCGAAACTATATCACGTTAGGCTGTTTTTATGTGGTCTCTGTCAACATTCTAATAGGACGGATTGTCAATATTTGGGCAGACAATTGTAACAGAATAAAAATTCTAACGTTGATCATAAGTGTCTTACTGTTACTCCTAGCGGTTATGCAGTTAATGGGCCGGACTGGCTATGTTCTTGTGCTGGTGGCAATATTCTGCTGGGGATATTATTTTGCCCGAGCTAGGGCCAAGTTACAGATAAGTCAATGGGGATTATTAGCGGCGTTACTGATATACTTGATTATTGCGTTCTGGAGTGGTCCGGCATTGGATAGATCAGCTGAGGTTTTCGGGGATATTAAGAGCTATCAGGCGGGTAGCCACCACGTCAGCCAAGCAGAGCGTCTACACTACTGGAAGGTTGGTCTAGAGGCTTTTACACTAAGCCCCTATTTTGGCAACGGAGTTGGTTCGTATCCAATCGAGTATAAAAAGCTAGTGGGCTTGTCGACTAATGATCCTAATCATTATCAACCCCATTCGGAGATGATACTTTTGCTGGTTCAGGGCGGGTTTCTGGCTCTGTCATTATATTTAGCAGCAATATATCAAATTTGTTCTTCCCCAAGCAAAAATCCAATTGAATTTTCAATCCAGTGCTCTATCTTTGGCATGTTGGTTAACGGCATATTTAACAGCGTAATTTGGGATGCTGGTGAGGGTCATCTATTTATGATACTGGTAGGGGTCTTTATGGTAGAAAAATATTATTTGAGTTCAGCGGGTACTCAACATGCTTAACACATCAAAGATTGAAAGAATCGGAGTCGTTGGTCTTGGTTACGTCGGGCTACCACTTGCATTAGAGTTAGGGAAAAAATTCAAAGTAATAGGATTCGATATCTCTGAGAGTCGTATAAAATTTCTGTCTGATGGAATTGACTTGAACGATGAGTCCACTGAGGATCTGAAATCTTTTGGGAAATCTATAACTTTCTCATCACTCATTAATGACCTGGTTGATTGTGACATTTTCATAGTAACCGTCCCGACGCCGGTAAACGATGCAAACCAACCGGATTTTGGCCCGCTGTTAAGCGCCTCCAAATTAGTTGGTAGTATTATGAAGAGGGGTAGCTTGGTCATATACGAATCAACCGTCTATCCGGGGGCAACGGAAGAGCTTTGTGTACCTGCATTAGAATCTTCATCAACTCTAAAATGGCTCGTTGACTTCAATGTTGGATATTCGCCAGAACGCATTAATCCGGGGGATGTGAGCCGACCAATTACTGCTATAACAAAGGTTGTATCCGGGGATACAGTTGATTCGTTAGAGAGGGTCGCTAGTGTCTATGGTGAAGTCATAAGCGCGGGGATATTTAGGGCGAGTTGCATTAAAGTGGCAGAGGCAGCAAAGGTGATTGAGAACACGCAGCGGGATCTGAACATAGCATTGATGAATGAAGTGTCTATAATATTCAGAAAAATCGGTATCCCTACAGCTGAAGTGCTTGAAGCAGCATCGACGAAGTGGAATTTTTTGAGGTTCAAGCCGGGATTGGTTGGGGGTCATTGTATCGGAGTAGATCCATACTACTTGACTTATAAGGCCGAGTCGCTTGGTTACAAGCCAGAGGTAATACTGGCTGGCCGAAAAATAAACGACTCAATGGCAAAATTTTATGCAGAGGTTTTTGTAAAAAACCTGATGTCCAATGGAAAAAATTCGGCTGGCAGTCGGATTCTGGTACTTGGCTATACATTCAAGGAAAACTGCGCGGACACTAGAAACACAAAGGTTGCAGACCTAATCAGAGAACTCCTTGAGTATGGAATGAATGTAAAATGTCATGATCCTCTTGTAAAAACGCCACCAGTTGGCTATGGAGAGACCTTTTTAAGGAATATGCCTGTCGATAAGGATTTTGACGGCATAATTTTAGCTGTACCTCATGGCTTGTTTCTGAAGGGAGGACTAGCTCCTCTGGTAAAGCCACTAGTCGACGGGGGAATATTTATGGACGTGAAATCCGAGTTCGGCGCTGAGGCGATTGCGAAAGCCGGTGCGATCCCACTATTAGTATGAAGGAGCTGAAAGTACCGCACGGTGGCTTATATTGGCGGATGGCTAAGGGCAGGCTGGAGAGTATATGTTACGCTTAATAATGCCGGTCTACTACTCGAAATTTATTACGGTAGTTTGTTTGGTTTTTGTCGTTGGTGCACTCGAACTTGCAACTTTAGGCATGTTAGTCCCTATGATAAAGGGATTGCTCGAACCGGAGTTCGGTTTCACACTATTGCAGAAGGCTCAGACCCTATATCAATCCATAGGTTTATTCACAGCACCAACTACCTTGAAAGGGCTTTATTTGGTTGCATCGTTGGTTTTTATCACCCTTGCGACTGCTGGGGTATTTTTAAGACTCCTGCTTAGCCATCTCCAAATCAGGCTGGCGTTTGACTGTGGAAAATATGTATCCGTTCTAGTATTTCGAAATATTGTCCGACGTCCCTACTCCGAACTACAGAATTCCAGTGCCCCTGAGATGCTATCCGCGGCAAATGAGAAGGCAGGGCTCATTGTTAGTCATTATTTTAGTCCTATTATCAATTGCATCACTGCGGGGGGGTTGGGACTTTTGCTTGTCGTTGCAATGATTTGGCTCGATTGGATTGCGACACTCATTACTCTCTCCGCTCTTGGTACCCTATACCTGATGTATGGCACGCTAATGGGACGTTACACACGCAGCGCTGCCCAATCGATTGACAAATGTATCACCCAGAAAATGAGGCTGACTAATGACTGCTTTCGAGCGATTGAGGATATCAAAGTTAACGGGTTGGAGGAGAGTACAGTCGGGCAATATCGAGAGATTATATCGACATTACACCGGCGAATAGGGAATTTGCAGGCAATATCGACAGTTCCTAGAATTTTGATAGAGGGGTCCCTCTTCGTCTTTATCGGTATTTGGATCTCGCGTAACATTGACGACAGTTCGGGGTCGTTCTTGTCGACCATACCCTATTTGGCTGCTATCGCTTTTGGGGCACTGAAACTTATACCCATATTCCAACAGCTTTACAGTTCGTGGAGTACGCTGCGGGGAAGTGGGGAAATAATTCGAACTGTGATGGCCTACGTAGCCGAGCCGACTTCGGCCAACACGTCCCTCGCGCTGGAAGACCCCATTGATTCAGTCAACACTCGGCTGGTCGACAAATTTGGCGATGGAATAGTGTCGGTATCATTTTCGAATGTATCTTATTGCCTGGATCGAACTAGGCCGATTATAAGAAACGCGACCTTTGAGCTTAAGCGTGGGGATTTCGTTGGCATATATGGATCCTCGGGCTCTGGTAAGTCAACACTCTTGAGAGTGATGAACGGGCTTCTCAGGCCAACTGAAGGGGAAATCAGGTTTAATGGGGAGGAGATTGCAGGTCGATATGCGGATTTATTCCGTGTGCATGGCGGATACGTCCCTCAAAATGTGTATGTTTTTGATTCATCGATGGATATGAATATAACGTGTCTAGCAATTGATGGGACCAAATTCAAATCTGAATCTGATGCGAATATTCATCTAGCCCTTGAGAGTGCTCGACTTGACGAGTTTGTCAGAGACGATTATTCAATTAGGGCTTCCACAAGACTTGGTGACGGGGGGGGGCGAATATCTGGTGGTCAACGACAAAGAATCGGCTTGGCGAGAATTTTTTACAAGCGTCCTAGTTTCGCTCTGATCGATGAAGGTACTATAGGTTTAGATAGCGATACGGAGCAACAAGTTATGCAAAATCTCCGAAGGCAATTTTCCAGAGGCATCTGTGTGGTCGTGACTCACAATGAAGGGCTGTCACACTTCTTTAATAGGGTTTTTCGGCTAGACTGCGGTGTTCTAAAGGAAACAAACGATTCCTAATTATGCGATTACTATTGCACAAGTGTTTTCGGATCATCTTCCGGGCTTTCCTGTCGGTAAAGGCATACTTCTATTTCGGCAGAATTATGCTTCCCCACGGCAATTTTACTGTTGTTAATCCAGATATGGTATTCCTCGGAAAGAATGTTGCGCTCAATCAAGGGGTTTATATGACGGGGTTCTCTGGCATTTATATCGGTGATAACGTCGTATTAAGCGCAAATGTTCAACTACTCGACGTAGGGCTGTTGCTGGAGGACGTGGTTCTCGGCAAAGCAAGAAAGGATCATGTTGGTCGTCCAATATCTATAGAGGATGGCGTTTGGGTTGGAGCGGGGGCGACTATCCTTCCGGGCGTTACTGTCGGCAGAAATTCTGTAATCGGCGCAGGGTCAATCGTGACTAGAAGTGTCGAACCATATACGTTGTATTGTGGTGGAAGGGATAGAGTGATCCGTTCTCTGCACAATAGCTAGCTAGTCCTATGCGCATCACAGTCTTGGTAATTGCCTACCAAATGGAGAAATTCATCGGAGACTGTCTCGACTCACTGTCGAAACAATCTCGGCGAGCAGACGAGGTTATATTGTGTGACGACGGTAGCACGGACCGAACAGTGGTCTTAGCTAAGGCCCGCTACCCAGGGTTACGTGTGTTGAGTTCATCACGGAATCGGGGTGCCTTTAGAAATGCTCTGGAAGGACTAATGGAGGCGAGTGGGGACATCATCTCATTCATCGATGCAGATGATTTTTGGTCCGAAAATAAGTTGGAGATAGTCGAGTGGAATTTTAAGCAATATCAAAATTTGGTTCTTCTAAGCCATCAACATCAGCGGGTAAGTAGCCAGGGAATTCCTTTGGCGATAATGGATCGCACTCACGAAAATATACGATCTATCAAACGCCGATTCCCGCTATCAATTCAAGGTTCTGAGTATAAAGACTCAATTATTTATCGGCGTGGTTTTTGGCTTGGGAGCGCCTACAGCGTCCGGGCAAGTGCGCTTAGACTTGATGAGTTCATAGCACAGACAAGGGGTCCCGCATTTACGAGGCATGCATATTTAGATTTGGCTTTGGGACCTTGGGTGGCAGCAAACCCGATTTTGGGCGAAATTCGCTTCGATGAACGTGCAACGTTATATTATAGACAGCACTCAGCGGCGAGTGCTTCCGGGAGGACAAAAAAGGACGCACTAAGAGGTTTGCGTAGGATATACAGCACGAATGCCTTAACGAGAAATTTGCTCAAAACGCAGTCAACCGTCGAATCGGAGAAGCTGTCAGTTTACAACTCCGCGCTTTATGAGGTGTTGTACCTTAGGCATCTATACTCTGGACGACTGCTAATGGCGCTCAGCTATTTTTTTAAAACTTTGAACCACGCCGGTATGAAGCGAGACATTAAGGAGCTACTGCGTATTGTAGTAGTTTGTCTAGTTGGTCCAAGGATTTTTTTAAGGTGCAAGTGAGCGTGGAACACGAAAAAGTAAGGCGCATAACTAATAATCGCCATATATTTGATTTGGCGGGACGCAATAATCCCAGTAGGTTTATTACTATACAGAAGAAAATACAACGTTTTCTTGAGAAGCACCTAGATCTCAAAATAGGCAGGGCGGGATCTACCACAAACCTTACTTTACTGAATCGTCCATCCGAAGGCGGCCTGCGGTCTAATGCCCATCAAATTTTTAACTTAATCTTGAATTCAATCAAGGAACTGCACCAGAATCCCATCCCTGGTCTAGACCCTATTTCCATCGTCATGGAATTTGACCATCATTATAGAGACTGGTCAGTTAAATCATCGGTAGGTCAGCTCAGCTATAACAACGCGCTGGGACTCTATATGTTCCTTAAGGTTACAAGGCCCAAGGTAATCGTCGAATCAGGGGTTTGGAAGGGTTTTACCACTTACATAATGAATAAAGCTCTATCCCATGATTGTCAAATACACTCGTATGACATAAATTTAGGTGAAATTGAATACAAGGCGGCTAACGTTGCGCATGTTGAGGGGGACTTTACGATGGACCGAAATCTTGACTGGAGTGGGGTCGATTTCGTCTATTTAGATGATCATGTCTCCCATTACGATAGATTGGAATATCTCAATGAAAGACAGGTTAAATACATAGCATTAGATGACGACGTTTCTCTAGCGACGCTTCATAATGACAACTACCCCCCGTTGCCGTCTTTCAAATTTCTTCTGGATTATGGAGATGTCCCAGAACAGGTCTGCTGGTTTGTAGATGGAGGGGAATTTCAGTTTAGAAAGCCAGAGTTAGACTTGAGCTTTCTCTCTAACTATTTCTACACGTTCATGCCGAACCTCTTTCAAAGTACTGGATACTACAACCAATCAGAACTGACCTTTTTGAGGCGAGTCACTGTGTGATTGGACCGAACCTCATTTATCTATCTACAGATGGCCTGTTGGATCCGTTGGGTCAGTCTCAAATTCTCAGTTACCTTGAACGCCTTGCTGCATCGCATAGAATAACACTAATAACTGCTGAGAAGGACCATCGCACGGCCGATTTAAAGCTTAGAGAAGAAACGGCTGATGCTTTAAGGAAAAAAAACATATCCTGGATCCCCCTTAAGTATATATTAACTGGGCCTCTAGGTGTTAGACTTTTAATATTATTGGTATTTCTCAGTGTTTCAGCCTTATATAACGCTATAAAGCTGCGCCCCGTAACGTTGCACTGCAGATCATATCTTGCTGGATTGGTTGGGTTGTTAGTTAAGGTTACTACGGGGGCTAATTTTGTATATGACACAAGGGGCCTGTGGATTGAGGAGAAAATCGAACAAGGTGTTCTGAAGAAGGGGTCTTTGTTGCATAAAGCTCTTGTATATATAGAGCTGCTTTTACTCCGCAGAAGTTCGGCCGTGATTGTGCTTACAGAGCGAGCTAGGCGCCATTTGCGGCGGATTTCCGGGATAAGTGATGATAAGATCCGGCGCATACCTACATGCTACGACCCCAAGTATGTGGAGGCTCAGCCCTCAGAGCGTGCCCGCATTTACTTAACTCTCGGATACGTCGGTAGCATCGGATGCTCCTACGACTTCAAGCGATATGTGGAGTTAGTGGGTGAATTAAACCGGCGCGAAGGGTGTGTAAGAGGACTGGTGGTCAGTGAAACATCTATAGATAGTATTGTTGAGATAGTCGAGTCAACAGGAGTTGACAACTCGTTATTTACAATCGAACGGGCGCATCAGAGGGAAATCGGGGCTTTTTATCGCAGGATGGATCTTTTATGCGCCTTTTACAAAAAAGGCGACGCACGGATAGGAACTCTACCGACCAAAATTCCTGAATCACTTGCCCACGGTGTCCCTATAGCTGTAAGTGATGGAGTTGGAGATTTCAACGAGATTATAAGGAATAGCCGAATCGGAATTTTGATTCGAGAGGAGGTCCCTCTTGGGGATTATTATCGCGACATTATTGAACTTATAAATTATTCTAATTTGTCGGCAATTTGCATGAACTATGCGGTTAAAAATTACAACATTGATTATTATGTAAACATTCTAAAAGATCTATATGAGGTTAATTAAGGTTCTAGTATACACGCGATATTCCGCACTCGGCGCCTCAAGTCGACTGAGAATACTTAATAACCTCGGTGGGATGAATTCAAACTTCCTGCCCGTTGTCGTGCCCTTACTAGACAATGAGTACCTCAAGTTATTGCAGTCAGAGGGAGTGTTTCTCCTACCTATTAGGGTGCGTTCGATTCTTCGAAGACTGTGGTCTACAATTTTTATCCGATTTTTCGACTGTGTTTTGGTGGAGAAGGAGATTCTGCCCTATTTCCCTGCAAGTGTGGAACTCAGATTGATTGGGAAAGGGGCTCGAGTTATCTATGATTTCGATGACTACATAAATTCACTGTTTCGTATCTACTCTCTTGACAGACTCATATATGGAAAGGCCTCGAAGTTAACAATTATCGCCAAACATGCGAACTGGGCAATAACTGCAAACGCGAATCTGTCAAAGGCGATATTGGAAGGCGGCGCAAAACGCTGTTCATTATTGCATACGATACCGGACACTGATTCGGAGCCATGCCGACTAGCACATTTAAAAAAAGTGGGTGAGCTTAGCCTGATATGGGTTGGCCAGGCCTCTACGAGTGCGCTATTGTCAGCGTTTCTTGATAAAATGTCAGACTTTATTGTTGAAAATAATATCAGTATTACAACATTAGGGTTCTCAAGGAGCCTCCGAATTCGTCACTCGCAGTTCAACCATATGGAGTGGACTATTGAAAACGAGAGGATCGCGCTGGGTGAGGCCGATGTAATGATAATGCCGCTTGAAGATTCAGTGGCAGGACGCTATAAATCTTCCTTCAAAATTATCAATGCGTTGAGATCCGGCGTACCTTTTATCGCATCTGCAATCGGTGAGAATGTTTCGCTTGACCTGCCCTCATATTGCGGTGTGTTAGTCGATTCGACAGAATCATGGAGAAGTGCATTTAGACTATATAAAAACATGGGTCACATTACTTATCATGAAAACGCTACGTTGACGAAAGAGTACTACAAATTGAACTTTGAAAATCCGGGGCCACGAGTGAAGTTTTCTGGAATCGTACACGACGTGTGTATGTATTAGCCATGTGTGGAATTTATGGGGCCTTTGCATTTGAAGGGCAAATCTCAGTTCGACTACGCAATGGCATCGAGGAATGCGTATCTCTCATGTCCCATCGAGGCCCCGATTCCTGCGACATAAAAGTACTAAATAATGGTAGGTTAATTCTTGGCCATAATCGACTAGCAATCAATGACCTATCGATAGGCGGCGCCCAGCCTATGACATCGCCGAGTGGACGATATTCGATTGCATTCAATGGTGAAATATACAATTTTCGGCGCATTCGGGCAGAAGACCACCGAATAGACAAAGTAGTGAAGGGCGATGCCGACACAGAGGTATTCCTAAGGCTTATAGAACTAGTTGGGCTGGAGCAGGCCATAGCACGATCTAACGGAGCGTACGCCTTTGCCCTTTTTGATTCACATCTAGGAAAGCTCACCCTTTGCCGAGATCAGTTCGGGGAAAAGCCACTCTACTATACAATCCGACATGTTGACGGGATTGAGGTGTGCCTATTCGCCTCTGAGCTCTCAATATTCCGAGCACTACGCGGTTTAATCGAGTTAGAGATTGACGAAATGTCGATACTCCAGTTTTCCACACTTGGATATATTCCGTCCCCGAGGTCAATTTACCTAGATTGTCACAAGGTCACTCCTGGTACCTGTCTGGATTTTTCGAACCAGCCAGGTAAGCTTAGCGTATGGAAGCACTCGGAATATATCAGTGACAGTCTGGATCTCTCCCTTATTGAGCCGAAAACTGAGGGTGCTTGGATCGAGTTGGTTGATGAAACCTTTGATCGAGTTATTTCAGAGTACGTTAATTCAAGTGTTGATGCAGGGATACTGCTCTCAGGTGGGGTTGATTCAACATATGTAGCAAGGTCGGTAGCAAGGTTGACTTCTGGACAGCTGAGTAGTTTTAATGTCAGCTTTGGGGATTCTCAATATGATGAGTCAGATTACGCAGCGGAAGTTGCGCGTGAGCTCGGACTTTCCCACAACTCGATAAGACTATCCAGCGAAGACTGCGATAGTCTATTCGACATGCTCCCGAAGATTTATGATGAGCCTTTCGGGGATTCGTCAGCCATCCCTTCAATATTTATTTCAAAGTTCGCATCAAGAAGCGTAAAGGTCGTGTTGACGGGTGATGGAGGCGACGAAATATTTGGTGGATATCAGAGATATATAAATGCCCCCATGCTTTGGACTTCTATTAACCTGTTACCAAGCATAGCGAGAGCGCCAGTTTTTGGTGGGATTGAATATCTCGCTTCACAACTCAGCCTGCTTTTAAATAGTCGAGGGATTTATGAGTCGAGCTGGAATAGTTCGATACGAAGGACCCTCGAGAGGGTAAGTCGAATAGCGGGACGATTACACAGTGTTAAATCTTATGAAGAACTTTACATGTCGTTTATTTCCGACATTAGCCCGGGGTCAAATGTTATCAATTTGTCAAGAGATCAGTACTCGAAATTTACAGAGACTATGACTCCCCGTTTCCCTACCGATTGTAGTTTATTTTTTTTGAAGATGATGTATTGGGATCGGCTCCACTATCTCCCGGATGATATTTTAGTAAAAATGGATCGGGCGTCAATGTCCAGTAGTATAGAGGCTCGTGCCCCCTTTCTAGATCGAAGGGTCGTATCCCTAGCTGCTAAAATTGACCCCCAGTTTCTCGTGCGGGGGGGGCAGGGAAAATATTTGCTACGGAAATCGCTTGAGAAAGACTTTGGAAAAAAAATCTCGAGTCGTTCGAAAACAGGTTTCGGAATACCCCTTAGAGCATGGCTGGGTGGCAAACTAAAGGGTAGGGTTTCTGACCTGTTAAGTGATAAATCATCAAATATCTGGGACTACTATAGCTGGGATACTTTCAAAACCTATTGGTCAGATACCATCGAGGGCCGGGCAGACAGATCAAGAGTGATATGGAACGCACTAGTTTTGGATAATTGGTTCAAGGCAAATGGATAGGTACTGTTTTGTTATAGCAGAGTATTCGTATTTTTATTCTCATCGGTACTCGCTTGCAAATTTTTTATCTCAGAATAATTTTGAGGTAGAAATCATTACAAATAGTAAACCCAAGGAACTCTCCTCTTCAAATATAAAAATTATATCATCACCATTCTCGCGCGGAAATGCTAGCGTCCTTAATATCATGAATGAACTGATCTCATTGATCAGATTGTTCAGGTCCGGAGATTATCATTTCATACATTTTGTTTCTATAAGGCTACTGTTGATCGGAATTTTCGTCACTAGTTTTCTCTCATTGAAGAGCGCTAAAAAGTGCATTTTTGAAATTTCCGGGCTTGGTTCATATTTCGGTGTGAGTAGTAGATTCCGAGCCATCTTATTGAATGTAATTTGTCGTGTAGGTCTTCCCAAGCATTCAGTTTTATTGGTACAAAATGAAGATGACAAAAAAACCTTGTCCGATTTCACGCTAGGCAAGGGCGTTCAGGTAGTCAAAACATGCGGTGTTGGAATCGATACAGCACGTTTTTCACCCAATCGACGAAGTAGCTCTAAGGAGTTGTTACGCATCGGGTTTGTTGGGCGATTGATAAAGGACAAGGGCATACGCGAGTTCATCACTGCTGCTGCCGCACTCCGGGGCATTGCAATTTTTAACATTTACGGTGAGGTCGACTTTAAGAATAGATCTGCGTTCACAGTGGGTGAACTAAAAAAGTCTATCGAACTCGGAGTTATCAATTATCACGGGCACCTTGAATCAACTAACATCTATAGCTCACTAGACGTTTTTTGCCTGCCCTCTTATAGGGAGGGGTTACCCAAGGCGCTTTTGGAGGCAATGTCATGTGGGCTCATATGCGTCGCGACCGATGTCCCGGGGTGCAGGGAAATTATTACAGATCGTTGTAATGGACTCCTCTGCAAGCCCAGGAGTCCAATTAGCCTTATCGACACACTCTTGAATGTAGTGACCGGGCAAGTGGACCTCCAGACTCTTCGTGTTAATGCAAGGGAGACTGTTATTAGTCGTTATTCTGAAGCGGTGGCATTTAATAGAATGCTCGATATACTTCGGAGCCCCGAAACGTGAGGGGTTTAGCTGTCGCAGGCGCAACCGGCTACCTAGGTAAGGAGTTTGTGAAGCGTACAAATTGTGATGTGATCCCAAGGGCCTTTCTTGATAGCATTAATATCGGGGGAGACCGCGAGAGAGGTCCGCTAATCGAATTTCTATCGGGTCGTGAAAAAATAATAAACTTTATTGGTTACGCACATAGATACGGGCAAGCAGCGGAGGAGAAACTAATTGCCTCCAACCTAATTACTCCACTGACACTACTCCGAATGGCGGGTTATGCGGGAGTGAAGGAATTTATACACATATCCTCCACAAAAATATATGGGGATGCTGGTTTCTACACAGACGCATCCATACCCTGCTTATCAGGCCTGCGGGGAGCGTACGGTACTTCTAAATTACAGGCTGAGCAAGCTCTCATGGCTCTAGGGAATAAGCTAGGCGTTCGAGTAATCTCACTCCGATCCCCACCCGTCTACGGCATTGAATCTCCAGGAATGGTTACCCTGATGCTTAAGTGGGCGCTTAAAAATTACATCTCTCGTGGGCGATATCGGGTAGGAGTGAGATCTGTCCTATATATCGATGACTTCATTGATGCACTTTGTAAAGTTCAACAAAGTAAACACTGCGAAATTCATAGCTATATCATTCCGAATTCTCCGATCGACCTCGGAGAATGCATAACGTATTGTAATGATATTGGTCGCGTGAACCTACAGAGCATACTGCTTGGGTCGATGAGTAAGCTTGTCATTGCATATGTCCTCGGTCGATCACCTTCTGATTTGACGGTGAATCCCAGCGTTTCGAGTGGGGGACTAATCACGCAGCTTAGTCGACGCTTGTCCGATGACTTTATTGCACGGGGTGATCAATTTCGTGATAATTTTAATTGGACACCTCAGACAAATCATTTCGAAAATATAAAATGTATGGCTAAACATTATGGGCTTTATGAACAAAAATAATTTATTAAGGTTAATTGAATTTGTAAGGGTTCATCGGGCCTTCTATAAAATTATACTGCTGTTGGCTGACCTGATAATAGTCTTGGTTTCTTTTTTCGCTGCGTTATACTTGCGGCTCGGAGACATTCCGTCTATCCAGGTGCAGCACCTTATTTATGCCTCAGTGTCAGCATTAATAATTGTGTGTGTCTATTGGTTTGTTGGACTCTATGACCAGCCACTGCGTTTTAGTCCACTGACGGTTCAGAGTAAGACCATGCTGGCAAGTATTGCCAACACAGCGTTCTTTACAATTATTCCCTTTGTTATCGTTTTTCAAGGCATACCACGTACCGTAGGGCTCATCTTTATATTGACTTCCATTGGATTAATTTTAGGCTATCGGCATTTAATACATTTCGGTCTTGCTAGAATCAAGAGTAACTTCGTCTGCGTTACGCATAAGGTCTCAACCGCGCTGGTCTTTGTCGGCGTGATAGACCAGAACATTTTGAGGTCTGCGATTTCGAATGGGGACGATAAGGTGTCGGTCATTTTGGTAGATGACTTAACCCTAGTGGGGCGATCGATTATGGGAATACCTATCGCGCCAACGGAGAATATCAGCCACACCCTCGATCAGTTCAACGTCAAAAAAGTCGTTTTCCCAAGGCGCGCCATACCCTCCGTTACTCTGTCAGAGATCAGAAACTATGCCGAAGTGAATCCCATCGAGTTAGTGGATCTCCCTGTACTGGCGGGATTAGCGTCAATGGCGGGACCTGTTGAGGAGGATATTGTCTTTAGTGAAAGGTTCAATCGATTAGTTGATCGCAGTGAACGGTCACTATCTCACCAGGCTGCGTACGATCCTCTTTCCACAAGGACTATTCTTGTAACTGGGGGGGGCGGCTCTATTGGTACCGAACTGTGTAGCTATTTGGTTCATCAGTCTGTTAAGAGCCTGATTATAGTGGACTCAAATGAGCTTGCGTTACACACCCTAAGGGGGATTTTAAAAAGAATTCAGCCAAAAGCGACCCATATTTTCTATTATTTGGGATCGGTTACTGATGAGCCACTGGTCCGCGAAATCTTTAATAATCACGCACCCAATATTGTTTATCATGCGGCCGCGTATAAACATGTTTCCATAGTCCAGGATAATTTTTTAACGGGCACTTACAACAATGTAGCGGCCGTATATGTGGTGGCCAAAATGGCTAAGGAGATGGGCTCTGAAAAATTTGTACTGGTCAGTACCGATAAAGCCGTAAGGCCATCTAATTACATGGGTGCGAGCAAAAGGCTTAGCGAGATTTTGACTTACAGCTTCCAAGCAACATCAACCAGAACAGCGTACTCAATCGTTCGATTTGGAAATGTACTCGGATCGTCTGGGTCCGTAGTAAAAATTTTTGAGGACCAAATTATGAGGGGTGGTCCGCTAACGGTCACTGACCCAGAAGTTGAGCGCTACTTCATGTCGATACCGGAGGCTGCAAGACTTACTGTCTTAAGTTCCTTAATCTCAGCCGGCGGCGAAATATTTGTGCTAGATATGGGTGAACCCGTCAATATCTTGAACCTGGCCAAAAAGATGATTGAAATGCATAGAGGACACCCATCAATGTCCAGGCACTCGATCGACATAGAGTTTGTTGGTTTACAACCCGGGGAAAAGTTGAAGGAAGAGCTTTCATGGAGCGGCGACTTATTGCCCACTAGTATAGATGGGGTATTACTATCAGAAGAAAGGAATTTCTTTAAGAGTACGCTTTTGAGTGATATAGACAACTTTTTAGCGATACTGCGGACTAGAGAAGAGGGCTCCGCAAGGGAAATGATTGAAAAATACGTAGGAGTTGGTAGTTAGTCGGTACTTTCTAGGCGGGAATTGATAATGAATATAACAGTAGTGGTACCTACCTTCAACGAGTCAGAGAATATAGGCCCGTTAATTGATGTTCTAATGAATCAAATTGCGGTCGAATGTGAGATGGATCATGGGGCGATGCTTAAGTTGCTCATTATCGATAATTTCTCCACCGATGGTACACGAGAGATAATCGAGGAGAGGGCAAGGAGCGATCGCAGGATAATGGCTATATTAAATCGCAGAAATTTTGGGCAACTGAGGTCTCCCGTGCACGGCATATTGAGGGCTCCCGGCGATGCCGTAGTAATGATGGCTGCGGACTTTCAAGATCCGCCTCAACTCATTCCTAGGATGATTAGCGAGTATAGGCGAGGAAAAAAAATCGTTGCTTGCGCGAGGGAAGGATCTGACGAGAAGGGACTACTACCGATTTTTCGAACAATATTCTACCGAATACTGACTAAAACGCATCAAGGACCGGTCGTAAAAAATTTATCATCTTTTGCTTTAATTGACCGGGATGTCATTGAGTCCATAAGGAACTTACGAGATCCTGTTCCATTTTTCAGAACACTATATTTTGAATTTGGTTATCCGTATGTCGCGATACCCTTTCACCAGCCGAAGCGTAGAAGCGGACACACGAAAAACAACTTACTCTCACTCCTGGACTACTCAATTTATGGTCTTACGGATAATACAAAGACGGTTATGAGGGGGATGATGTTCCTTGGGGTGGCACTGGCGATGCTATCCATGTTGGGGGCTTTTTACTTTTTAATTTTAAAGCTTGTTTACTGGAATCAGTTCACGCTAGGCACTATCCCGGCGATTATTTCAATGTTCTTCATATTGGCGGTTATTCTTTTCTTTTTGGGGATCATTGGAGAATATCAGCTAAGGACATTAGAATACCTGAAGGCGCGGCCCCTCGTATATGAAGAGCGTGCAATTAATATAGATTAGGCGCAGAGGTACTATATTATAAAATACATAATCGGCACTTTAAGGAACTGTCAGATACCCTTAAGACGATTCGTAGAGAAGAATCTATTTCCTCTAATCATTATGGCAGTTCAGATTGCCGGGGGGGTAATTCTCTCGTCTCTCTATGCTAGTCCGACGGGAACCGATATTGACGCATACGTCAGCGCCGCTAATTCGATCGGCACTCAAAACTATGCCTCCATGTCATCATCTGGTGACAGTTTTAGACCTCCCGGCCTCCCCTTTCTCATCTATTTGGCAAATATTATATTCGGTGAAAATTCGTTACACCTACTTATAATTTTCCAGATAATCGTCTTGTGCGGGACTTTTTTTCTTGCCTATTCAGTAATATTAAGAAACAGTGGTCCGCTAGCGGGGCGAATTGTTGCTCCGATTTTTATCCATCCCGAGACCCTAAATTTGGCTGTCACGGTATCCCCTGACTTTTTCAACTTCATCTGTATCGTTCTCATGACGGTAGTCATACTAAATAAATCTTATTCAACAAGGAAGGGCGTTCTGGCCGTCTATGGGTTGATAGCAGTAAGTCTATATTTTAAGCCGATATTGCTCTTTTTGCCGGCTTTTATACTGCTTTATTTCGCGGTCCTACTATTAATAAAGGTTATCGACAAAAGTGTTCTTGGTTTGGCATTAGTTGGTTGTATCGTTGTTGTTATTGCTGCTGCGCCATGGACTCTGCGAAATTATTTTCTAACCGGAAATGCCTCTTTTAGTTCAGCCGTCAGTTTCAACTATGTATCGTATATCCATGCCATAGAGCGGGAGCGTTGTAGGTGTGGTGACCTTGAGGCGATAAGTAGAGCAGAAAAATTTCTACAAGCAGATTGGGGAGTGGTTTGGGATGGGCAGCTCGTTAGCAATCCCCATATTTTCGAGAGCCCCTCATTTAGCTCGCTAGCGAGGAATTCATTGGTTAAAATGGCCTCTGAAAACCCCTACAGCACTACGAGAGCCTTCGTAAGAGGTTGGATCAGGGGGCTGTTTACGCCCCACAATATCTATATTCACTCAAATAACGATCTTGCCGGCTTATCGGTGGCAAAGTACTTCGACTTTGTAGCGAGGCCCTCAATCGCAAAGCTAAAAGAATCACCTCTCTTACTCCTATCGCTAGCGGCTGTAG
>Ga0136644_10000766_pt1 | contig 25705 bp, 29 predicted proteins | sample C_130820_EF_Meta_FD_94780 | JGI IMG/M metagenome (GOLD analysis project Ga0136644, IMG submission 94780) | Freshwater microbial communities from Lake Croche, Canada to study carbon cycling - C_130820_EF_MetaG (v2) (version 2) | ecosystem: Environmental > Aquatic > Freshwater > Lake | place...
ATATATGTTGTGTACTGGTCAAATAACTGTTTAGCAGCAGGATCTTGTGATCTAATCTGCTGTTCTGCATCCCCTGTTGCAGCCAGTTTGGCTGCTCAAGTACGCAATCATGTATCGCTCTTCCCTGCGCACATATCTGCTCTCAATGAACCCTGTGAGCTGCTGCTCCACAAAGTTCACTGAAGCATCAATCTGGCTGTGTAGAATTCTCATCTGATCCAAATTACTCACTGTCCACACTTTTATCAGGCACATGTGTAACCTCATGTTTTGCCATGCGCACATGGAACTCATCCATGACTACTTCCAAGCAGCCATCTTCATTTCGATCCCAGGGCTTTTCAAACTGCTTTATCTGTGTACCATCCAGTTTTGTGTACACCCATTTGTTGCCTTCCTTGACCAGTAGCTTCTTCTGCACAAACAAGTCATACAAACCGCTGTATGGATCCATGCCTCTGTCATATGGAATCTTAATTTCCACCTGCTCGAAGGGCTTATTGAAACGAGTTTTCATTATTTTGCACTGTGCTCGGATACCACTCACTTCACCACCTGTGAGTTTGTTGCCCATCTCATCCTCCTTTAGCTTTAGCTTCCTGGTTGCCACAACTATGCTAGATGCAAAAATCTGCCCCTGTCCACCACTAACCACATCATCTGGGTTGAACATGTCCTGTGAAGCGTAAGAGTGATTTGTGCATACTAGCCCCACATCATATTCACCAAACATGTTCACACAGTTACGCACCAACGCACCCAGTGCTCTGGGCTTGCGACCCATATCCCCCTTGAGATCACCAGCCTCAAACTGGTTCACATCAGTGGGCGTCATCAGCATACCCAGACTGTCAATCACAAACAACACTCTGGGTCGTTCAGCTTCGTCCAGTACACCATAACGAGTCTTGTAGTCCTTCATGAAATCTGAGATCAGTTTGGCTACCTCATCAATCATGGCCATGTTCAGTTTGAGCAGCTTTTCGTCACTTGTGTCTACATCCAGTGCATGCAGCCACTTTTCATCCAGTGCGTTCTCTGTATCAATCAGCACCACAAACACATCCTGTTTTTGGGCATTGGCTGTAATGTTACCTGAAGCCAAAAAACTTTTGCCCGAACCACTTTGTCCGGCCAAAATTGACACCTTGCCCAAAGGGATGCCACCGTCACGGAAACGACCACTTATTGCATAATTGAGTGCAAAGTTGCCTGTGCTGATCCACACCTTGGGATCTCGGAAGCCCACACTCAGGCCAGGAATGTTCTTGGTGATGTCTTTCCTAAATTTCGTTAAGTCTATCGCTTTGGTCATGCGACTACCCTCCTGTGAATTAAGTTTTAATTTGTATGGAAAAACCATGTGTGAGTTTGAACCCACACATGGTGATTATGGATTGTTATGCCTTAGCAGCTTGACGCTTGCGGATGGCTGCCAGAATGTCTTCTGGAGAGGTCAGCTTCTTGGGAGCTTCATCAGCTGTGAGAGCAGCCACACGAGTCACAGGCCGCTCAACCTCAAACGGAGGATCCTCATCTGCAGGCGCAGCCTTGGGTGCCTGGATGCTGATATTGCGTGTGGGCAGCTTGACAGGGGCCTTCGCAGTATCTCCACCACGTGATGAATCCTCCCCTTCTGTGCGCAGGTTATATGGCTTATAATACTGTGCATACTTGTCAGCATCATAGGCCTTACCGTCCACAGAATCATGAAACATGTCCATGATGGCCTGCAGATGATCATCATCTGGCTTCTTGGGAAGGAAGTCGTTCAAGTTCCACAGACCATGCTTCTCAATTGCAGCCTGTTCATCGTTCGTGAGTGCACTTTCGCGACGAGCCCATGCGCTCTGACCATAGTCAGCATACTGGCCCTTTGTGCCCTTGACAAGACGGAAATCCAAACCATTTTCATATCCAACTGGTGAGTTCTCAATTTCTTGATCCATGAACACAGTCTTGATGCGATCAAACACTGAAGGGTTGATCACCAGACGACGTATGGGATTTTCAGGAGCATTTGCAGCATCTTCAGCGTTGGGATTCTGACGCACAAAGCCTTGGAACAGGAAGCTCTTCTTCCGCCAGTACTTGCGGGCCATGTCTTCCAGATCCTTACCACCTTTCCACCAAGGACGGATTTCTGCATTCACAGGGCATGAACCAGGCTTCCACATGTCCATGCAAGGAACTTGCACTTCTGTGGGCTTGCTGGAGGAGTCACCCTTGATGCCTGAGAACGGAATTTTGATGATCAGACGCTCTCTCCACCAGTAATCGTTACTAGTATCACCATCAGATAGAAAACGTATGATTGCTGTGGAACTTTCGGGATTGTTCCAAAAAGGATAAGTGGCATTATCTCCGCCACGGTTACCGCCTTGAGTGCGGTCTTTGTTTGCTTGTTGAGCTAGGAGTTTTTCACGGATTTGAGCTAATGTTAGTGCCATTGTATTTGCCTTTCGTTATGAGCCAATGTTTCAAAACAGCTACATGAATTATACCATGTAACTGCTATTAGTATTTAGCATTAGCCCGCAAAAAGCTATCAGTTTAACCGGCTTTTTTTGAGTTTTTCCAAAGTTTTTGTGATTTGATCCAGCACATGTTTGGGATTATGTTTAAACTCATTTTCCCAACCAGTAATATTATCACTCAAGTGTGACAATATTTCTCTTGGGTCTTCACTTTTTGTCACATGGATTGCCTGTTTGATATCAGTGGTATCTGTTTCGTGGACTGCCACAAACTGGTTGAACCATTCCATGAGCTCACGATGTTCTGGCCATTCGTCGTGATTGGATGATGTTGTCATTTCATAATGGTCATACTGTGGTGTTTCGCAAGTTAGTGCTTGCCAGGCTGCTTGCATTTGCTCAGGCACATGCGCATGTTCTAAGGGGTTAGCACGCCACATATCACACATTTCAGTGGCTTCTGGCATGGCTGTTTCATAATGATTAACATCACTTATTTGCTTTAGCCCATTTTTGATTTTTGTTTGCATTTGGTCCATGTGTGGCACCATGTGACTGTCAGTTTGTGTAAGCCAGTTTCTCAAGCGTCTGCACTGTTGTAACACATTAATCATGTGCAATATGGCCTCGCCTTGAGTATCCCATGCTTGACCACCATGGTTGATGTGTTGAGCAAGTGCTTTTGCACCTGCAATGTGTTTGATGGGCATGCGATATCTGCCCCCATCAGGGCCATGAATAAAGATGTCTCTCACCTTGCACCATCTTCTAACAGATTGATCATCCATGAGACGTTCACTATGTCTGATCACAACTTCTGTAACGCCAGTTTTCCATCTGCTAGTCCGGGTGCTTCCGGTCCATGCACTTTCTGCCATATCTTGTTTGACTTGGTACGCAAAATTCTTGGGTTCTATGGTTTTACCAAAAGGCCTTCTGGTAAAGCTGTGGTTGTACAGGTTGTGATTTTTAAGGCTGTGTTCCAGATCATCTATTAGATCATTTGGTGTGCTTTCACTTGTGTTGAAAACCACTTCTGGCATGCTGGGTTTTCCTTTGGTTGAGGCCAAAGTGACCATCATGTTGGCCTTACGACTGAACAACATGTCTGCCTTGGTAGGATCAAATACCCTGGCTCCATCACAATACATGAAAATTACGTGACCCATGCCACTCAATTTATTGAATATTTGCTCTGCCATCCAAGAGTTGGCTTCATTTATTTGGGCTGTGCTCATGTGATCATTCTCAATCTGTGTGTGTTATTTAAACGGATTTGTCACCAACCCAGGCTCACAGGCATGGGTTCCACCAATTGTTCAATGTCCCATAATGAATCGTCTTTCATGTGTTCGGCTGTGAGATCATCCCACTTGCTGATTATCTGACTCATCCTCACAATCAACAATAATGCACTCACCAAATCATCATGTTCTCCACTTTTGGCTGCAAATGAATCACCCTTACTCACATAGTTTTTAAGCTGACTGATCAACAACTTACTGCGTATCTTCATTTTGCTAGTTTCCACCAAACTTTTCAATTTGGTTACTGCCTGAGCCTTGGTTTTCATGTTTGTGTTCAAACCACGTCTGATCTTACTGTGTGCTTGGGACGGCTCATTCATGAGCTGTGCAGGAATCACATCCAAACCCACCTCGTTCAAGAGTTCTGTCACACTTTGTCCATATGAGTTATTTTCAAAGGTCCAGAACAAATCTGGTTCTCCCACATGCTGGGGTATTTTGCGCAATTCTTTATCCATGTACTGGCAGATTTGAATCAACACCTTTAGTTGTGTGGCCACGCTGCTTCTGTTATGCATCCATTCTGCTACTTGCACAAGCTGGGGCAGTCTCCAAACCTGAATAGCTGAATAATCTTGGCCAACACCTGCTGAGGGATCCAAAGTAACCAAATAAATTGAATTAGCTTGGATGGGTTCAAACCACCGGATTTCTTGGGTCTTGAACAAAGGTTCTTGATGAGTGAGAGTGGCCAACACCTTGCTGTCAATTAATGTGGAATCTGCTGTGATAAATTGCAGTTCGTATTCTCTAGCAAACTTTTCATAACCAATCTTGGCACGTTCCTTGGCAGCCCATACTTCGTCTCTGTCAGGGTGCTGGGTCCATACAGCTTTAAATGCCCGGAATCCGTTGGCCCCCACACCATCTGGTCTATCATTACCATATTCATCCAGCACATTGTTGGCCGCATACCATATTTGGGCAAATGTGTCTTCATCACTGTTGGGAGTGGAACACACAATGCATTTACCACCTGTGGCCAATGTGGGACTGATGGCTGTCCAAAACTCTTCTGCAATCTTGTTCTTAACGAATGCTAGCTCGTCGCAGAACAATAAACTGATGCTCTTGCCGCGTCCTGAACTGGCTGTTGTGGTTGTGCTTTCAATCTTGCTACCATTATCAAACACAATCTTTTGCACATTGTATGTGACGCCGCCTGGTCTCAACCAATCCGGCAAGTGTTCATATGCAAATCTCACGCGATCCATTATTTCAGTAGCAGCTTTAAACACATTACCTGCAATCAACACATTAACATCCTCTTGAAAGATTGCAAACCATAACATGTATGCAGCAGCAGTTGTGGTTTTCCCCAACTGGCGAGAGCACATGGCCACCACTTGTCTGTAGTCTGAGTAGGTTCTGATCATGTCCTCTTGAAAGTCAAACAAATCAAATAACAATTTACCCTGTGTGGGATGTGTGATGTATACATAATTTTTAGTGAAGTACACAGGGTCCAATGCGCATTTGAGAAATTCGGATTGTTGATTAGCAGTTAGCGCGATCTTTTGGTGAGGTGCTTTTACAAGCTCATAGCCCGGGCTGTTTAATTTGTTAATACTCATGGGTTAATGCAATCTGAGAATGTCGTCCACACTTGTGTATGTTCGGAATGGAGTGTCGTTGACTCCTAAAAGTATTTCTTTAATAACTGCATGAATATTGTGCTTCCAGTGCAACAGAAATTTGTGCACTCTCTGTAATTCAGGTATTTGATCTTCTGTGCTCCACACAAATTCTTGTAACACATGGCGATAATCTGGTCTATAATAGATTATGTTGAGTGTCACAATAGACTTTCGGGGATGCACAATCATGTTACTTGGGTAGATCCTGCAATTTGATAGTGCTCATGGGGCTATGAGTTCCATCTGTTACTGGATCTTGATTGTGCAATGGGTCATGATCAAAATCATCTCTATCTGTACTAGTCAGAGGACTTATTAAACCTGCTTGATTATCATTTTCCAATATGAATTTATCATATGCTGCCTTCATAACAGTATAATCCACATCTTCCTTCATTTCTTGCTTGAGGGCATTTGAGCCATACTTTGCACTGCTCAACCGCTCAGGCAAGTCAGCCTTACCTGAAAACTTATAGCTCTTGATGTCAAATTCAATTGCATCATCTGCCTCACCATGACCATAATCATATTCAGCTTGTTGTTCCATCACATGTGCGTCATCACATCCACAATCTGACTGTGCAGGCTCATCCATGGTGGTTATTGTGTCCACAACAGGATCAGATGGTGTCATGCCACTCAATTGCAGCAGACGCATGATCTCGAGTGGATAAGCTATAGTCAAGTGCAGTTTACTGCCTTGGTCACTGCTCACAGTCAGTTCATATGTGTTCATGATTTCTCTCCTCTCACAGGCGCAGTAAACATGTCGTATACTACAGTTTCACCTTTAATGTTTTTCTTGACTTTGAAGTATCTTTTTCTGTCATCATCAAAGCCGCCTGTCATGTTCACCAGTGTGGATTCCACAGGTTCTGGTAAATCTTCATACTTGTTTTTGTACACAGGCTTGGGAGTATCATAAGCTTTGTTGAAGTCGTCCATGTCAGGATTCATTTGCGTTGCATGTGCTTCACGCTGAGCCGCAGTTAAAAAGTCATCCTGTGTGAAATAGTCACTTGTGGTTCTGGTGCTGGCCACTTTACTCAAATAATTAAGGAACTTTTTATTGTATGTGTCACCAAATACATCTTTAAGCAATGGTTGTTCTGCATCCAAATAACGGGGATTAGTGCTAAGCAAACTAGCATCAAGGGCATGCCCAGCATCTGCGGCTAGTTTGTCCAGGGTTTGTAATAACTGAATACGTGCAGAATCCACTTCAATAGCTTCGTTGTCTGATCTAACCACCACAAACTTTTCAGGCACATTAAGTATGCTTCGGATTTCCTGTTGCAAAATGTAAGCACTCACAGGCACACCAATAGCAAAGTCCACATAGATAATGTTTGAGTTCTCCATATCTGTAAATTCCAGAGTGTCCAAATCACCATCCACTTTTTGTATTGCGCCTACGCGAATTAATTTGTAGCGATCCAGCAGCCGCTCCAAGTTTTCCATGCGGTCGTCTGTGAGATCCACCACAGTCTTGAGTCTGTAGTGGAATTCACGTTGTGCTTCCATTAACCGTTGTTTAAAAGTTTTCATGTTTGCGTTCCAGTCCATGTTACTTATTTAGTGGGCGTCTGGCTTAAAGCTTTGATCTGACTCAACAGCTGGTTTCTATCCAGCACAGTTACCTGATCTTGATTGATCAGCTCAGGTTTATCAGGTGATGTCCTGTCCATTTTGATACGATCCATTTCCAGCTTCATGAGCTTGAGTTTTTTTTCCATTTTGGAATTACGAGCATCTGATGCAATTTTAAGCATGTTCCCGCTGGCATTGAATATCTCCCCAGCATGCTTGACTTCCACACTCATACCCAAGTCATGTAGTGTTTTTCCGTATTGCATGGCCAATTGAGCTATCTCATCCATTTCTTCGTCATGTAGTTCTGACGGATCCACTTGCTTAAAATTTGTATCCAGGACTTGGGCCTGTTTCAGTAAGCCCTCTGGTGTGATACTATCTTCTAGTGCAGCAATACCAAATGTGTCTTCCAGTTTTCCGAATCTGGTCATGATCTCACTTCTTTTTGGCTTTCTGCGTTACAAAAATATCATCTTCATTTAGGATTCTGAATCCCACACCGTGCTTGGCACACCAGATGCTTGCAGCCTGCCACTTGGCAGTATTCAGTAACACATAGGCCTTGTCTCGCTTGCTTTTGGCAGCTTCCATGAAGGTTTCCTTCTTGGGCTTTACTTCCACCAATTCCACTCGGGTCTTACCAGATGCATCAGAATACTTGATCAAAAAATCAGGCACATACACAGTATGCTTGCCTGTTAGCGGATTTTGATAGGGAATTTGCAAACATTCACTACCCCACTCTAACACGTTGGGATGACTGTCCAAAAAGGACATAACTCTTAATTCCCATGAACTGCGATATTGAATACGCTTGTTACCAACGATTTTTTGTGGATTTTGGGGCACAAATAAGCCCTGTGTGTATTTGCTGCTCATGTCAACCGATATTTAGGTGATTACCTGGTTTGGTTTAAAACCTTAGTGGCTAACATGATGTTATTAAGGTAAATGGGGCGTGGATCACCATCATTCACACCTATCTGGCTGTGTGCTGTTCGGAAAAAATTGATGTTTTCCAGAAGTGCATCACTGGCAACACCTGCCTGAAACAGTGAGTTTGCACCCACACCTTGATCCTTGGCAGTCACCGCTGTGATGGCGCCAAACATTCTGCTCAATGTGGTGGGTACATCTGGTTGTTCCCACAATCCCTTGCTCACATTAAAACTTTGAGGATCTATCTGAAAACTGTTGTCCAGAGGTGAGTTATTCAATGTGTATGCATCTGCCTGTATGCTTCTGCTTACTACTTGACCAGTTTGTGCATCCACAAACTGGCTTGTGCCATTTTGATTTACCACAATTGACTCGCGACCCAAGTTGCCGCTTTGGTCTTTTAAATTTCTTGTGATTAAATCTGTCATCTGAATGAACCCCATCTGCTCAATGTTGTACCACCCAACGCTCTGGCCACTCTGGGCAGAAAGCCTGTTACACCTGATGCTCTGATTGCATTAGATCCCAGGCCAGCCAACACTCCACCCACAAAAGGTATTTGTCTGACACCACCCAATAGTGAGTCCACTGTGCTCTCAATATTATCATTCAGATCCAGCAGGAAAGAGTTCACACCACCAAATGCATCAGAAGGCTCATAATAATCGCCTATGTCTAACCCAAACAGTTGTACTTCTTTTGCACTCACAGGAGCCGCTACTTGAGTATAAACAAAACCTTCATGCTTTATACCCATGTCTATAGTGGCCAACTCACTTATTGCTGATGCGTCCATGGAATCAAACGTGATGCTTTCAATCTTGGGATTATAAAATGTGACTTGTGTGAATTTTTTACCATAAAATGTATATACATCAAGTGTGTCGAAAAAATTGGTATCTCCGTTTGCCCCGCCTTGTGGTGAAAACCCCCAACCGTTACTCACAGGAAATTCCGTTCTGCCCTTGATGACACCAGACTTCCATGTGGTGGCAGCTGATTTAGGTCTGCCATCACCAAAGTACCATTTGTGATAGTCGCGCCACACCCTAAGCACTCTGTCATCCACAGTGTCATGCAAGCTCAAACTTATGTCAGGATAATCAATGCTGGTGTGCACCACTCTTTTGCGATTGTATTGATTGAGAGTTTGCAGCTTGGGGCTGGCCTTTGCACGATCCACTTTGCTGATCTGAAATGCAAAGCCAGACTGCCAAGTCTGAAAGTTCTGCCCTCTGGCACCCACACCTGGGGTAAAGCAGGCATAAAACATGAATTTATGTCGGGGTGTGGCCTGTATGACCCTATTAGCCTTGTTTACAACAGTGGCTCTCTTGTTGTTACGCAACATGAGGGGCAGGCCCCTGTAGTAAACTCTGCTACCTGTTGCTGCGCCAGTAGTGGTGGCCCCACCAGTCAAAGACTGCGTCACATTACCGGTGATAGCCCCCAAAATACTCATGTGGATGTATTACCTTATGCTATAGTAACGCCAGGTCTAAACTGTGGATTCAGTTCCATTAGTCCGTCAGCTAGTGTGGCATTATCATATCTGATTGTCATGTTGATCATGACAGGATCACTGCTGGAATAATCTAGCTGCTGATAATCAACTGACTTGAGGAAACAACCTTCCAGAGTCCATTGCTCAAACACTGTTTCATTACCACCATCCATGATTTCCATGATGGTGGTAAATTTGTAATTGATGCCTGCTGCTGCACTTGTTTGTTCAAAGAAGTTCATCTGCTTTTGTAGTTGGTGGCCCACCAGCTTGCTTACGGAGTTGGTGATGTCGTCTCGAACTTCCAGTTGGGTTTCCTGCCATGTGGCTTTGCCCGAATAATACATCACACTGTTGTATGAGTGCATTGTGCCTTCTTCAAAGTTCACGTTAGGGCGGTTTGCAGTCACCACTTGTTGGGTGAGTTCCAGGCCACCTGCAATGGGTCCGAAATTGATCACACGCACTCTAAAGCGATGTTTGATCTTGGGTTGAAATTGGCCAGTTCGGGTACCGTTGATGGGAACGCCAAACTTACTGAGGGTCTCTACCATAAATTATCTCCACACGAGAAAGTTGTTGTGTGGATATTTATGGTGAACAGATTAAATTTTCCTGGGGGTCACACGTTATGCGTGCCCCACCTGCCCATATGCTAGTTCTGCTATTGTTTCTTGTTGATTGATCAATCCTTGATAAATCACTTGTTGACTGGATTCCAACACTTCTGCTTGATGGTCTTCATGCACCAAACTGACCAAATTACCCAAACATTCACTAAAACATTCAATAGTTACACCAAGTGCATTATTCTTGCCCAGTTTTTTACTATAAAACTCCAGGATCTCCACAGCATAGCGAGTTATTTCCCCACACACATACTGCCTGGCATGTTCTCTTTCTTCGTTTTCTGTTTGATCTAAATCTAATTCATCGGTATCTGAAGGTGATTCCCATTCAGGTTTTACGTCGTCTCGCATGATATCTCTCCTACTTGATTGATGTTAAGTGTAATTTCAATTAAGTCAAACCATAGTAAAACGTGGTGAATTCGTTGTAAATATTTACTTTGGATGGGTTGTCTGTTATCATGCTGTTCTACATGCATGTATTTGACTGCAAGTGCTGTCCTCCTTAGTATAATGCATGATCCCCTTAAAAGTGTTTTATCATGTGTATATTCCAGAAGATTTACGAGCATGCGCATGGACATGGAATGTGGATCAACAACTTCAGTTGATTAAAAAAAGTAATTTGCATAAGTTAGCAGACGTGTACATGTGCGTGACCATGCCCCTCTGGTGGTCCAGCTTGTTTGGTTCAGATTTCCTGGATACGCAATCAAATAATACAACCACATTCAGCCATAAATTAAAGGAATATGTGCACTGTAGATATCCTTGGGTAAAGGAAGTGCAAGTTAGGGACCTGACTGAAAACATATTTGAGGGATCCACTCTCAGTTATCTACACAAAATGAGCATGCAAGAGGACTTTCTGGGCTTATATATTCATGCAAAAGGCATTATACCCCAGTCCAGTCCTAGTGTGGCTAATTGGCGAGAAATCCTAAACCATTACTGTATTACAGAATGGTGCACAAATGTCAAGCTATTGCAACAGTATCAAGTGGTGGCGTTAAATGATGGATTGAGTGTGAATGCACCAGTTGTTAGTGGAAACTTTTTTTGGGCTAGATCAGATTATGTGAGAACGTTACCAGATCCCATACAATCCACACTGTATACACATACACCCAATCTGTGGCCTAAGGGTAATAATTATAGATATGCCTTTGAGTTATGGATTCTGCACAATAACCCACGTGTTAATTATGTGTGTGACACAAAAGTTAATCATTATAGCGAATACTGCTTTCTGGAAGACCTAATAAAGAAGGGATGAGCGGAGATGTTGCCATCTCCGCTCATCAACACCGTGCATGGTATCACTAGCTTACACTGGTAGTGGATCACCAGTGTTCAGGATCCGTACAGGTATATAGATGAATTCCACAGCTTTGACTGGCTTAATTGACTAAGGCTCATATAGGCAAGTAATTATAATTATGCTGAACTCTGCGACATAAATACGCACGACCCGGGAGGCAGATCATGAACGACCTAAAAGACATTCTTAAAATTATTCCTAAAAATAAATGGCTAAACACAGTCAAAAAGCATGCAGTGTGGACGCAATATCTTAAAGGCTTGTACCCGTTTACTACCAAATTAAATGAACAAATCTATTTGTTTGTTCATGAACTGGTGTGTCCCCCAAAATGTAAAGTTATTATGTGTGACAAACAAGTAAATTGGATCACCAACCATTATACTACCACCTGCTCTAGCTCTTGTGCACAACAATTGAGAAAACAATCAGGCGATTTGTCTAGAATTCAGGATAAAATGAAAGCCACCATGATGCACCGTTATGGTGTAACAAATGCAAGTCAGAGTGAACATGTAATAAACAAACGCAATCAAACCATGATGGATAGATATGGTGCATTGGTGACTCCTCATGCAAGAGAAAAAACTAAGTCTAGAGCAACCACTCTAAACTCAAAGGGGAGACAAACCATCAAACAGCGTTATGGGGTAGAAAACGCAAGTCAAATTCCCGGCCACGCTCAGAGAGTTAAAACCACATTACAACAAAATCACGGTGTGAATCATCCCGCCCACATACCATATGTGCAAGAGGATAGATTAACCAAAAGAATAGGAAAATATCAAGATCTTGCCTGTGATGTGGTCACTATAACTGATTGGAGTCCAGCGTCGCAGCAATTGAAAGACTTTTATGAAAATCCCAATCCTAGAATAGAGTTCAAGTGTAACACATGTGATCATGTGGAAGAATTAGCTATGGAAACATTCAGATGGCGCACGCATGAATGTGGCACCCCATGCATCAAATGCAGCGGTCTTAACAAAGGTAGTCTACAAGAACGGCAATTGAGAGAGTATGTAGAGTCTTTAGGAGTCACAACTGTTGCTAATGATAGATCTGTGTTGCATCCTCTTGAGCTGGACATATGGTTACCTGAACACAATTTGGCTATTGAATATTGCGGACTATATTGGCATAGTGAGCTGCATGGCACAAGTAAATTTAGCCACTTGAACAAGATGATACAATGTGCAAACAAAGGCATACGACTGATCACCATATTTGAAGATGAATGGCTACACAAGTCACAAGTTGTGAAAGATAGAATTAAGAACATGCTGGGGTTAAATGATCACAGGGTGGGCGCTAGATTACTTACATGTAGCCCAGTGTTACCATCAGCAGCCAACAAGTTCTGTAGCCAACATCATGTACAAGGTGTGGGAAAAACTGTACATGCATATGGATTATATGAAAATAATGAGCTAGTAAGTGTGATCACATTCAGTGCCTTAACACCTGCCAAAGGCAGTACACCACTAGCACATGTGTGGGAATTGAACAGGTTCTGTACCAAACCTGGTTTGACCATATCAGGTGGTGCTAGCAGAATGTTCACATCATTTGTGAGAGATCTGGATCCAGTTCAGGTTGTCAGCTACAGTGACAGAAGATGGAACACAGGCCAAGTTTATGCACAGTTGGGATTTGATCATGTGCATGATACGGGCCCCAACTATTGGTACATTGACTTTAAATCCCTGACCCGAATTCACCGCTATAATTTACGCAAGACTGGTCAAGATGATGCATCACTAACTGAGTGGCAGAATAGACAAAATCAAGGATGGAATCGAATTTGGGATTGTGGACACAGCAAGTGGATCTGGAACAAATGAGCAGAGTGGCATCAGCCACTCTGCTCAAGTAATCAAAGTTTAAACTGGTAGCGGATCACCAGTATTCAGAATACGCACTGGTATGTATATGAATTCTACCGCTTTGACTGGCTTGACTGCGATATCGATCCACAGTTCATTTCTGTCAATTCTGGGAGGAGTGTTATTAGTTTCATCACACAGTACAGCAAAGTCGTACACAGCTCTGAGTGCAACCAGGTCGCCCATAAAGCTTTCAAATGTACGCTGTACAGCATCACGTGTGTATTGATCATTTGGCTCAAACAAGAATGGTTTAGCCAAATTGTCCAGCTGATAGTTAAGATAATTGATCAAGCGGCTCACGTTCACTCTGTCCATGGCACTTGCAACAGGACTCAAAGTCTTCTGGCCGTAAATTACCAATCCTCTACCAGGAATAAATCTGATTGGATTTATGGCGTTTTCATACAAGACGTCGCTCTGCCCTTGTGTTAATTGTACAGACACATATTCATTTTCACCGTTCAAGTACCCCACGCTGGTTAACACACTCACCAGGCCTCTGTTAAAGCCTGCGGGGGCAAACCATTGGTAACTGACTTGGTCATTGAATGCATATGTGCGCAGTACCGCCACACTGGGTGGTACGAACACTTCATTGCCATCCAGGTTGGTGGCCAGACCCCAAGGATAATACACCCCAGCATATCTGGAGCGGGTAATCAATCCATCTTCGCCATTGGAAGGTGCGTTATTGGAGTTAATAGCCCATGCCTGTATGCTGGTGCCATCAGGTGTCAGTCTGGCAGGTGGATCCACAATCACAAATGCCACATCCTTCTTGTCTGTGTTGAGTGTGACCAGTTCATCAATCAGTTCAGGATATCCGGGTGCGCTCAACAAGTTGAAGAAATTGGCTTCAGCTCTGATTTCTTGGTTGCTCACAATAGCAGATGCCATGGCCTGTACAACCATTCTGCGTTGTGCTTTTCGTCCCATGTATGGGGCCCCTGTGTTGGTCAAACCACTCACAGTGACCCAACGATCACGGTATTGACCTGTGGTCAAGTACTTTGGACGCCATTCCTTAACATTGTTGCTGGAATATCTCATATTGAATACTAATGTACCAAATGCATAAGTGAGTGCACTAGGTGCATCTTCGTCCACATAATCACTCACCAGCATATCTGAAACCAGTTCACTTCCGTCCAGCAGACCAGTGTTGTTGGGTCTAACGTCAGCAAACACAATGCCCTGACTGCTGCTCTGATCGGTATTGTCAATCAATGTCCACAACATATTCAAACTGTCGTAACGGTAGATCTTGGGATAGTTTTCCAAGTCACTTGTGTCAATCCACAAGTCCATGTCAGCCAATGGAGTGAATCCATCTGTTTGGGTGGAGGGCTCTGTTGCACTCAACAGTACACCACCAGGGTTTGTGGCAGGGTACATGTTGCGATAACCCATCCACATTGTGCCATCACTAACCATGATGTCCACTCTAAGATTTTGGTTGAACCAAATAGTTCCAGAGTCTGGTGATGCTATGGGTATAGCTGTACCCTGGGCATACGGAATATCTTGGCCGTTCAAGGTCAGGCTGGATGCCGCTGTCCATGAGGTTCCATTCCATATCTTGACCAAGCATGTGGCAGTGGAAGGCGCAGTCATGTTGCTGTCGTATTGCACATACACACTGCCAATCTGTCGCTGGCTGCTGTAGCCCATGTTTGCACTTGTGTCATCCATGTACAAAGGAGCAGGCTTAGTTTGCCAAGTTCCAGTGCCGGAGTTATAACGCTTCACGTTATAAACTGCACCTCTGTTCCCTGCAACAGTGTTGATCCATATGTTACCACTTGCCACTTGCTCAAGTGTACGAGGCTGTGGTACAGTTTGTGAGTAGCCTTGGTAAATCAAGCTGTTGCCCAGTGTTGCTCCGCATGGAATGCCACTACGTTCTGTGAAGGGGATCACTGGCATTGAATTTACACCATTGCGGATGGTGAAGAATGTACCCAGCTTGTTAATAATTTTGAAGTTTTCCACAGCGCCCACAGTTATCACACTTGCGGTAATATATGGGCTTAATATGCTGCTGGCGTTAATTTGATTACTGAATTCAGTGGCAGTAACACCCCCTGGTGTGGTCACAGTGATGGTGTCTGAATAGCCGCCCACCGTGATTGTGATGGCTGTGTTTTGGGAATAAATTGTGGCAGTCACATCTGATGTGCCAGTTACTTCTCCGTAGAATGTTTGTGATTGTGCAATACCAAGTGCATCAAACAGCCCATATCTTGTATCCACTAACGCAATGTCTGTACCTGCATAGTTAATAATTCTCAGATAGCTGTCTGGACCTTGGCTATAAATGGTGGCCACTGCCTTCATATTATTTGTTGCAAAAAACTCATTTAGTTGCATGGTCAATTCAAGTAATGTGGTAGAATTATTCACAAATGTAGCACTATTACTACCAATTCGGATTTGACTTTGGGCGCCAGATGTAAACACTGGACTACGATTAGTACCCGTTACTACAGTGGGAGTAGCTTCACACCAGCCTGCACCAGGCACTTGTGTATCTTTGCTGCCAATCACAAACCATCTTACTTGTGTGGTGTTGTTGGTGGTGACCACAATCTTTTCATACATCTGTACTTGTGTGACCAGATTGTTACTTCCATCCATGCTCTTGTACGCATTTACTGCCACACTGCCCACTGTACCCAATGTGCTAACAGGCAACACTGTCATAATAGGAGTAGCTGTGAGTCCTAATGCTGTAAGCAACCCAGATGTACTGTCTGTTAGTATTATACCATTCTCAATATCCACATCTGCACTAACCAGTCGCAAGTTGTACACAGTGGCAGCGGTTGTGGCACTGGGCACACCAGTTTCATAACTAACCACTCTTTCTGCGACTTGTGCTCTTAGCACCTTTACAGATGGATTTGTGCTAGTGAGCAACACAGTGTTGATCTTCTGAACAGTGTCCATCAGGCTGTCTCCTGACAGTATGACCACTTCCAAGTTCAAGGTGTTTTTATTGATTATGAGTGATCCCGTCACCCCCAAATTTGCATTAGGATCCAGTATGGGAGTTGCAGTCATACCTTGCACCATCAATTCCAGCTGGCTAGCTGAATCAATTACTATGGGCTTGATGGCTCCCCATGCCAAGCTGCTGTTGATGTTACCATTTGATCTGAACATGCCCCAGCTGCTGTTGCCAGTGTCCAACCAATATGCGCCATTTTTGGGTGTACCAGAAGGTGGTATGGCGGAACTTTCCAGTGCGGCCAAATCCACATCTGCTCTCATCACAAAAGCTCTGTTGGCCAATCCCAGGTACTGGAAGGCTGCATACAGACCCCATTCGTTAAGCTCACTGCCATTCTGGGGAGTTCCAGCCTGGGTGGTGAATATGGGATTACCAAAAGTTTGTATGAGTTCTCTTTGAGAAGTGATACCATACAGCTTGTTGGCGTTCATTTTCACAGTGCCTGGTGCAATAGATGTAGTGTTACCAGGTTGCCCTTTATCTTGAGCAGTAGCTAGCATAATGAAAGGCACGGTGCCCTGTTGGCCCCCTGCATAAAAACTTTCATCTATAATTTGGACTTGAACCCCAGGGCTCACAAGATTTGCCATTTTGACCTCATGCAGATATAACGCTTGTAGCGATATTTAGCATGTGGGTTTAAAAACCAGGGTTTTTAGTCAGTGGTTATCCAGCGGTAATAGATTGGGCCCATTCCAGCACCAGTGTGGTGAGATCTGTTATACTGCCAGTATTTTCTATCACATGGTCAAAGTCCCAGCCCAGCCAATTGGTTTCACTGTAATGCACATCCCGTAATTTACGCATAAAGGGTTTTATAATGTTCTGTTGCCATTCTGGTCTGTTATTCAACCAGAGTGCTTGGGAATACCATGCAGGTAAGGGATCACGCTTGACCCACACACAAATGCCCCCCTGTGCCTTGACCATGCTGAGTTCCTTTTTGAACCTTGTGTCAGTGATCACACAAGTGTTAGTGATGTGCACCAATCGTTTGTGCATGAGATCACACCAGTGATCATCATTAAATTTACGACGGATCAAATCTGAACCAATCTGTGTCATGGCTTTTCTGGGTGTGAACTCATAACCCAACTTTTGACTCCAGAAAGGATCTGGCTGCTCTCGCCATGCTCTGCTTTCTGGTGTGATGCCCTCCAACATATCATACTCCCAATCAAACATCACACTGATAGTTTGTTTGAGAGGATCTGCAAAACTCATGGTGTCCCAACCCAAGTGAGTTTTGAGAATTTGGCCCACAGTGTCTTTTCCATGACCTTTAAATCCACTTATACTGATGATTTGCTTTTTCATGTGTGTATTGTGTGATCACACAACACACTCAGTCAATGTTTAGCCAATCACAATTCCCAGGGGGACCCCATTATCAACAAAATTCAGGATTTCAATTTCCAACTTCTCGATTTCTGCTAAACTTTCAGTTTTTAATGAATCGCCTTTTAGCGTAGCACCGCCCTGGGGACCCACAATTTGACTGAATTTGGAGTAAGCTTGTCCCAGCATCTCTTTGCACAGAGCAAGTGTATAAGATCTCACCCAAGGTTTGGCAAATGGATCTTTCAGTATCATGTCATCAGGCTTGACCTTCATGACCCACAATAACACACTTTCCTCACCCAAGATTTGACGCACAATGGTGAGCTTTTTGCTCACAGTGTTATAGTGATACATGACATCTCTACCAAACATCCTGCCTGCCTGTTCCTGGTACTGGTAAAACAATTCAAAGGTCAACAAACCAGCAGTGTATCCGCCACCTGCTCCGGCTTGCAACAGATACAAGTTTGTGTATGCCAAACTGAAAGGATCAATATATGTGCCGCCTGAACTGCCACCCAATCCTCTTCTGAACACCTGGCGCACATCTGTGATTTCGTCAGGCAGGAAATACTCTGTTTGATAAGGTTGTAGTGCTAGGAATGCATAAGCTTCTTCCACAGCATTAGAGCTACGTTGACGGTATCTGTCCAGAGCAATTCTCATGGCAGTTTGGTAGTCTTCTTCTTCCAATTCTACTTCCACCATGCTGCCGCCCAACATGCGTTTGATGTCACCAATTATCTCGTGTTTGTGACTAATTGTTGCACTCATTTACATCACACCTTCTGTGTTTGATGTATTTACCTATTGTATGACAGTTTCCATTGACTCAATTCATTAACTTTTTGATGGCATCATATTGATCGCATACTCCCACCCAGTTCATGCGCAATAAAAATGCAAATCTGGCTGTACAAAACAACAGCACCAGGAAGCCCCAGCTGAACATCATATACATAATCATGGTGATCATGCTCCACCATACAGTGTTGGTGATCACATAGTTTAGCATGTGCACACAGGTGGTGGTCTTTGCAATACAGTTAATCACAGTCAGTCTAGCATGAAACCATGCCATACATATGGCGCCCACGGTAAAAAACGCATACAACATTAAAATGTACTCCAGGTGCACATGGTCCTGATTTGTTCCTCAAATTGATCAGCCGTGTAAGATCGCATGCTCACAATGGGACTGGCATGCAACATGATCACAAAAGGCATCTCAGGTTCTGCACACCAAATTTGTACACCATAAGCAGCATCGGTGACGCCTCTGCGACTGATAAAAAAATGTTCATATCCCATGGTCCTGAGTTCACTCACAATTTTAAACATATGTCTCACATTTAGTATGGGTGCCCCCAGCCAGTTTGTGCACACCACACGTGACCAGGGCAGGTGAGAATGCTCACATAATTGAGCACATGTGAGATCACTCACATGTGCTGCCTTTTGCGTGGCCCTGTTTGTGGAATTGGATTTGTCATACCACCACATACGAGTGAACTTGTTTGAGAACGATTTACACGCCATTCTGTGCAGTCTGGGCCACGATTTGCTCAATCTGCCATTCTGATTCCAGTACAGGATTCAGGGTATAATTACCAATGCCTTGGTTAAGCTGCTTGACGCTGGTGATCAGGTGTGTATAGTAACTGCTACCAATCTGCCCAAGCCTGGGTCGGCGCACATATATTTTCCCGTTTTTGCTGAGATTGCTCTTAACGTAAAACCCGTTCTGGTGGTAGATACTGCCATCCGCTAGCTTGATTTTGACTTCTCGGCTAGGGCACATACCAGACGGTGTGTGCTTGATTCGATAAAGAGTGGTCATGTGACTTCCATTTTACTGAATGAAACTTTGTAGATGCAATAGGGGTTGTGTGGATTTTGACTTTTCACATATTCCAGAAACTCCTCAGCATCAGACTGTGTGCCCCTCTGGATTTGACTATGATACGAGTAAATCCTCAAGTGCTCCAGATCTTCAGGATTCCAAGGATAGCCCACCACATAGTTGAACAGTGTGTCTGCATTCACAGTGAGTGTGTCGCATTTGTGATCAGTTCTGTGCATCAGGCCACCCCCATCTTGTTCCAGAAGGCCTTGACCACACTGCGGCCGCGATCCTTGCTGAGACCCAGCTTACCGCACACCAGTTCCACCATGCCTGCCTCATCCACGCTCACCTTGTTGACCCGGATCAGGTCACGCACCTGGCTGGCCACAGTGGGTGCACCTTGCGCCAGCTTGGGCTTGCGCTTGATCATGATAACCTTGGTCTCCTTGACCTTGGCGGGCTTCACCTTCGTACCCTTCACAGGTTTGGTCGCCTTGGTAGCCTTCTCAGCCTTAACCTTCACCTTGGCCCTGGCTTCCACAGCCTTAACCTTGGCTTCCACCTTCTTGGCGCGCTCGCGAACGGCTGCCACATCGCCACCCAGGGTGCGAAGCACCTCCTGCAAGGGTTTAACCCAGGTCTTGATGGTCTTGTCAGCCAATGCCTCACGCACACTCTGGGTGTAGTGTTCCACCAGGCGCTTGCGCACCTGTGCCTTGGCACCTTTGATGTCCAGGATCTTGGAGACCTGATCGTGTACATCCTTGAGCTCCACCTTGCCTGCACACACCTGCGCCCGCAAGTTGTCAATCAGGCTGTAGCAGCCCTTGTAGATCTCGTTCATGCGGCTAGCAGAAGTGGTCTCAATCTCCTCAAACAGACCCTGCTGCTTGATGTCCACAACCACTTGGGCATCTCGCACCCTCTCCAGGGCGGTGCGGATACGTATAACAGAGTTGTTGCTGAGTTCAGCACCACGATTCACACAGTACGCAATCTTGCCCAACAGCACGCTGGTTACACCGTCCAGGCTGCCCATGTAAGACACCAGGTCCTCCAGCTTGCGCTGGACCAAAAACTGCTCCAACTCAGTGGTTAGCTCGTCCTCACTCACTTCGTAATGCACCCAGTTGAGCGCCTTGGCGTAGTCACCAGCAAAGCCAGTGGACTGATAGTTAAGGGCTGCAAAATTGGGCTCATTACCCACCATGTCACGTGCTTTCTTTTCCGTAGCAGTAAGCTTTGCCATGTGCAGTTCTCCGTTCCGTTATGAGTGCATTATAACATGGTGTGGGATTTAGTCAACCACTTTTTATGAAACCAACCCACGCCAGCCTGAGATAGGACTGTAACACAGAATGGGCTGAGTGTGTTGATAAATCACACTCTCAAAGCCAGCTTTAACTGTGGCTGCCCGCGCATGGGTAAGATTATCACCCACATACACATCATACCCAAAGTTGGTGAGATGTACACGATACATGGTCTATATCCCTTCTCATCGTCCTATGTGCATAATAGCATGTCCACATAATAAGTCAACAGGTTTTTGCACAAAAAATATCACATGACATCAAGCAGTGCATCCAAGCTTAAATAACACAAAGGAGATCTCTCATGCCCCCATTAATATTCTGGAAAGGACCTGGTGCCAGAGGCAAGGATTATCAGTTCTTTGATAGACAGGCTAGTGAATACATAAGAATTGGGGCTACGGAGATATACTGCCACAAATATCTGGGACCCACATCCACTCTGAACAGCACCCCAGATCCTGACGATAACATTTTGAACATTAGTGATTTGGTCAACTTGGAAATTAGAGACAGAAAGTATGATCCTGATGTTTATAGTTTGAAGGGTCACTACCTAGTGAGTGATTCTGAATTTGATCTCAAACAGTTTGGTCTCTTCCTAAGCTCAGATACCACATTCATAACATTTCATATAAACGACATGGTGGAGATCATGGGCAGAAGACTCATGACAGGAGATGTGCTGGAACTTTTGCATTGGAGAGACACCAACACATTGGACTACAAGCCCATAAACAAGTTCATGGTGGTTCAGGAAGGCAGCAAACCTGCAGAAGGGTTTAGCCCCACATGGTGGGCACATTTATGGAGAGTGAAATGCCAACCTCTCACAGACAGCCAAGAGTATCAGGACATACTGGATCAAGAACTCACAGACAGAGGAGATGGTATTGATCCCAGTTTTACCAAGCCAGATGGCAGTGCAGGTACCCTGGGAGATTTGTTGAGCACATATGACAAACAGATTGAAATTAATGATGCTATTGTGGAAGAAGCCAAACAGGCTGTGCCTTTCCGAAACTTCCAGACTCAACATTTTTATGTGTTACAAAAAGATGAGCTGAGCAGACCCGATGTTTTCAGTACTGATGGTATACCACCCAATTCCAGCAAGCCAGTGCCCACAGGCACCACATTCCCCAGTACTTATCAAGAAGGTGATTGGGTGTTGAGAGTGGACTATGTGCCTCCTGTGTTGTTCTGCAGAACAGCCAAAAGTTGGAAAAAAGTGGAAACCAATTACAGAGCAGATTGGCAGCCAGCTGGCAGAGTGTTGTCCAGCTTCATCAACAACACAGCCACAACCACACTAGCTGACGGCACTGTGCAACCTGTTAAACAGAACTTGCGCGACGCAGTAAAACCAAAATTAGATCCGGACATCACATAATCTCATGGACTATTTCTTCTCAGCCCAAATCAGACAATACAGACTGCAAGTGATCAGAGCATTCAGTAATTTTTCAGTCAGTGTGGGCACAAATGCTGATGGCACGCCCAAATTGAAACGAGTGCCTTGCAGATACGGAGACAGTAGCAGACTGGCAGAAACCATAATCACAGGCAACTCTGAAAACAAGATACCCAGTGCACCCTTCATAAGTGTGTATGTGAACAGCATGGCACTTGCCCCTGAGCGACGAGCTGCTCCCAGTTTGGTGAGCACGGTGAATGTGAATGAACGTGCATATGATGGTGAAAGGTATCTGAGTGTGCCTGGCAACAGATACACTGTGAAAAGATATGCACCTGTGCCTTTCATGATGACTTTTAATGTGGACTTTTGGTGCAGCAACCTGAATCAAAAAGAAGAGTTGTTTGAACAGACCCAAGTGTTGTTTAATGGCATGGTGGACATACAAACCAGTAACAATCCACTAGATTGGACCCTGTTCAGCACCCTGGAACCCACCAACATCACATGGAGTAGCCGCAGTATTCCCATTGGTACAGAAAACCCCATAGATGTCATGACTGTGGAATATCGTGTGCCCATCTGGATCAACCCACCTGCTCAGGTCACATATCAAAAGGCTATTGAACAAATTGTCACACGCATAAATGACAGTTCGCCTGATACAGACCAAAATTGGGAATGGACCGCACAGGACCTGCTCACACAAAAAATCACCACACCTGATGATGCCAACATCAAACTGAGTTTGATAGACGACTACAAATATGAAATATCATTGTGCAACAGCGCATACAGTAACCAAGACACTGCACACAAAAGTACCAAAATAGTGGGCACTCAGCCTGTGCAGCTGACGCCAGGCAGTGAGTTCCAGATCAACAATGTGAGCATATTGATCACCACAACTCAAATAACAGATTTGCAAATAGTCATGACTCAGGCACTCCAGCACACTTCCATCACTGTGCAGTTCAATAATCAAAATTACATGATACTGTACAATCAAACTGGCGGAGACATCACACTCACCAATGTGACAGGCACACCTGTTCAGCAGTTGGGTTTTGTGCCCGCCACATATGAAGGGCACACACTGGCCTGGTGGAGACTGTTGGACCAATATGGGGCCATAAAAGACCATGTGTGTCATGAAGGCATGCACAAACTCATGTTGCTGACATCAGAAGATTTGGATGACAGGAACTCTGATGTCACAGGCACTTTTGCTTTGCATCCCACCAACCAGAACTTATTGATTTGGAGCGTGGATGCCACCACATGGCCAGCAGCCACCCAAGCACAAATTCAAGCCATAATTGATCCTCAACAAACTTGGCCAGGTTCAGGCCTGCCTGATGCTCAAGTGGGTCAACGATATCTGTTGGTGGACTCCATAAGCGAACAAAGTGCAGCATGGGGTCAGGTGCAAGCAAGTGCACATGACATTATTGAGTTCACAGGCACAAGTTGGGTGCGTGTGTGGGATCATGTGGGTGCTCCCACCCAATTTATAAAAAATCAATTCAGCGGTAAATGGTATCGTTTTGAATCAGGTTACTGGCAATTGTGGCCCACCCAAGTGCCCAGAGGCCTGTGGAGACTGAGCTTGTGAATCTAAATACACACATGAGTCTTAAACCTGTTACTCGTATTCCCGTGCATGAGGTGGATGCCATAATTGACCCACACACCAGGTCAGTGATCAGAGCATTACAATCTGCACACATCCCTGTGAGAATAGTGGGCGGTGCAGTGAGAGACTTACTCAGACACTTACCACCCAGAGATGTGGATCTGGTGGCAGATGCAGATCCCACCATGCTGATATATCTGTTTCAAGCACATGGTTGGCAAGTGGATGTGGGTGGTATCATGCATGGCACAGTCAAGGTGGTGTTTGGTACAGGTGATACAGAACAAAAAGTGGATGTGAGCAGCCTGGGTTATCGCATCCAGCGTCATGGACACACTTATAAATTGAAACACACTCATTCTTGGCAAGTGGACAGTGGGTTGAGAGATCTCACCATCAATTCCATGAGCATGAACACACAAGGCCATGTGTATGATTACCAGAACGGATATTCAGATCTTAAAAATCAAGTGGTAAGACTGGGTCCACATGCAGATGACAGTTTGCATGTGGACCCCACTGGTATCATGAGATATTTCAGAGCACTCAGCCAGTTTGCCAAGCCCAAGGTGTTGTACAAAGATTTAGACTATATCCGTGACCATGTGCACTTGTTGGCAAATCATGTGGATGATAAAAAGGTGCACATGAACATGATCAGCATACTCAAGTCACCACACCGATCAAATGCACTCAGGATCATGTGCACCATGAACATGCACAAATATCTGCCTTATGTGCCTTGTGGGGATACCAAATGATTATGGGTGTGTTCTAGTTGACATAAATTGTCCTGACTTGATTTATCGTGATAAATATCACAAACTTGAATGGGGGTATGTGATATGATTGAATGTCAAATTTGTGGACGTAAATTGGGTAACCTGACTGGTAAGCATTTGACCAGTCATAACATGAGTGCAGCAGAATACAAACTGCAATATCCTGGCCATCCAGTCACCATGCCCAGAACGCAAAGTGAAGAGACCAAGGAGAAGCGTGCTGCTAGCATGCGTGGTCGTTCACATAGTGAAGAGACCAAAGCCAAGATTGGTGCAGGCAACAAAGGAAAAACTCGCAGCCAACAGGATATTGATAAGTGGCGAGAAAGTTATTCAGAGTTCTTGATGGAGAATGGCGGCTCTCCCCAGAAAGGATACAAGCGTTCTCAAGAGTTTAAGGATCGCATGAGTGAAATTGCATCAAATAGGGATCCTGAACTAGTTCAACAGAAACTGGAACAAATGTGGGAAGCTAGACGAGGAAGTAAGGCCACAGAGGCGCAGCGTGAGAACTACAGAGATGGTAGACTCAAGTTTATGGTAGATAATCCTCACAAGCTACCTAAACAAATGTTCAATACAGTGCCAGAACAAGAGTTTGCATTAATTCTGGACAAATTGAATATATCTTACGAGCGCAGCTTCCATTTGGGGAACAGAGTGTTTGATTTCAAAGTGGGACACAATATACTTATAGAGATTGATGGTCCGTACCATAGGACTCTGGGATTTTACTTGCCACCAGGATCATCTGATGATGAAAAGGTTGCTAAATTAATGGGCTTCATAGAGAGAGATAGACTCAAGGATAACCTAGCACGGCAAAAGGGATATTTTATATACCGGATACCAGTAGGTCAACATGTTCCTGATAACTGGTTGAACATACTAAATGACCAAGGCTTCTCAGGCTGGTAAAAAGGTAAACCCCAGGAAGGTTACTTCCTGGGGTTCCTTAAATTGCAGGAGTTACTCTCCTACATCTTCAAGATCCTAGAGGAACTTCAGGTTAGCAGTATTAATTGCTATACCAGCCAAGTAATCGGCTGCGTTACCCAAGC
>Ga0136644_10000768_pt1 | contig 25670 bp, 21 predicted proteins | sample C_130820_EF_Meta_FD_94780 | JGI IMG/M metagenome (GOLD analysis project Ga0136644, IMG submission 94780) | Freshwater microbial communities from Lake Croche, Canada to study carbon cycling - C_130820_EF_MetaG (v2) (version 2) | ecosystem: Environmental > Aquatic > Freshwater > Lake | place...
TGCATCCTAGAACGTATTGCCGAAACTCAATCCACCAATGATGATCTCTTAGAGCGCTGGCGTGCTGGGGAGCTCATTGACCCCGTCGCACGGATTGCCCATAAACAGACTGCCGGCAAAGGCAGGGCGGGACGTACCTGGTTCGCCAAGCCAGATGACTCCATTAGCTTTTCCCTGGCTTACCCCTTTAAAAGAACTCCTGCAGAAATGACTGGGTTGAGCCTTTTAGTTGGGTTAGCTGTAATTCATGGAATTGCAGAGGCTTTAGACATTGATGTAAATCTTTTGTATCAAGCAGGCTTACGCTTAAAGTGGCCGAATGATTTGCTGCTCAATAATTGCAAACTCGGTGGCATCCTTATAGAAGGTGGCCAAGCTAAAACTGAGGATGCCACTTGGATGATTATTGGTATCGGTATGAATTTACGAAATAGCGCTGCCATTGAAGCTGGTATTGGTCAGACTGAATTAAAGATCGGCGCACTCGATCAACTCATTACGGCGCCTGCAAAAATCCCCGATACCGAATATCTATGGCTTAGATTGATTGAATCATTGGAACGCGTGCTTCGAGAATTCGATGAAGTCGGTTTTGGTCGATACCAATCCCAATGGCAACGATGGGACGCCTATTTTGGCCAGGCTGTATCTATATCCGGCACAGGTAAAGAATCGATTTATGGCACTGCGCAAGGTATCGATCAAACTGGCGCTTTACTATTACAACAAGATGCTAAAACGCTTGTAATTCATGCGGGCGATGTTTCTTTAAGAGTGCATTCATGAGTCTTTACTTACTATTTGATGTTGGCAATACTCGCCTTAAATGGGCCGCCGTTGAATCTACTCAACAACCAGGAGATCGGCAGAAGAAGCTATGGGCTTACTCTGGATCGATTAGCAGTAAATCTTTAGCATCGCCTGAACATAATGCAGAGCTATCAGATTACATCTCCAAAACTTTACCCAAGCCTGATGCAATTGGATTTACTTGCGTTGCTGGCATCAATGCGATGGAAAAGCTTAAATCCCTTTTTCCACAATGGAATGATGTCGTCTGGCAGCAGCTGACTGGTAATAGTCAATGTGCTGGGCTGCGAACGCTATATCAAGACCCAAGCAAACTTGGTGCAGACCGCTGGGCCGCAATTATTGGTGCTCGCACACTTTCTAATACCAATACTCTTATCGTCAGTGCTGGTACAGCAACTACTATCGACCTACTCGGCGGTAATGGTGTTCACTATGGTGGCTGGATATTGCCGGGACTAGAGCTGATGCAAACAAGTTTGGCAGGCAATACGGCTCAACTCCCTATGGCTACACGTGAAGGCGACATTGAGGGTTTTGGTTTATCCACCAACGATGCCATTATTGGTGGGTGTGACGCAGCACAAGTTGGCGCCATTCACTATGCCCTCGCTCTTGCAAAAGAAATGAATCACCCGATTGAACGCATCTGGATTGATGGTGGTAATGCTCAGATTTTGGTGAAAGAGATGGGCAAGATTAAAACCCAAAGTTCTTGCACCATAGAGAAGGCTGAGGGCCTAGTACTGCGCGGTATTTGGGCCTGGCTACTCCAAAACCTTTAAGAACGGATCTTGCCTAACAAGGTCGTTGTAGAGCGCTCATACAAAAATGGGATCGCGATAGCTTTACCACCCCAAGTTTTGACCAGCTTTGTTTCTGCCAGGGTGTCGATTTCGTAATCGCCGCCCTTCACATAAATATCGGGTCGAATTTTTTCGATTAAGTTCACTGGTGTTTGCTCTGTGAAAAGAACTGTCATATCAACACTCTCTAGCGCAGCCAACAATGCTTGTCGATCCTCTTCAGAATTAATGGGGCGGTCATCACCCTTACCGAGCATCTTTACTGATGCATCTGAGTTCACGCCAACTACCAAACTTCCACCCAGGGCACGTGCCTGTGCCAAGTAGCTAGCGTGGCCCCGATGCAAGATATCAAACACTCCATTTGTAAAAACTAAGGGTCTAGGCAGTTTTGCAATTCGCGAAGCTAATTCATCCAAAGGGCAAATTTTGGTTTCGAAAGAGGGTAAAGGCAGTGTGCTCATGTCTCAATATTAATAGCAATAGCGAATGCTGAGCGATATTGCCCAGAATGTCTTAGACTTGCAGTCTATCCACCCAATCCCAGAAGGTCTAAATGCCCCACCAGTTTTCACCCCGCCTGCAGCATCTAGTCAGCGCTTGGATCTTTGCTCTGTTGACCATTTTTTTAGCGAGCCAAAGTGCCCATGCAGCTCCAAGCTGTAGCCCTTTGCTATCTCACACCTTTCTGCGCCTCCAAGATGAAGCACCTCAAAACCTCTGCCAATACCAAGGTAAAGTCATTTTGGTGGTGAACACTGCTAGCTTTTGCGGGTTTACAAGCCAATATGAAGGGCTAGAGAAAATTTATGCCAAATACAAGGATCAAGGGTTTGTAGTGCTTGGGTTTCCTTCCAATGACTTCGGGCAACAAGAGCCGGGTAGTAATAAAGAAATTGCTGATTTTTGCAAGAACACTTATGACGTGAAATTTCCAATGTTCGCAAAGAGCTCTGTCACTGGTGCCAACGTCAATCCATTATTCAAAATGTTGATAGCAAAGACTGGCACAACACCTAAATGGAATTTCTACAAATATTTGATTGATCGCAATGGTAGTGTCGTTGAATCTTATGGCAGCATGACTAAGCCAACGAGCAGCAGCATCACTAGTGAAATTGAGAAACTGTTGGGAGAGAAATCCCAGTGACCAAAAAAAGAATTGCCATTATTGGTGCTGGAATTTCTGGTCTAGGATGTGCTTATGCCTTACGGCAGCACACTGAATTTGATATCACGGTATATGAAGGCGGTGATCATATTGGTGGCCACAGCAACACAGTTGATTTAACCTGCGAACTCAATGGCCAGAGAGTAACTCACGGAGTGGATACTGGATTCTTGGTATTTAATCGCAAAACCTATCCCCGTCTGGTACGTCTTTTTGAAGAGATTGACGCGCCTGTAGCCCCCTCTGAAATGTCTTTCTCAGTCTCTATTGATACCTCCGAAAAGGGGCAGGCTCATCGAAATATTGAATGGGCTGGCAACGATCTCAATTCTTTTTTTGGTCAAAGATCTAACTTGTTGTCTCGATCTTTCTGGAGAATGGCCTACGACATCTTGCGCTTTAATCGCTTGGCTACTAAGTTAGCTCAGGCACAAATTGATGCCGGCCATCTCTACAAAGAACCTGATGAATCCATTGCCCGTTTTTTAGATCGCAATCGATTCAGCCAAAGCTTTCGAGAAAACTATTTTCTGCCCATGATTGGTGCCATTTGGTCTTGCTCTGTAGAGCAAATGCTCCAATTTCCGATTCAGACCATGGTGCGCTTCTGCCACAACCATGGCTTGCTGCAAATTCAGAATCGCCCTCAATGGCTGACCATCAAAGGCGGCTCACGGGAATATGTGAAGCGCATTGTTGCTGCTCTTGAAGCTCACAATGTGAAGATCGTGCGTGAGGGCGTTTTACGCGTGAATGCCAATCGGGACGGCAACTCTCAAGTGGAAGTCCTCAGCTCATCGGGTGCCGCATCATTTGATGAAGTGGTGATGGCCTGTCATAGTGATCAAACTCTCGAACTCGTGTATGGCATAGCCCAGCAAGCTCGAAATATTTTGGCTGCCATTCCGTATCAAAAAAATCGCGCCATTCTTCATACAGATGAACGCTTTCTTCCTGAAACAAAGCGCTGTTGGGCTGCCTGGAATTACACTGCCAAAGCAGGCATTCATACTTCAGCAAAACAACACGTCAGCGTGAATTATTTAATTAATCGCTTGCAACCGTTGCCAGTAGAGCTCAAAGATACCCAAATTATCGTGAGCTTAAATCCTTCTGATGAGCCTGACCCCAAATTAATCCATCAAGAGATTCATTACTCTCATCCAGTATTTGATATGAGCGCTATTCAAGCTCAAAAAGAGTTACCTCTCATTCAGGGCGCAGGATCGATCTGGTATTGCGGAGCATGGACAGGATTTGGCTTTCATGAAGATGGCTTAAGGTCGGGTGAATTGGTTGCAGAAGCATTAATTGAGGGCATTCACTCGCCGCGCCAAGCCCATCCCGAGCAAGACGCCCATTAAATGAGTCAGGCAAAGATTAACTTTGGAGTAGTCAAACATCGCCGCTTTCGGCCGGCCAAGAATGCCTTTGGATATGGTGTGTTCACTCTATTCATTCCGATGCGTGCCAGAAAAGCCAACCCCAAGTTACTCAGCCAACACGGACTTAAAGACAATCAACTGGGCTTATTTTCATTCTTTGATAAAGACCATGGCACCGGTGAAGCTGATAGTCTGCAATGGATTGAGAAGATTCTGCATGACAATCAAATACGAAATGTTGATGGTGAAGTCTGGCTACAGACCTTTCCCAGGGTATTTGGTTACGTATTTAATCCTGTGAGTTTTTGGATTTGTACTCGCACAGACGGCCGCGTACAGGCTGTCTTGGCCGAAGTAAATAATACCTTTGGTGAACGTCATTGCTATTTATTAAGCAAGCCCGATGGGGCTGCATTGCTTTCAGGTGAGACCTTGTCTAGCAAAAAAGTATTCCATGTTTCACCCTTCTGTGCCGTGCGAGGCGATTACCATTTTCGTTTCCTCTTTTCCCAAGATAGCAAAAGCGGCAATGACTCGGTTTGTCGAATTGAGTTGCATGTAGACGGACTGCCGCTAATTAACACCAGTATTAGTGGAACTAGCCGCCCCCTAAGTGCTCGCAGCCTTTGGCTGGCTTTTCTCCGTTACCCTTTAATGAGTTTGGGTGTGATCTTCCGCATCCATTGGCAAGCCTTGAAATTATGGTTAAAAGGTGTACCCTTTCACACAAAACCCCATCCACCGGAATTCGAAGTTAGCAAATGAACCGCCCTGGACAATCCCTGCTCTCTAGACTCAATTTTGCCCGTCCTCAAAATCGAGCTACAGAGGCAACTCAGTCTCGAGTTAGCACTGAAACACTGTTGCGCCTTTTATCAAAAATGCGCAGTGGTTACCTGAAGTTGACGCTACCAGATGGCAAAGTCCGAGAGTTTGGCAATACAAGTGATTCCCTACATGCAGAAATTCAAATCTTTAACTGGTCAGTATTTAAGCAAGTGTTATCTCATGGCGACATTGGCTTTGCCGAGAGCTATATCCGTGGCGAGTGGAATACTCCAGACTTAAAAGCCCTTTTGGAACTGGCAATTCGTAATCGTCAGATTCTTGAAAAAGCCATTTATGGCAGCTGGTATGGATCACTTCTATATCGCATCAGACACTGGCTGAGAGACAACAGCAAGTCTGGCAGTCGGAAAAATATTCATGCCCACTACGACCTAGGCAACGCATTCTATGCTTTGTGGCTAGATCCCACGATGAGCTACTCTAGCGCCTGGTTTTCTAGTGATGAAAAGCAATCGCTTGCTGATGCTCAGAGAGCAAAGATTGGGCGCATATTGCAATCACTTCAAACCAAACCTGGGGATCATGTGTTAGAAATTGGTTGTGGCTGGGGAGGCGTTATGGAGGAAGCTCTCCGTAGCAATATTGCAATTACAGGACTGACCCTATCGACTGAACAGCAAGCGTTTGCTCAAGAGAGATTGCTGAAAATTCAATCTGCGATGACGCAACCGGCCACATTTGAAGTCCGTCTCCAGGACTATCGAGACTGTAAAGAACAATTTGCAGGAATTGCCTCAGTCGAAATGTTTGAGGCAGTAGGTGAAAAGCATTGGCCAGAATACTTTCAGACGATTGCAAAATGTCTGAAGGCTGGGGGTAAAGCTTGCATTCAAACTATTGTGATTGCTGAAGAACTCTTCGAGCGCTATCGCCACAATACGGACTTTATTCAACAATACGTTTTTCCAGGTGGCATGCTCCCCTCTCGCACCAGCTTTAAAGAATACGCTGCTAAAGCAGGTCTACAGATTGAGGCGGAGTTTGCTTTTGGGTCTGATTATGCAAAAACACTTTGCCTATGGCGGGATTCCTTTAATCAAAAACTGTCTGAAATTCAACGCTTAGGATTTGATGAAGCTTTCATACGTCTCTGGAATTTCTACTTAATGTATTGCGCAGCCGGCTTTTCAGAGCGCAATATCGACGTAGTACAGTTCACATTGAGCCACCAACCTAAACAGGCATCTCCAGATGCATTGAGCATATGAAACAAAAAGGGTTGTCCAACTTCTCAGGCAAGCGGATATGGATAGTTGGCGCATCCAGCGGAATTGGTGAAGCCTGTGCTAAAGCACTGCTTCATGTTGGAGCAAAAGTTGCCATCTCAAGCAGAAGAATCGAGCGCCTCAATCAAATTGCCTTACTTGGAAGTACAGATCAGGTAATGGTTTTGCCACTAGATGTAACCCATGAGAGTCAATTGGAAAATGGCTACCAACATATTTTAAGTACGTGGGGCGGCATTGATTTATTACTCTTTGTGTCAGGGGTCTACACCCCACTGCGTGCAGATAACTTTGATATCAAAGCTGCCGAAGCAACAATTGATGCAAATCTATTGGGGCCCATGCGGGCTGTTGCCCTAGTTCTTCCTGAAATGCTCAAAGCCCATGCTGGTCATATCGCAATTGTGGGCAGTGTTGCGGGATATAGCGGGCTACCTAAGGCCTTGGCATATGGTCCAAGCAAAGCAGCAATCATTAACTTTTGCGAAACCCTTTATTACGACCTGCTCCCTGAGGGAGTCAGTGTGCACATGATTTCGCCTGGATTTGTCGCAACTGAGGCAACTGCTCAGAATGACTTTGAAATGCCAGCCTTAATCAGCGCTGAAGAAGCTGCTGCCGAAATCTTGTCCGGAATTCAAGAGGGAGAGTTTGACATTCACTTCCCCAAACGCTTTTCTAGATTCCTCAAATTTTTGAGGATCTTGCCATATCCAATCTATTTTTGGATTGTGCGTCGCTTCGTTAAGATTTAAGAAGTAATGATTGCCAAAGCGTTGGGCTTATAACAACTACTGCTTATATTTGTCTTTACGAATCTTTTCTTCAAGATAGTCCATCACCGCAATTGCCTTGGCCTTGCTACCAGCTATAGAGGGTGACGTAACGTATTTACCTTGCATCACAATCGTTGGCACGCCATCGATGCGATAAGCTTCTGCTAATTGTTTGGCTGCACGTGCTTTAGACACCACTGCAAACGAGCGATAGCTAGCCAAGAAGGTATTGCGATCAATGCCCTGAGAAGCCACCCAATCAGCAATCTCAGATTCAGTTAATAGGCGTTTATTTTCCTTGTGCATCGCATACATTACTTTTTCATTTAAAGCATCGCCCTTGCCCATCGCCTCGAGCGCATAGAACAACTGACTATGGGGCAAGAAATCATCACGAAAGGCCACTGGAACTCTACGGAAAGACACGTCTTTTGGTTGACGCTTAACCCAAGCACTCAATTCTGGCTCAAAGTCGTAACAATGTGGACAACCATACCAAAAGAACTCGATCACCTCTACCTTGCCCTTCACTTCTACTGCTTGGGGAATCGGCAAAATACGGTAGTCAAAACCTTCTTCTATTTTTGCATTTTGTGCGCTAACAATCCCGCTAAAACACAAGATAGATAGTGCAATAAAAATTCTTTTGCTGAATGAAATCATGATTTAGTAGATTTAATGAGGGTGGGTTTAATTCCGACACCATTTAACTTATCGCGGACAGGATTACTCTCTTCGACACTATTAAATGGCCCAACTCTGACGCGCCACAGAGTGTTTCCATCACTCGTTACTTCGCTCAGTTGCGCTTGAATTCCTTGAATTGCTAAATTTGCTTTTTGTGCATCCGCATCAGCGCGTTTCACAAATGCTCCTGCTTGCAAGAAATAAATAGCATCTGATTTTGCGGCTGCTGGCGCCGCGGAAACAGGAGAATCGGCTGGTTTTTTCCCATTCACTAAGTCACCAATAGGATCTGAAGATGCTGCTGCAGGGGATTTTCCTTGCAAGGGCTTATTCAAATCCAGTGGCGCCGCAGGGGCAGTCACCTCACCCTCAGCGGGAGGCGAAGCAGGCTTAATCGTTAAAGGTAAATTGGGTGCGCGAACACCAGGTCTTTCCTGAGGGGTATTTTTATTGAGATAAAAAGTAATGCCAAAGGCTATTGCAAGGCCAGCACCCAAGCCCAATACAAAGCCCAAGATAGTACCGCCATACTCGGCATTATTGCCGTTGACCTTGATGAAGCCAGTTTTTTGATTCGGTTTTTTCATAGTTCCCTCATCTTACCTTTTCACTTCATCCGCTGCCATCACATCTTAGCTGGTGCAGATACCCCTAGTACTTTTAAACCATTTTGCAATACTTGGCGAGTGGCAGATAACAATGCCAAGCGCGCTAATTTCAAGCTTTGATCATCCACCAACACCCGATCCGCATTGTAGAAAGTATGAAAGTCGCCTGCTAGATCGCGTAAATAGAAAGCGAGAGCATGGGGCGCTAATTCAGCAGCAGCATCTGTCAATACCTCAGGATACTCGGCTAAACGCCGCAATAAGTGATCCGATGCTTTGCTTTGTAATAGAGATAAATCCGCAGTTATCAATTCAGATGTCTGTCCTCCCCACTGCTGCAAGATTGAGCAAATCCGTGCATGTGCATATTGAACATAAAACACTGGGTTCTCATCGTTTTGCTGAAGAGCCAAATCAATATCGAATACAAATTCAGTATCTGCTTTTCTGGAGATCAAGAAAAAGCGGACAGCATCACGACCGCGTTGAAGGGCTAACTCCCTTTCTTGTGGAGTCATTTCAGGAGTAACGCCACCAGACCATTCCACTAAATCTCGAACAGTGACATAAGAGCCTGCGCGCTTTGAGATTTTGACCTCTTCACCATGACGCATCACGGTCACCATCTTATGTAGCACATAGTCTGGATAGGTCTTAGGAATATCCCAACCCCGCTTTTGCGCAACTCCCTGCAAGCCAGAGCGGACGCGAGCAATCGTGCCGTGATGGTCACTACCCTGCACATTAATGACTTTCTGAAAACCCCGATTCCACTTACTGGTGTGATACGCAACATCGGGAACAAAGTAAGTGAAGCTGCCATCAGATTTACGCATGACGCGATCTTTATCATCGCCATCATCAGTAGTCTTTAGCCACAATGCGCCTTCAGATTCATAGGTCTTACCAATGCTTTGTAAATCACCTACTATTTGCGCAACACTGCCATCGGTATACAAAGAAGATTCAAGGTAATAGCAGTCAAACTGCACGCCGAAAGTTTTTAGATCAATATCCTGCTCATTTCGCAAGTAGGCCACCGCAAATTGCCGAATCGCTTCAATCTCATCTTGATATTTGGGCGAAGCCTTAAAGGCCGTGGCAATCTCAGCAATATATTCACCGTTATAAGCCTGCTCAGGCCAAGCGGTATCGCCAGGCTTTAGGCCATGCAAACGGGCTTGAACAGATAAGGCCAGGTTAGCAATTTGCACACCAGCATCGTTGTAATAAAACTCACGATGTACTTTGATACCTTGTGTTGCCAATAAGTTAGCTAAGGCATCCCCAAGCGCAGCTTGTCTACCATGACCGACATGCAATGGTCCAGTTGGGTTTGCAGAAACAAACTCAATCATTGCGCTCGGCATGTTTGCAGCATTCGAAGAATGCTCACCAAAATGAGCGCCTTCCTTGAGAATCTCATTTACTACAGCAGTTTTGGCGGCATTACTAAAGCGGAAATTGATAAAGCCAGGGCCGGCAATTTCGCATGATGCAATCAGCTGATTAAACTCGGGTTGCTTTTTTAAATGGTCCACCAATGACTGAGCCAAGTCCCTAGGATTGAGTTTCCAAGCTTTCGATAACTGCAGCGCAATGTTACAAGCTACGTCGCCGTGATCCACAGCCTTAGGGCGCTCTAAACGGGGCATGGAAGGCTCAGTCAAGCCACGCTCCTGAGCGATCCCAGCCAGGGCAACGCTCAGCATCTCAATTAAATGGTTTTTATTGGTTAACAACATAGAAGAGTGAGTTTATCAGGTGGTAAGCTATCGAAATGATCTATCAATTTCGCTCCAAAGCTGGACCAGACGTCATTATGTTGGCCGATCTGAGTAAGCGGATTTTTGATATTTTGGGCCGCCCGCTTGAGCCCAGAGGGATACTGACTGTTGAACAATTACCCAATCTGATCACTGCCCTAGAAAATGCAATCCTCAAAGACCTTGAGGAGCGTTCAAAAGCAGAGCATGAGGATGGCGAAGAAAAGCCTAAGCTCGCTGACCGACTGGGACAAAGAGCCTACCCTTTCCTAGAGCTTATGAAACAGGCAAAAGCCAAGGGCGAACCCGTGATGTGGGGCGTTTAATCCACTAAGCTGGCTAGTTGACGACGTACATCCTCAACTGACTCACCACGACGTTTAGCCAAATCCTCCAGCTGATCCGCTGAGATTTTTCCAACATTAAAGTAGCGCGCATCTGGGTGGGCCAAATAAAAGCCACTCACACTTGATGCGGGATTCATGGCCATTGACTCGGTTAAGGTCATACCAATATCTTCTGAACCAATCACCCTCAGAAGATCTTTCTTTACTTCGTGCGCAGGGCAAGCAGGATAGCCAGGCGCCGGACGAATACCGCGATACTCTTCATTGATCATTTGATCGTTAGTCAAAATCTCATCAGTGGCATAACCCCACAAATCTGTTCTGACGCGATGATGCATCAACTCAGCAAAAGCTTCAGCCAATCGATCAGCTAAAGCCTTCAACATAATGGCGCTGTAGTCATCATGTTTGGCTTGGAATTCTGCAACCTTCTTTTCTACGCCGTGACCAGTTGTAACGGCAAAGCAACCGAGATAATCAGCCACACCAGAATCTTTTGGTGCAACATAATCAGCCAAGCAACGATTTGGCCTGCGGATTCCATCAACGATGGGTCGTTCAGCCTGCTGCCGCAAGTTGTGCCATACAAAAAGTGGATGCTCACGCTTTTCATCGCTATACAAGACGATATCGTCACCAACAGTATTGGCTGGATAGAAGGCAACTACTGCATCGGCTTGTAGCCACTGGCCTTTGATTAACTTATCTAGCAAGGCCAGTGCATCTTCGTACACCTTGCGTGCCTCAACACCCACCACTTCATCATCCAGGATAGCTGGGAACTTGCCGGCCAAATCCCAAGTCTGAAAGAATGGTGTCCAGTCAATATATTTAGCAATATCACTCAAGGCAAAGTTTTTAAATACGCGACGGCCGATAAACTTTGGTTTCTCGGGAACATAAGCAGACCAATCAATCAGCTCACGATTTTTACGAGCCGCAGCCAAAGGAATCGTTGGGGCTGCTTTTTTATTGGCATGTTGCTCACGAATCCGCACATAGTCATCACGCAATTCTTGAATAAATTTCTTGGCACTTTCATCCGAAAGTAGGCTAGAAGCAACGGACACGGAACGAGAAGCATCTGGCACGTAGACCACTGGGCCATCGTAATGAGGAGCAATTTTTACTGCGGTATGGACGCGTGACGTAGTTGCACCACCGATCATGAGGGGTATTTGGCGCTCACGGAAATAGTCATCGCGCTGCATCTCTTGCGCAACATAAGTCATCTCTTCAAGTGATGGCGTGATTAAACCCGACAATCCAACGATGTCAGCATTCTCTTCCTTGGCACGTTTGAGGATCTCTGCGCAAGGAACCATCACACCCATATTGGCCACTTCAAAGTTATTACATTGCAGTACTACAGTCACAATATTTTTACCAATATCGTGCACGTCACCCTTGACGGTAGCCATGACAATCTTGCCCTTGGCCTTAGCTTCACCGCCAGCAGCAATATGCTGACGCTTTTCTTCCTCAATATAAGGAATCAAAATAGCAACGGCTTGTTTCATGACACGAGCACTCTTGACAACTTGAGGCAAGAACATTTTTCCAGCACCAAACAGGTCACCAACTACATTCATGCCATCCATGAGTGGTCCTTCAATGACCTCAATCGGTCTACCCCCAGAGCCCATGATTTCAGCACGCAATTCTTCGGTATCTTCTTCGATAAATGTAGTGATGCCGTGCACTAAGGCATGCGTGAGACGCTCGCGAACCGGCCCTTCACGCCATGCTAGGTTCTCTACCTGCTTTGCGCCACCACCTTTAAATTGATCAGCAATCTCTAGCAAACGCTCTGTTGGCGTTTTGCCCTCTTTCTCTTTAAAGCGATTAAGGACTACATCTTCAACGCGCTCGCGCAACTCGGGATCTAAGTCGGCATATACACCTAATTGGCCAGCATTGACGATTCCCATATCCATTCCCGCTTGAATAGCGTGGTACAGGAATACGGTGTGAATCGCTTCGCGCACTCGATCGTTACCGCGAAATGAGAAACTCACATTAGAAACACCACCACTCACTTTTGCACCCGGTAGATTTTCTTTAATCCAAAGAGTGGCATTAATGAAATCTACTGCGTAGTTATCGTGCTCTTCAATGCCGGTAGCAATTGCAAAAATATTAGGGTCAAAGATAATATCTTCTGCTGGAAAGCCAATTTCATCTACCAAGATTTCATAACAGCGTTGGCAGATTTCTGTTTTACGCTTGAAGGTATCGGCTTGACCGGCTTCATCAAAGGCCATTACTACAGAAGCTGCACCATATCGCCGGATCAAACGTGCTTGCTTCCTGAAAGGCTCTTCACCCTCTTTAAGTGAAATTGAATTCACAATAGGCTTACCCTGAATGCACTTTAAGCCTGCTTCTATCACGCTCCACTTGGAGGAATCGATCATGATGGGCACGCGCGCAATATCGGGCTCCGAAGCAATCAGATTGAGAAAGCGCACCATTGCCGCCTCAGAATCTAACATCGCTTCATCCATGTTGATATCGATGATCTGTGCACCATTTTCAACTTGTTGACGCGCTACTGCCAGAGCCTCATCAAATTGATTATTCAGAATCATGCGCGCAAACGCTTTAGATCCCGTGACATTTGTGCGTTCACCAATATTTACAAAACCAACAGCTGGAGTAACACTAAATGCCTCTAAACCTGATAGCTTCATCGCTGGCGGTATTGGTCTATTTACGCCGCTCATTCAGCCGCCTCTGCGTGTTCACGATAAAAAGCACGGGGCTTACGCTTACTAACCGCTTCAGCAATCGCACGAATATGATCAGGTGTAGTACCGCAGCAGCCACCAACTAAATTCACTAAACCATCTTTAGCAAAACCATCAACTAAGCTTGAGGTAATTTCGGGGGTCTCATCAAACCCGGTATCACTCATTGGGTTAGGCAAACCAGCATTGGGGTAGCAGGAAATTGCTGCATCACAAATACGAGCAAGCTCTGCAATGTAAGGGCGCATTAATGCTGCACCTAGGGCGCAGTTCAATCCAAATGTCAGTGGCTTGATATGACGCAAGCTGTTCCAAAAAGCCTCTACAGTTTGACCAGACAAAATACGTCCTGAGGCATCGGTCACAGTTCCAGAAATCATTACTGGCAGGCGCTCGCCTGTCTCCTCAAAGAATTCATCCAGAGCAAATAATGCAGCCTTTGCATTGAGGGTATCGAAAATGGTTTCAACCAAAAATAAATCCACACCACCAGCAAATAAGCCTTCGATCTGCTCACGATAAGAAGCTCGCAGTGCATCAAAGGTGACATTGCGTGCTCCTGGGTCATTCACATCCGGAGAAATGCTAGCGGTCTTTGGCGTCGGCCCAATCGCACCAGCAGCAAAACGGGGCTTATCAGGGGTACTGTATTTTTCACAAGCTGCTTTTGCTAAGCGAGCGGAGACCTCATTCATCTCACGAGCTAAGCCAGCCATTTTGTAATCCTCTTGCGCAACTGAAGTTGCCCCAAAGGTATTGGTTTCAATAATGTCAGCACCAGCATCCAAATATTGCTCATGAATTTCGCTGATGATTTGCGGCTGACTTAGAACCAAAAGTTCATTATTCCCTTTGATGTCACCAGGATGATCCGCAAAACGGGTATTGCCCGGCAATCCACGGTAGTCAGATTCAGTGAGCTTGTATTGTTGAATCATGGTGCCCATCGCGCCATCCAAAATCAGGATGCGCTGCTTTAGCAGCTCAGGAAGTGCCTGACCACGGGTGTAGGGCTGGGAAATACCATTAGATTGCATTGATTAACCGGGATAAATCTCTAGAATCCCTTATTCTATTGGAAAAGCCACTTTTTATTTAACTCGGAGCCACTATGTTTGGAACAATTCCAGAATTTAATCAAAGCCTTGAAATGTTTAAAACGATGTGGGGCCAAGGAACAGCTGCACAAGCTGGTCAATTTCCCTTCACCACGGATGCCTCAAAGGCCGCTGGTGGCTTTGGCTCAGCCTTCCCAGGTCTAGATGTTGAAGAACTTGAAAAGCGCATCAAGGACCTGAAAAGCGTTGAAAACTGGCTCAATCTGAACCTCAATATCCTCAAGTCCACGATTCAAGGCCTTGAAGTACAGCATGCCACGATGATGGCGCTGAAGTCCTTTGGCGACGCAGTCTCTGCTGCTGGAGCGGCTGCTACTGGCGGTAGCGAAGAACCCGCAAAAAAAAGTACCGCGACTAAGCCACGGAAAACCGCAACACGCCGTCGTCGCAAAGTTGGCGACGCAACTTTCCTCGACGAAGTAGGTAATTCAGATGAGCAATAGCCTCACCCATTGCAAAAGTTAGTTGATGAATATCTAACTCACGCTTAAATAAAACCGGCACTATCTCTCGAGCAGTAGCCGGTTTTTTACATGCATCTAAGGTATCAGCTAAACGATCATCATGGTGCGCTTTTAATTGAGCAATGCGTGGCTTCATACCAGTAAAAGGCTTGCCATGCGAAGGCAGTACTAAGGTATTTTCAGGTAGCGGTAAATAACGATCGAGCGAATCCAAATACAAGCCCAATGGATCTGCATCTGGATCTGCATCGTACACACTGACATTCGTTGAAATCCGGGGTAAGAGCATATCCCCAGAAATTAATACGCCCAAGGCTTCGCAATAAAGGGAGGCATGCTCAGGTGCATGCCCATATCCCATCATGACTCGCCATTGCCTACCGCCGATCAGAATATTTTCACCATCCAAGATGCGGCGATATTGGCGCGGCACTCCTGGAACCATATTGCTGTAGTAATTGGAACGTGCCCGAATTTTTTCTAAATCTTCTGGAGTAGTTAGGCCATGCTTTTGAAAATGATCTGCAGAGCCTCCACCGCCAGCACGCGCGCCAATCGCCGCCCCGCCTTCCTTGCAACTTAGCCATTGTGCTGTTAGGTAGTCAGTCATTGAAATCCATAAGGGCGCATTCCACTTCTCACACAACCATTGCGACAACCCAATATGATCTGGGTGCATGTGGGTGACGATAATGCGGAGTACTGGAAGGCCCTCTAGCTGAGTTGCAAAAATCTTTTCCCATGATGCCTTAGTCTCATCATTAGCAATGCCGCAATCCACAATAGTCCAGCCATCTATGCCATCAACTTCATCGCGCAAAAGCCAGAGGTTAATATGGTCTAAAGCGAATGGTAGCTTCATTCTGAGCCACCGAACACCTGGCGCAAGCTCAATGGTGCTGCCAAGATCCGGGAGTGCTTCTCCTAATGGATAATGAATAGCACTTTCTGTCCTTGACTGATTTAGAGTGTTCATGGTGTCAATTTATTTTCTTTTGTATTGTTATTGATTTAGGTTTACTTTGACTACAGTTCCATCACCTTGCATCAATTGGTGCGACATCAATCCTGAAAACGGCTATTGCCGCGGTTGCTTTCGCACCTTGACTGAAATTGCAGATTGGTCCGATCTTTCAAATGTAGAGAAGCTTGAGATTTGGTCTAAGCTTAAAAAACGCAAACCTCAAGCTAGCGAATAAATATCAAGATCGCTTACTTATTCACGTCTACGATTAAGCGGCCACGCACATTACCTGCCATTAACTCTTGCGCATACTTTAGCGATTCTTCTAAAGTAATTTCATGGGAGATTTCATCTAGAGTTTTGAGATCGACCAACTGACTGAGTTGCTCATAAGCAGCAATTCTTTTTGCACGCGGCACTGTTACGCTATTGACGCCATAGAGAGTTACGCCGCGCAAAATAAATGGAGCAACCGTTGAAGGGAAATCCATGCCTTGAGCAAGACCACAGGCAGCAACTGCACCATCACTCTTAGTTTGGGCACAGGCATTCGCTAAGGTATGACTACCGACACTATCAACCACTGCTGCCCAACGCTCTTTAGCTAAAGGCTTTCCTGGAGCAGAGAGAGTTGCACGATCAATGACCTCGGAGGCGCCCAATTTTTTTAGATACTCTGCCTCCGCCATTCGGCCCGTACTTGCAACTACCTTAAAGCCTAATTTACTCAGCAAAGTAATTGCAAAGCTACCAACTCCTCCAGCAGCACCCGTTACTAGCACCTCTCCGTCGCTTGGCTTAAGGCCGTGCTTTTGTAATGCCATGACACAAAGCATCGCTGTATAACCAGCCGTGCCAATTGCCAACGCTTGCTTTGCCGTAAATCCTTTAGGCAAAGGAATTAACCACTCTGACTTGACTCGCGCCTGCTGCGCTAAACCACCCCAGTGACCTTCACCAACGCCCCAACCATTTAAGAGCACCATATCGCCCGCCTTGAAGTCTGGGCTAGCGCTCTCGATCACCTCGCCAGCAAAATCAATGCCTGGCACCATTGGAAAACTCCTGACAACCGGACCTTTACCCGTGATAGCCAGACCATCTTTGTAGTTGAGGGTGGAATAAAGCACCTTCACCCGAACATCCCCCTCTGGGAGGCTGGCCTCATCTGCCTGGCCTAGCTCAGCACGATATCCTTGATCATCCTTATTCACTAATATTGCTTTAAACATGTCTCTTCCTTTGCCTCTTTTATTTATGGCGGGGTATTTTTCCGCAATAGTCACCCAATAGGTTTATCCTAACGAGCATTGCTCATTATGGAGGTTTCCATGAAAAAAATTCTACTATTAACCGCAGCTTCTAGCTTAATCCTCTCAGCCTGCTATTCCACTGAAATTAATATGTCCATGGGAAATATGCGCCTGATTAGCTCTAGTGCAAGCCCGCAGGATGTAATGGACTTTGCGACGAAAACTTGCCGAAATGACTTTTACGAAGGCGCTAGCTTCTTATCAAAGGCTGGCAGGGAATATCGCTTTAAATGTGTAAGAGCTGAGGAAAATGAAGTATTGATTCCAATCCCAGGGACTACGATCACCCCTGAAACCAAAACTGAAGCAAAGTAAGCACAGGCTAATGACCCCATTTACCTCGCAAGAGTTGCGTAAGGGATTTGCTTCGTTTGCTACTGGGGTCACTGTCATCACCTGCCTTGATGAAAACGCTGGTCATCATGGAATCACGATTAGCTCATTCAATACAGTGTCTCTTGAGCCTCCTCTTATTCTATGGAGTCTCAAAAAACATTCTCGCCTAATGCCTTGGGTTGAGGTTGGTAAAAAGCATCTGATCCATGTACTAGAACGCTCCCAAGAGCATTTAGCAATGCACTTTGCTACCGTAAAAGAGAATCAATTTCTTGGTGTTGAGCATCAGCTAGCTGCGAGTGGCTTAACTCAAATTGAGCATTGCGTTGCCTACTACGAGTGTGAAACGATTTCTGTTCACACGGGTGGCGATCACAACATCATTGTTGCCAAAGTGATTAACTTAAAAAATCATCCTGAAAAAGAGCCGCTCATTTTTGCGCGCAGCAAATTTGTTGGCCTAGATTTTTCTGAAATTAAACCTGCTTAAACTTCTTAGCGTGGTGATCTGCGCCAATGAAGAGGTACATTGCTGGCACAACAAATAAGGTAAAGAGCGTACCAATTGATAGGCCGGTAAAAATCACAATACCCATCGATTTTCGGCCAGCCGCACCAGCACCAGAGGCAATCACTAGCGGTAAAACGCCGAGCACCATCGCTGCCGTTGTCATCAAGATTGGTCTTAAACGTACGCTACTAGCTTCGACAATGGCGTCCAACTTGCTCCGCCCTGCAACTTGCAATTCATTGGCAAATTCCACTATCAAAATACCGTGCTTACTAATCAAGCCCATTAACGTCACTAAGCCAACTTGGGTATAAACGTTTAGGGTGGTAAATCCTAAGTTAATAAAAATTAACGCACCGAACAAGGCAAGAGGTACAGAGACCAAAATCACAATCGGATCACGAAAACTTTCAAATTGCGCGGCAAGCACCAAAAACACAATCAAGATGGCAAAGAACATGGTGACTAAAAAGCCACCAGACTCAGCCATAAATTGGCGCGAAGGTCCGGCGTAATCCATGCTGTAACCATTGGGTGCAACTTCTTTTAAGGTTTGGCGCATGAACTCCAATAAATCAGCCTGAGAAATAAATGGTGTGCTCACACCTGAAATAGTGGCGGAGTTCAACTGCTGAAAATGGTTAATCGACTGAGGAACTACACGCTGCTTAATGCTAGCAATAGTGCGGGCCTGAATCATAGCCCCGCTTGGGGTTCGAATATAGTAATCGAGGATTTGATCGGGATTTAAACGATCCACCTGCTTCACCTGTGGAATGACCTTGTATGAACGTCCAGCAACTGAGAAGTAATTCACATAGCCACCACCGAGGGCAGCCGATAGTGCAGAGCCAACTTCTTGCTGCGTCATCCCTAAAGCGGCAACCTTCTCTCGATCAATTACTAAGACATCTTGAGGTTTATCAATCTTTAAATCTGAGTCCACAAAGAAGAAGTTGCCAGAACGGCGAGCTTTATCTAGGACTGCTTGGGAAACCTCGTTAAGCTGCTCATAAGATTCAGTCGTATTAATCACCACCTGAACTGGCAAACCCTGTGCTCCCGGGAGCGCAGGGAACTGAAAGGCTGCTACACGTGCACCTGCGATCGTGTTCCACTTCTGCTGCATGTCTTCCTGAAACTTAGTCGCATTACGGTTACGCTCACCCCAGTCTTTTAGAAGCACGCCGCCAAAACTACTAGTAGGACTAGTGATTTGAAACATCTGCTCATATTCAGGCTCAGCACTTGAGATTTGATAAATCTGATCAGCATAAGTTTGCATTTGATTCACCGTACTATTTGGTGGGCCTGATGCTTGCATTAATACAATGCCTTGGTCCTCTGTTGGTGCTAATTCACCCCATGCTGTTGCATATAAGTAAGCAACACCACCCAGAAGAATGACGCCCATCACAATAATGACTTGCCAAGTACTCAACAAATCTCGGAGAGTCGCTTGATAACTGCGATGAACCTTATCGAAGACTTGATCAATTTTGTGAACAAGTGGAGAGGCCTCTTGTTCTTCAGTAAAAATGCGTGAACACATCATCGGTGAGAGCGTTAAGGCAATTAATCCAGAAACTGCCACAGCACTTGCTAGGGTAAAGGCAAATTCTGTAAAGAGTGCGCCTGTTAAACCGCCCTGGAAACCAATGGGGATATAGACTGCGATCAATACAACAGTCATTGCCAAAATCGGGCCACCTAGTTCACGCGCAGCGATCAATGATGCCTCTAATGGAGACTTGCCTTCTTTCATATGCCGATCAACGTTTTCTACAACGATGATGGCATCGTCAACCACCAGACCAATTGCGAGTACTAAAGCAAGTAAGGTTAATAAATTGATGGAATAGCCCAACACTTGCATAAGGAAAAAAGTACCAATCAAGGATAGTGGCATTGCGATCACTGGAACAGCAACGGCTCTTACACTACCCAAGAAGAGGTAGATCACCAGAGTCACAATGAATAGGGCTTCAAGCAAAGTAGAAACCACCTCATCAATCGAACTAGTAATGAACTTAGTAGAGTCATACACAATCTTGCCGGTCATCCCGATCGGTAACTGTTTTTGAATTCCGGGCACCACATCACGTACTCGCTGAGCAACATCCAAGAGATTGGCTTGTGGTGCAACCTTAATCGCAATAAATACCGATCTTTTGCCACTGAACGCCACATTGGTGTTGTAGTCCTCCGAACCTAAGGTCACTGTGGCTACCTGATCGAGATAGACGATATTGACACCGTCTTTTTTCACTGCCAACTTACGAAATTCTTCTAGGGTATGTAAGTCTGTGCCAGCAACCAAATCCACAGAGACCATATCTCCCTTGGTGCTACCGACCGCTGATAAATAGTTATTGGCAGCCATAGCGCTATAAACATCATCCGCCCCAACTCCAAGACCTGCCATCTTTTCACGATCCAACCAAGCGCGTAAGGCAAACTTTCTACCACCAGTTATTTCAGCATTTTGTACACCCTCAACTGAGTCAAGCTTTGGCTTTACAACGCGCAATAGATAATCGGTGATGGCATTATTTGGAATCTCATCACTATAAAAACCCATATACATAGCTGCAGTCGATTGACCAATCTGCACTGTCAAAACGGGTTGCTGGGCCTGCGGTGGCAATTGATTCTTCACCGCACTGATTTGCGTCTGAATCTGCGTTAATGCAGCATTCGAGTCATAGTTCAACTTCAAGGTAGCAATAATGGTGGAGACGCCGCTTACGCTTGAAGAAGATAAGTAATCAATTCCCTGCGCTTGGGCGATAGATGCCTCAAGTGGTTGAGTAATAAAGCCCGCAATCGTTTCTGGATCTGCGCCATAGTAAGCCGTGGTGATGGTCACAATTGCATTTTGCGTTTGTGGATACTGATTCACCGGCAAAGAACCTATGGCCTTCAAACCAAACACCAGCACGAGCGCACTCACTACCAGTGAGAGCACAGGTTTACGAATAAATGTATCAGTCCAATTTATCAACTACTTATTCCTGCGGTTTAGGGTCTGGTGAATTTGCAGGTAGCACCTTGTTGTTGATTATCAGTGGAGTACCGTTCTTTAACTTTAATTGACCACTAGTGACCACAGTCGCGCCCTCTTCAAGGCCCTTCAGAATCGCCACTTGATCACCACGTGTTGAGCCTGTAGTCACAAATACTTGCTGAGCTTCTAATGCAGGGTTGCCTTGCTTGTCTTTCTTACCAGTAGGCTTGGCAATAAATACTGTTGAGCCATAAGGGTTATAAGTGACAGCCGTTTGCGGTAGCGTTAAAAGCTTAACCTGATCGCCGATCTTAATATTGACATTGGCAAACATACCGGGAAGAATTTTCTTATCAGGGTTAGCAATCTGCGCCTCAACTTGAATATTCCGTGTATTGGTATCAACCTTAGGACTAACAGCAGTAATTTTTCCGGTGAAGCTGGCATCCTTAAATGCATCCGTAGTAACTACTACTTCTTGACCAACCTGAATTTGCTCAGCATTGTTCTGGGGCAGATTGAAATCCACAAAAATAGGATCTAAGGTCTGGAGGGTTAGAAGCTTGTCGCCTGGATTGACATATTGCCCGGGATTAATTGAAACAATACCCACGCGCCCACTAAAAGGAGCCTTCAGATTTTTCTTCGCCACTAAAGCTATCTGTGACTCCACTTGAGCTTGCTTAGATTTTGCATCTGCAGCACTAGTATCGAACACATTTTTACTAATTGCCTGGATTGCCAATTGCTGACGATCGCGCTCATTAATGACTTTAGCTAAATCTGCCATTGCCTTTAGTGACTTAAGCTGAGCGACATCTGAAGCATCATTTAACTTGATCAGTAACTCCCCTTCAGTAACATCTTGGCCAGACTTAATCGGCACCGTAAGCACCAGTCCACCAATCTCGGTACTCAACTCCACACCTCTAAATGCGCGAACATTACCAACGCTAGATAATTTTGGTTGCCATTCGGTGGTGGCGACCACCATCGTCGACACAGTTGCTGGCGGCAAACCCATGCCCGAAATGAAATGCTTGATCATGAAAGTCTTGAACTGATTAAAAGCAAATATCAATCCCAATAGCAAAAATACACCGCAAAGCATGATGGTCATACGACGTTGCAAAGGCTCCATCGCCATCAACTTGGCGTAAGCCTTAGTACCGCGCAATTTTTGGCCCATACGGGCATAGAATGCTTTAGCCTTTTCCCAGAGAGCAATGCCTTTCTCGCGCAACTTCCACTCAATAGCCTTGCGTTGCGCCCAGGCCCATAGAGCAAGAGCGATAGCAATTACTTTGCTTTTAATTGTTTCCAGAAGTTTCATTTTGATCTTTGTTCGCTATGTCTTTTGGTTTAAATGCAGGGCCAGTACGATTCCACCAACCGCCGCCTAATGCTGCAAATAGAGCTGCTGTATCCGAAAAACGCGTTGCTTGTGCTGATACTGATTTCACTTTTGCTTGCTGATACTGATTTTGGTAATACAGAACCGCCAAGTAACTTGCAGTACCTAATTTATATTGTTGCTGAACAAGTTCCAAAGTCTCATAAGCATAACGCTCCGCATCGGAAGCCGCCTTGAGTGCTTGAGCACCAGTCTCAAGGGCACGTAGGGCATTAGCAACTTCTTGAAAAGCATTTAAGACAGTAGCTTGGTACTGAAAGGCTGCTTGCTCATAAGCAGCAATTGCGCCACGACGTTGAGCTAGCAACTGGCCCCCTTGGAATAGCGGCTGCAAAATTCCACCGCCCAGTGACCATAATGATGAATTCGGGCCGAACAAGTTATTGGAGGTCAATGAAGCAGAGCCAATAGAGCCAGTGATATTGAATTGCGGCAATAAGTTTGCAGTTGCCACGCCCACAAAGGCATTCTGAGCCTTTAGCTGAGCCTCAGCGGCACGCACATCAGGACGTTGACGCACCAAGCTAGACGGAATGGAGAGAGGTAATTTTTCGGGTAATTGCAAATTGGCAAGATCAAACTTTGCAATATTGGCATTACTGGGTAACTCACCAACGAGTACCGCCAATTGATTGCGGGCAAAGGCTAAATTTCTCTCGTAGGTAAATAAATCTACTTGCGAGCTCGAGACTAATGTTCTCTGCGATGTGACGTCGACTTTAGAAACTGTTCCAATCAGCAATTGTTTTTCGGTAACTTCTGCGAGATTGGTTTGCGCCTTGAGAATTTCTTCTGTTGCTTGCATTTGTGCTCGTAGTGCAGCTTCTTTCACTGCACTGGTAACCACATTGGCAGTCAAAGAAAGATAGGCGCCTTCAAGTTGAAACTGAGCAACCTCTGCTTGGGCTTTGGCGCCCTCTACTGCGCGGCGTGCACCTCCAAATACATCCAGCTTATAGGTAACGTTTACTGAAGCGTTATAGAGGTTATAGGTATCAGACCCATATGGCAGACCATAGATTGCAGAAGGCTGCAGTTGACGTGTGACCCCACCACCTGCGCTCACTGCTGGGAAGTATTGCCCACCCATGACAGCGTTCACATTTTCCTGTGCAACACGTAAGGACGCATCTGCTGCCCCTAAGGTAGGATTTTGTTCAAGCGCTTTTTTTATGAGCGCATCTAACTCTGGTGATTTATAAAGTTCCCACCACTGGGCTTCAATATCTGCCCCTTCAATGAATTCTTGGGAGCTACCTCCAGGAACACCAGGTGCAGTCGTTAATTTTGTAGATAAGGTGGTCTCGGTATACGAGGAGGTTTTTGGTGCCTCAGGCTGCTTAAAGTCTGGTCCCACTGCACACGCAGATAGTGCCCCAGCACAAATTAGGGGCAGCAACTGTGAGCGCAAGAATGGGAAAGCTTTCGGCAGAAACATGAATTGCAACAAATATCCTTTTTTACAAGGCTTATTTGAACACAAAAATGTCAGTGAAGTACTGTAAAGCCCTGATTTACTTACCTAATTTTTTGTTCACAGCTTCAAGCAAAAGTCAAACGCAAAAAATTATTCGACCGTCACACTCTTTGCCAGATTTCTAGGTTTATCCACATCAGTGCCGCGTGCACAAGCTGTGTGGTACGCCAATAGCTGAAGCGGCACTGCATGCAAGATGGGTGAGAGATTGCCATAGTGCTCTGGCAAACGGATGACATGAATACCCTCACTATTTGCGATTTCAGAATCTTGATCCGCAAAAACATAGAGCTTGCCACCACGAGCTTTGACTTCTTGCATATTGGATTTAAGCTTTTCCAAAAGTGTGTCGTGAGGCGCAACTGTGACTACCGGCATCTTGTCAGTAACCAAAGCCAATGGTCCATGCTTTAACTCGCCAGCCGGATAGGCTTCCGCATGAATATATGAAATCTCTTTTAACTTTAATGCGCCCTCAAGCGCGATGGGGTAATGCAGGCCACGACCTAAGAACAGCGCATTTTCACACTTAGCAAAGACCTCGCTCCAAGCAATAATTTGGGGCTCTAGGGCCAATACCGCATGCAAGGCTTTAGGAAGATGGCGTAACTCTCTCAGTAATTCTTTTTCTTTTTCTGCAGAGACTCTGCCAGCACGCTTAGCAAGTGAAACTGCCAGCAGATATAAGGCGAGCAGCTGAGTAGTAAATGCTTTAGTAGAAGCAACACCGATTTCAGTGCCAGCTTTGGTCAAGAAATGCCAAGCAGTTTCACGAACCATTGCACTACTGGCAACATTACAAATTGCCAATGTATACGGATGACCAAGCGCCTTAGCATGACGTAATGCCGCCAAAGTATCTGCTGTCTCACCGGATTGTGAAACCACCACGATCAATGTCTTTGGATTCGGAACCGTTGTTCGGTAGCGATACTCACTAGCAATTTCAACTTGCGTTGGAATACCTGCTATATCTTCTAGCCAATATTTAGCAACACATGCAGAGTAATAACTGGTGCCACATGCCAGAATCAAAATTTGATCAAATGCTTTCCAGTCTTCAGGATTGGCATGAAAAAGTTCTGGGCCAAAACTTGCGATATTAGCCAGGGTGTCGCCAATCGCTCGTGGTTGCTCAAAGATTTCTTTTTGCATGTAATGCTGATAGGGGCCAAGATCTACAGAATCAGCCTGCGCAGGCATGGGCTTACGATCTCTTTGCACCGCATTTCCGCTTTGATCAATCACCTCAACGCTCTCTGCCTTGAGAATAGCAATGTCGCCTTCCTCTAAGTACATCATAGAGCTAGCACGACCTGCTAAGGCAAGCGCATCTGAAGCCAGAAAGTTTTCATGATCACCAAGTGCTACTACCAACGGAGAGCCAACACGAGCACCAATGAGCGTGTTTGGATTATCTTGCGCAATGACACCAATTGCGTATGCACCATGTAACTTGGGCAAGACTGCTTTGACTGATTGAGCAATATCTTTTTGACCGCTAGCAACATATTGCTGATGAATTAAATGGGCTATAACTTCAGTATCGGTCTCTGAGGTAAATACATAACCAGCTGCATTTAATTCAGTACGCAGCGTTTCGTAATTCTCAATAATGCCGTTATGTACTACTGCAACAAGACCACCAGAGATATGCGGATGCGCGTTTTGCGTATCAGGCTTCCCATGGGTTGCCCAACGTGTATGCGCGATACCAATGGTGCCAATAAATTCCTTACCCTGTGCGGCTAGCTCAGAAACACGGGCTGTGGTGCGAGCTCTTTCAATCGGATGCTTTGAATCATTGCCATTGATCACTGCAAAACCACATGAGTCATACCCGCGGTATTCCAGACGACGCAAACCCTCAATCAAAACATCAACA